>Ga0116157_10003408_pt1 | contig 15245 bp, 13 predicted proteins | sample AD_UKC048_MetaG_FD_89882 | JGI IMG/M metagenome (GOLD analysis project Ga0116157, IMG submission 89882) | Active sludge microbial communities of municipal wastewater-treating anaerobic digesters from USA - AD_UKC048_MetaG | ecosystem: Engineered > Bioreactor > Anaerobic > Digestate | place: USA...
ATCTCCGTTTTGCCGGGCGAACGAAAGCGCAGGCAGTTCGGTTTCGTTCGCTTCGTTCGCCCTCCACTTTTCCCCGCGTTTTTCCACGAGGCCAAGCTTTCCAAGACGATTCAACGCCATCCTGGTTGCGTCGCTCCCCTTTCCGATCGAGGCGGCGAGCGTACTTGCAGCGACCCCCTCCGGCCTGGCGCGGACCGCGTCGAGCACGGCCTGGTCGGCCGGCGGAATATGCGGCCCCTCGTCGGGTTCGTCTGACAGCTCGAACAGGCCTTCGTCGAACCGGACCCGGATCATTCGTTCACGGGCATGGTTGCCAGAAATAAATACTTTGCCGCCCGGTTCTCCGCGCTTGCGGTCGAGCGTGATGATCGAACCCGCCTGCGCGCCGATGCCGGTTGAACCGATGAGGGAGAGGACGGGGTCGTCCCGGTCTGCCTTGCCGTTGTGCCAGGTGCCTACTATAGCCGCGCCCGTGTCCATGGCTACGCGACGGAGGTCCAACAGGAAGTGCCCTGCTTCGTAGGTATTGGAGTCGATGTCTGTTGGAATGGCCGCTTGCAGCATATCGATGATGACTACTGCGTACTGGTATCCCTGAATGATCGCTGGAAGCACGCTGAGCAGTTCAACCCCGCGAGGAACCGGTGAATACATAACGTCGAACCCGAACGGCGCTACGCCTAGGCGTTGAGCGCGTTCATGTACGCCGATGCGGTCAAGCTCTGAAGGCCAGTACAGCACAAGGCCCTTGAACGCCTGGAGCCCGAGGAACGGAGCCCCGGACGCGATCGCCGCGCCGGCTTGCAGTGCGAACCATGTCTTGCCGAGGCCCTTACGAGCTCCGATGATCGTCAGTTCCCCGCGGGGTATCGCCCCCTCGAGTGCCCACTGTCGGGCGGGCACATCGGCCAGGCGCTCTGCTTCGATCGACACGGGGCGGTACTTTTCAAGTAACGGTACGATGGTCTCGAGGTAGGCTATACGGGTCGCGGGTAATACTACGGTCGGGATTTCGATCATGGCCTACCCCGATCATCTAGGCACTTTTCACGTTCGAGATACTCGAGCATATCGAATACTCGCTGGTGCCGTGCAGCCCGTTCAGCCAACACCTTAAGAATTCGCTTGCCAGCCTCGTAAATCTCTGGAGGGTAATCTCCGGTTCCAGTGTATTCAGGCTGAATCATCGCTTCACCTGTTTCTGAATGTCCACCGAGTAACCGATTCGGACTGGCTTATCGTTGTGGAAGTGAACAGTGAAGGTCAGAGAGCCATACGCCGGCGGCATGGCGTACAAACGGAGCAGGTCAGGTTTTACGTATTCCAGCAATGCCGCGCCGGAGAGGTTGGCGGCGTCCATTACAGGGCCTCCGCGCTCGGTAGCCCTATCGATGAGATAGCAGCCGCCTCCAAGGCTTCAACGGCGGCAATAGGTATTAGGATTCTTGAACCGAGGTGAAGGACGGGTAGCTTGCCGGCTTTCTGAAGCCTGTATAGCGTGGTTCGCGAGACTCCGAAGACTTCACAGGCTTCGGCAATTGAGAGATAACGGCGGGTATCCATATGGATTTCCCCCTTTTCAACGCATACACCCCGGGTGCATGCGAAAATGGGGGGAAGATTCCCGGTCGATTATCCCGTTTGGCTAGCCGTCGTATCAGTGCATGGACCGTATTCTCGGTCATAGCCCCGGTTTCAGCTAGTTGGCGGAAGGTACGCCGTGGATACCTGGTAGCACAGCCGCAACGGGTCAGTGCCGCCCTTCCGTATCGTTCTGCAACCCCGGCCGGTTAAGGCGGGGCAATTACGCCAGCGTACGGAACAGTCCCAATTTGATCCGCTTATGCGGATTGGTTCAAAGACCGATCGACCCAATCGACCATATAGTCAGGAAATCCCGTCAGTTCGTCGGGGTTCCCGGATCGAGCACACCATCGACGCATTGTCCGATCGTCGAACGTATGGACAATGCTTAGCAGCTTGCGGGGGCCAGCGTCGAACCGGTCCATGACTTCCCAAAGCTGCTCGCGAGTCAGGAAGCGAATTTTTGGATTACGAACCTCAGGCGATAGCCTCGAACATTCTCCATTTACACCAATGACGATAAATTTGCTGATTATTGACGAAAAATCGCATTGATTTGAGCTGGATTCATGATGCAGAAATGAAACCATCGCCGCAGGAGCCAAGCTATCGACTTTCCTGCGCACGGCGATAGCCCTAGCCTGTTCAGGCTGGCGGGGGCGTTCTTTTTCTGGACCTACAGGACGGTCAATCCACATATCTATAATGTTTCCACTCGTTGCTTATTTCGTCAAGTAGAATCCCTTGTGGTTTTATTTGTTACTGACGCACTGGAATTGTTACTTGACATGGCAAATTTCATGGTGTATTTTGGTGTTTCAGGTTGTTTCGGTCTATCCGAGACACTACGCCTATTTACTTGCGCAGTAAACAAAAGGCAACACGGAGAAACGGGCAGAAACATTGATTTGGGGCGTCTCCTAAGCAATAGGTAGTGGGTTCGATTCCCGCCCGGATCACGATACGACGAGGCCGCCCGATGGGCGGCCTTTTTTACAGCCTCGCTAGATCGCGTCGGGATCGAGCGCGCGCTTCCATCGGCCGGACAAGAAGTACGCGAAACCTATCCCGGCCGTCAGGAAGTTCGACGCGAACATGGCCACCCAGATCGACAGCGGCCCGAGCGCCGTCCTATAGGCCAGGAAGTACGCCAGCGGTACGCGGACGGCCCATAGCCTGAACACCGACAGGAATAGGATGATCTTCGTGTCGCCGGCCCCTTGAAAAGCCCCGCTCATCGCGAAGAAGAGGCCGAAGGTCAACAGCGACGGGGTGACCACCTTGAACATTATATCGCCGAGTCGGATTGCCTCGGGGTCGGCGACGAACAGCCGGACCAAGCCCCCTCCGTAGACGAACGCCATCGATAGTAGCGGAATCTCGAACAGTAGCACCATCCACAGCGAGTTCTTGACGACGCTCATCGCCAGGCGCTCGTCCTTGGCGCCCATCGCACGCCCGACCAGGCTCGTCGTACCGTTGGCTATGCCGTGTACCGGGATATCGAAGAGGTTCATGATACGGTTGCCGACGCCGAAGGCCGCGATCGCGGCCGTACCGAACATATTGACCACGCTTTGGAGCACGGTGAAGCCGAAGGCCGACAAGCCCTGGCCGACGCTGGCCGGTAGGCCTATCCTGAGCAGCAGTCTCCAGGCCTTGGGCGACGGCTTGAGTTCCGACGCCGAAAGGCGCAGGCCGGAGCGGCCCTTCCGCAGTACCAGCAGGGACAGGGCGGCGCCGACGGCCTGCGACAGAATGGTGGCCAGGGCGGCTCCAGCGACACCGAGTGCCGGGCAGGGGCCGAGGCCGAAGATCAACAGGGGATCCAAGACCACGTTCAGCGCGACGGCGAGCAGGTGGACCTTGATCGGGGTCACCGTGTCCCCTATCGCCACGAACGCCGCCTGGAGCGCGAAGTACATGAACACGAAGGGGATGCCGAGGAAGACGATGCGCATGTACACGAGGGCGTAGCCGAATACGTCGCCCGGCGTATTGAGCAGGCGCAGGAGGGGCGCCGCGACGATGGAGCCGACAGCCGCGAGCGTCACCGAGGCGACGATCAGCAGCGACGTCGTCTGGTTCATATAATGGTTCATCTTGGCCTCGTCGCGCTTGCCCTTCGACTGGGCAATGAGCGTCGTCCCTGCGCCTGAGAGGCCGATGCCGAACACGGTGACGAAGAACACGATGCTGAACGCGATCGATGGGGCGCCGATCTCCGCGGTGCCGAGCCGTCCGAGGAAGAACGCGTCGGTCAGGTTATAGAGGGTCTCGACGGCGCTTCCGAACATGACCGGTAACGAGATCTTCAGGAGCGATTTGAAAATATCCAAAGGCGGAGCCTTGATCGTCATGGCTCCGCATACTACTACCAGGACGGATCGAGAAACAAGCGTCGCCTTGACGGTGAAACCGGCCTCAGGTATGCTCCCGCAATGAAGATCTGGCTTAAGTACCTTATAGCCATCGCCGTCGGCGTCACCGCCGGGCTCGTCATACCGTTCGGCGACGGGGCCGTACTGGACGCCGTCGCAGGCGCCGCGCTCAATACCGGGCGCTACGTGCTACTGCCGTTGTGCTTCGCGTCGATGGCCGTGGCGGCCTTCGAGCTACACGACGAGAAACGCCTCTGGATCGTCTGGCTTAAGACCGCGGGCTTCGCGACGGCGGCGGTCGTGGCGCTATCGCTCATCGGGCTGGCCGGCGCCTACGCATTGTCTCCGGGTCGCATACCGCTATCCGCCGACGCGGCGCCCGCGGTAGGCTCGGTCCCATCGCCGCTCGCCGTCCTGTCGGCCGTAATGCCCCCCGATGCGCTCGGCACCCTCTCGTCGTTCGATTTTCTGCTCCCATCCTCGCTGTTCGCGATGATACTCGGTATCGGCCTAGCCTTCGATAAAGCCGCCAGCAAGCCGGTGGCCGCCATGCTCGACTCGGCGTCGCGGATACTCTGGCAGGTCAACAGCTTCTTCGTCGAGCTGCTACCGCTACCGCTCATCGTCGCGGCCGCGGCCAGGTTCGTCGCCGTCGGTCGCATACCGAGGCTCGCCGTCTTCGGCCCCCTGTTCGCCGCCGTCGGCGCCGAGACGGCCTTCGTCGTCCTCATCCTGCTACCCGCGACGCTCTGGTTCGTCGACCGTAAGACGAACCCGTTCAAGACCCTGTTCGCGATGCTAGCCCCGGCCCTCGCCGGCGCCGTGGCCGGCCAGACCTACCTCCAGGCCGGCGTCGCCGCCAAGCACCTCAAGGAGAGCCTCGGCGTGAGGAGGAGGGCCGGCGCGGTATCGCTACCGGTCGCCCTGGCGTTCGGCCGCGCCGGCACGGCGATGGTCACGACGACGGCCTTCGTCGCGATACTCAATTCGTACTCGAACCTCGGGCTCGGCTCCGGTGCGGTGCTATGGATGCTTGTATCCGCCCCGATCGCGGCGCTACTCCTCGGGGCGACCCCGGGACTCGGCCCCATCGTCGCCTTGACGAGCCTATGCGCGTCCTACGGCCGCGGTTTCGAGTCCGGCTATATCCTGCTCGTGCCGGCGGCCCTGCCGCTCGCCCTCGCAGCCGCCTTCGTCGACTCGCTCTGCGTCAATTGCGTCATCTACGCGGTCGCCTCGAGCGAGGGCCAGATCCTACCAAAGGACGTGAGGCATTTCATCTAGGTACGGTTCCGGAACGGTAGCTTCGATTGACTTTTAGCCCGAGCGCCTCTAGAATCGGCCCATGAGCCTAAGCACCATCCTCGTCGAAGAGACCGCCGCCGTCAACCTGCGCTCGATCGACAAACAGGGCATAATTAACGAGCTGCTCGACCTACTGATCGCGTCCGGAGCGGTCACGGACAAGCCGGCGGCGCTCAAGGCGGTACTCGACCGCGAACGAAAGATGTCCACCGGCATGAAGTACGGCATCGCCATCCCACACGGTAAGACGGACAGCGTCTCAGCGCTCGTCGCCTGCGTGGGCGTGTCGGCCGAGCCGGTTCCCTTCGGCTCGCTCGACGGCGAGCCGTCGCGGATCTTCATCATGACCCTGTCCCCGCCCGAGAAGACGGGCCCTCACCTGCAGTTCCTCGCCGAGGTGAGCCAGCTGTTCAAGAGCGAGACGAAGCGGGCCGCCGCGATGGCCGCCCGTACTCCCGCCGAGCTGCTCGCGGTCATCACCCACTGAGCCTGTAGCGGGCGCCCAGCGATCCCATAGACACGACGGCCGCCGGATCGATCACGATCCGGCGGCCGTTTCGATCCTCGGACGGAACCGTACTACTCGAGGATGGCGAGGATGTCGGAGAACTTGACGATCAGGTGCTCGGCGTTGTCGATCTTGATCTGGGTGCCGGCGTACTTGTCGTACATTACCTTGTCATTCTTCTTGACCTTGATGACGTCGGTGTCCGTGCCGATGGCTACGACGACGCCGGTCTGGGTCTTCTCCTGGGCGGTCTGCGGGATGATGATGCCGCTGGCGGTCTTGGTATCGCCTTCCTGAACCTTGATGAGCACGCGATCGCCCAACGGGTTTACTTTCATGTCGTATCCTCCTGGAACCTGTGTGAGTGGTTTCGTTGACGGACGAAATGTACTAAAAACGACATGGAGGGGTCAAGGAAGAAAGGCGGGCGCGGCTGGCCGATACGACGCCTGAATTCGTACATTATACGTCGGAGGAAACGATGCCCCGCAAGAACGACTCATGGAACTCCAAGAAGCCTAAGAAACCGTTGAAGGGGGCGCCTATCCCCCCGATAAACGGCTGGAAATATACCATCGCCTACGTATGCATCGCCGTCATCTCGATAACCCTGTTCAATTGGTTCGTCGAGTCGGCCGACAGCTCCATCGTGCCGTACAGCGAATTCAAGTCGCTCGTCGCATCGGGCCAGATCGAGCGCATCGAGATGGACTCGAACTACTACACCGGCTACGGGCCGACGAGCGCCAGGCAGGACGGTCGGCCCTCGGGGCAGTCCGACGGCCGCGTCTTCAAGACCGTGCCGATCTACGATGTGGAATTCACCAAGTTGCTCGACGAGAAGGGCGTGACCTATTCCGCGGTGTCGCGGGAGGGAAACGCCATGCTCGGCTTCGTGCTCAATTGGGTCTTGCCAATAGGGCTGATGTTCTTCCTGTGGAGGATGCTACAGAAGCGGCTGACCGGCATGGGCTCCAACGTGCTGTCGGTCGGTCAGAACAAGGCGGTCATCGTCGCCGAGGGCGACGTGAAGACGCGCTTCCTCGACGTGGCGGGTGTGGACGAGGCCAAGGAGGAGCTGGTCGAGGTCGTCGACTTCCTCAAGAATCCCAAGAAGTACACCGACATAGGCGGCAAAATACCCAAGGGCGTGCTTCTCGTCGGCCCACCGGGCACCGGCAAGACCCTGCTCGCGCGAGCTGTCGCCGGGGAGGCAGGCGTACCGTTCTTCCGCATGAGCGGCGCGGAATTCGTCGAGATGTTCGTAGGCGTAGGCGCGGCCCGCGTGCGAGACCTCTTCAAGCAGGCCCGCGAGAAGGCCCCCTGCATCGTCTTCATCGACGAGCTGGACGCCATAGGCAAGAGCCGCGTCAACGGCGTGATGGGCGGCAATGACGAGCGCGAGCAGACCCTCAACCAGCTCCTCGTCGAGATGGACGGCTTCGACGCCACGAGCGGCCTGATCATCCTGGCGGCGACGAACCGGCCCGACGTGCTCGACCCGGCCCTGCTCCGCCCCGGGCGCTTCGACCGCCAGGTGGGCGTCGATCGGCCGGACATCGTCGGCCGCGAAGCCATCCTCGACATACACTCCAAGGCGGTCAAGCTCGACCCGAGCGTCGATATCAAGAAGGTCGCGAGGGCCACGCCCGGCTTCGTCGGGGCGGACCTGGCCAACGTCGTCAACGAGGCGGCCCTGCTCGCCGTGCGCGCCGGCCGGAAAAAGGTACACCAGGCTGACTTCGAGAAAGCCGTCGAGAAGATCATGACCGGCCTCGAGAAGAAGAGCCGCGTGATGAACCCCGACGAGCGCCGCGTCATAGCCTACCACGAGGCCGGCCACGCCATCGTCGCCGCGTTCACCCCGGAGGCCGACCCCGTGCAGAAAGTGTCCATCGTGCCTAGAGGCTTCGGCGCCCTCGGCTTCACGCTGCAGGTACCGATCGAGGACCGGTATATCGTCACGGAGGACAAGCTCCTGGGCGAGATCGACGTCCTGATGGGCGGCCGCGCCGCCGAGGAACTGACCTTCGGCAAGGTGTCGACGGGCGCTGCGAACGACATCACCAGGGCGACCGACATAGCTCGCCGCATGATAACCGACTACGGCATGTCGGAACGCTACCGCAACGTGGCGCTGACCAAGCGCGGCGCAGGCATGATGGGGCCGTCGGCCGAGCCGGTGATGGCCAGAGAGTACGGCGAGGAGACGCAACGCTACATCGACGAGACGGTCGCCGCGACGGTCGCCGCGCGCTACGAGATCGCTCGGCGCACCCTCGACGAGCGCCGCGGCCTCCTGGACACGCTGGCCGGGGAGCTACTCGAGAAGGAGTCGATCGACGAGGCGGCCTTCAAGGCCATCGTCGCGCCGCCCCGGGCGAGCGACGAGAGGCTGGTTAGCTCCTAGGGTTCCTATCGGCTAGACAAACAATACAGTTTGCGATACACTTCAGTGTGCATGCGTGCCCGATGTAGCCGATCGGGCCGCATACTGGAGGATACCCATGAAATCGATCCACGATAGCGCGTCGCTAGGCTTAGCGGCGCTCGTCGCCGCGGCGGCCCTGGCCCTCGTCTCGTCCTGCGACAGGCCGCGAGGCGACCAGGCCGCGGACGAGGCCCCGCGCGTCGTCTATTCGGCCCACACCCAGAACTATGTGCCCTACGGTTACATCGACGAGAAGGGCGGTTCCGACGGCTTCGAGATCGCCGTACTCAGGGCAGTCGACGAGCTCCTGCCCGACTACGAATTCCGCTTCGTGCCGACCTCGGACGAGGACCTGTTCATTGGCCTCGAGACGGGCCGCTACCAGCTCGCCACCAAGGGCGCGTGGGCGACCGCGGAGCGCCGCGAGAAGTTCGTCTTCCCGAAGAACCCCATAGCCGCGAGCGTCATCGGCATAGCCTTCAGGAGCGAGGACTCAGGACGGATCAAGGACCTGGACAGCTTCGCCGCCTACTCGGGTAAGCTCGTGCCGATCTCGCCGCAGAGCGCCCAGTATACCGTCGTTTCCGACTATAACGCGGCCCATCCGGAGCATCCGATCAAGCTCGTGCCGTCGGATGTGTTCATCATCAACGACGCCTACCTCTGGGTGCTCGAGGGCCGCTACGACGCCTTCTTCGACATCAAGCTATCGTTCCAGAAGAACGTCGAGGCCGAAGACGGCCCCTTCCACCACCTGGCCTCGCGGCTAGCCTATGCGCCGTATAAGGGCATCCCGACCTGGCCGCTGTTCGCCAGGGGCGAGCAAGCCCTGGCCGACGCCTACGACGGGGCCATCGAGAGACTCAAGGCCGAGGGCACGCTGGCGGAGCTGTCAAGGCGTTACTTCGGCGAGGACGTCTTCCGCTTCGCGGAGTAGGCGCACCGTGGGACGCCCGTTCAACCCGGGATACATCCTCGAGGTACTGCCTCGGCTGCTCGCCTTCTTGCCGGTGACGCTAGGCGTGGCGGCGGCCACGGCGGTACTCGGGACGATGCTCGGCTTCGTGTTGGCCAAGGCCAAGCTCGGAAGCTCGGCCCTGGCCAGGGGTCTGGCCGACGCGTACACCTGGGTCCTGCGTTGCACGCCGTCGATCGTGCTCCTGTTCCTCGTCTACTACGGCCTACCGGCCCTCGTTAAGGCGGCCTTCGGCGTCGACGCCAGCCGGTGGCACCGCGCCTTCTACGTCGTGCTCACCTTTACGCTGTTCTTCGCGGCGACGATGTCCGAGCTGATGCGCTCGGCCTACCTCGCGGTCGACCGTGGTCAGCGAGAGGCGGCCCTGAGCCACGGCCTGAGCGAGTTTCAGGCCTTCCGTCGCATCGTGCTGCCTCAGGCGGCCGTATCGGCCCTGCCGAACGTCGCCACGGCGCTGGTCGCCCTGCTCAAGGAGGGTTCGCTCGCCTACACCGTCGGCCTGGTCGACCTGATGGGCCAGGGCTCGCTGATCATAGCGCGCGGCTTCGGGGCCTGGTCGCTCGAGACCTACCTCGCGGCGGCCCTGATCTACTGGGCGCTGACCGTGGCCATAGAGAAAGCCGCCGGCGCCCTGGAGCGCCGCCTGTCGGTCGGAAGGAGGGGCCTCGCCTAGGGGCCGCGCATCGTATGGGACTCGACCTCGACTATCTGGCGCGCACCCTGCTACTATCGCTCCGCGGGCTGCCGGTCACGCTCGGCCTCTGCGTCGCGACCCTCGTCGTCTCGCTGCCGCTCGGCTTCATGCTCGCCATCGTCGGTATCTACCGGGTGCGCGTGCTACGGAAGCTCGCCTCGGTCTACATCTCCTTCGCGCGCGGCACGCCCATCGTCCTCCAGATACTCGTGGTCTACAGCGTCCTACCGAGCCTGGCCAACCAGGTCGCCATACGCGCCGGCTGGGACGTCGACGTCTTCGCGCTGAACCCGCTCTGGTACGCCGTGGTCGTCTTCAGCTTCAACACCACGGCGGTGCTATCGGAGATCGTACGGTCGGCCATCCTGACCGTCGACCGTGGCCAGTACGAGGCGGCGCTATCGAGCGGCATGACGAGTCGCCAGGCCTATAGGCGCATCATCGTGCCCCAGGCCCTGCTCGTCGCCCTCCCGAACCTGGCCAACGCGACGATTAACCTGATCAAGGGCACCTCGCTGGCCTTCCTGATGGCTGTCCGCGACGTGACCGCCATCGCCAAGATAGAGGCGGCGCGCGGCTACGACTACGTCGAGTCGTACCTGGCGGTCTTCATAGTATACGTATTCGTCTGCGGGGCCACGCAAGCCCTGTTCACCCTCATCGAGCGGCGCCTCGGCATCTACCGAGCGCCCGTCGTAGCGTTCTAAAAAGGCGCGGAGAGCCGGCATGCTGAGCATACGAGACCTGCACAAGAGCTTCCATCGGACCGAGGTGCTCCGAGGCGTCGACCTGGACGTCGCCAAGGGCGACGTCGTCGCGATCATCGGGCCGTCGGGCGCCGGCAAGACGACCCTGCTGCGATGCGTCAACTTTCTCGAGCGGGCCGACCGCGGCGAGATGCACTTCGACGGACTCCACCTCGACATGCGCAAGGCCAGCGGCAAGGACATGCTGGCGATACGTAAGCGGACCGCCTTCGTCTTCCAGAGCTACAACCTGTTCAACAACAAGACCGCGCTCGAGAACGTCACCGAGGGGCTCGTCATCGGTCGCGGCATGCCGGCTCGAGAGGCCGAGGACGTGGCCAGGCGGGCCCTCGACAAGGTCGGCCTATCGAACCGCCTCGACTACTACCCATCCAAGCTGTCGGGCGGCCAGCAGCAGCGCGTCGGCATTGCTCGGGCCGTCGCTGTCGACCCCGACGTGATCCTGTTCGACGAGCCGACGAGCGCTCTCGATCCCGAGCTGATCGGCGAGGTGCTCGGCATCATGCGGCAGCTGGCCCGCGAGGGCACGACCATGGTCGTCGTCACCCACGAGCTGGCCTTCGCTTCCGACGTGGCCAACCGGGTCGTGTTCATGGACGAGGGCCTCGTCGTCGAGAGCGGCCCGCCTGACCGCGTCCTGTACGCCCCGGCAGAGGAGCGGACGAGGCAGTTCCTGAGGCGAATCCTACCGGTGGGCGCTCCGCTCGGCTGACGCGCGGCCGTCCCAGCCGCTAGGCCAGGGTTTCATTCGTTCTCTAATTTACATATTGACAGCTTTTGTCTGGTACGCCACTATACGCATGACATTTGACTTGATTATGTCAAGGAGCGTACCATGGCCATAACGATAGCCGGCACCGGAGCGTCGATCCCGACGAATCGCGTCACCAACGAGGAGCTGTCCAAGCGGGTCGATACGACCGACGAGTGGATACGATCCCATACGGGCATAGGCGCGCGCCACTTCGCCGCCGACGGCTCGGTCACGAGCGACCTGGCCGTCGAGGCTGCGCGAGCCGCGATGGCCGTGGCGGGCAAGGCGCCCGGTGACATCGACCTGATCGTCGTCGCGACGGCGACGCCCGACTTCTTCGGTTTCCCGTCGACCGCCTGCATCGTCCAGGACAAGCTTGGCGCCGTCAACGCGGCCGCCTTGGATATTAACGCCGGCTGTACCGGCTTCATCTACGGGCTAGACGTCGCCGGCTCGATGCTCGCCGCCCCATCCCGCAAGACGGCCCTCGTCATCGGAGCCGAGACCCTGTCGCGTATAGCCGACTGGTCCGACCGCGCCACCTGCGTGCTCTTCGGCGACGGCGCGGCCGCCTTCGTGCTCGAGAAGACCGACGCCGCGGACTGCCGCGGCCTCCTCCACTCCTGGCTGCGGGCCAAGGGCTCCGGATCCAGGAGCCTCTACCTGAGCCAGCCGGAGCGGACCAAGACCTTCGAGCGCAACCTCGACTGCGGCCGCCCGCCGGCCATCATGATGGACGGCAAGGCCGTCTACATGTTCGCCGTCAAGGCCATCACCGACACCATCGAGGCCCTGCTCGCCGAATCCGGCCTGCCCCTCGACGATTTCCGGTGGATCGTACCGCACCAGGCCAACGCGCGCATCGTCCAGGCCGCGGCCAAGCGTTTCGGCATCGCCGACGAGCGCGTCTACATGAACATAGAGGACTTCGCCAACACCTCGGCGGCGTCGATTCCCATAGCGCTGAACGAGATGTCCCGGAAGGGCCTCCTGGCCCAGGGCGACCTCGTGATGGCGATGGGCTTCGGCGCCGGTCTGACCTACGGCGGCGTCATCATCCGCTGGTAAGCGGCGTTAACGGTAAGGAGAGCGATATGCGCAAGGCTGTCATAACGGGCATGGGCGTCGTAAGCCCCATCGGCAACGATATAGATACGTTCTGGGCCTCGATCAAGGCCGGAAAGAGCGGCCTTGGCCCGATCACGCGCTTCGACGCGGCGGGCTTCGACTCCAGGGTGGCCGCGGAGGTCAAGGACTTCGACCCGAGCCTCTACATGGATAGGAAGGACGCGCGCAAGATGGCGCTGTTCACCCAGTTCGCGGTGGCGGCGGCCGTCCAAGCCTGGAGGGACGCCGGGCTCGACGGCTCGTCCATCGACCTCGAGCGGACCGCGGTGATGCTCGGGAACGGCATAGGCGGCATCGAGATCTTCGAGCAGAGCCACGCCAAGCTGCTCGAGTCCGGCCCGTCGCGGATGCTCCCCTTGACCGTGCCGATGATGATAGGGAACGAGGCCGCCGGCAACATAGCCATCCATTTCGGCATCAAGGGGCCGGTCCAGACCGCCGTCACCGCCTGCGCCTCCGGCTCGGACGCCATCGGCCAGGCCCTGGACATGATACGCGTCGGCCGCGCCGACGTTGTCGTCGCCGGCGGCACCGAGGCAGCCATCAGCGCCTTCGCCGTCGGCTCCTTCTGTATGCTCAAGGCCCTGTCGACCGCGTACAACGACGACCCGGCCAAGGCCTCGCGCCCCTTCGACGCCGCCCGCGACGGCTTCGTGATCGGCGAGGGCGCCGGCGTGATGATAGTCGAGAGCGAGGAGCACGCCCGCGCGCGCGGGGCCCGCGTCATCGTCGAGCTGGCCGGCTATGGCGCCAGCTGCGACGCCTACCACATCACCGCCCCCGAACCGTCCGGAGACGGCGGCGCCCGGGCGATCGCCCTGGCTCTCGCCGACGCCGGTATCGACCCTGGTCAGGTGGCCTACTACAACGCCCACGGCACCAGCACCCCGATGAACGACCCCATCGAGACGCAGATGGTCAAGAAGGCCTTCGGCGAGCACGCCTACGCGATGAAGGTCTCGTCGACGAAGAGCATGACCGGCCACATGATAGCCGCCGCAGGCTCCGTCGAGGCCATCGTCTGCGCCCTGGCCATACGCGACGGCTTCTTCCCTCCGACCATCAACCTGGAGACGCCGGACGAGGCCTGCGACCTCGACTACGTACCGAACGTCGGCGTGTCGGGCCCCATCGAGGCGGCCGCTTCCGGCTCGCTCGGCTTCGGCGGCCACAATGCCTGCCTCGTCCTCAGGAGGTACCGATGAAGGCGTCAGGCGTCGAGATCGAGGCCATCCTGCCGCACCGCGCGCCCTTCCTGTTCGTCGACGAGGCCGAGACTCTGCCCGACGGCTCGATACGCGCCGAGCGCCGGTTCCGGCCCGAGGAGCCCTTCTTCGCCGGGCACTTTCCCGGCTACCCGGTCGTGCCGGGCGTGCTCCTCGTCGAGACCCTCGCCCAGGCCGGCGGCGTCGGCGCCATACTCGCCTCGCGGGAGCGAGGCGATCTCTCGCGGGAGCGAGGCGATCTCTCGCGGGAGCGAGGCGCCGCAGCCCCCGAGGCCGGCGGCGAGGCGCGGGACACCCTGTTCTTCTTAGCCACCGTCGGCAACGTCAAGTTCCGCCGCCAGGTCCGCCCCGGCGACCTCTTCGAGATGGAGATACGCACCCTACGCGACTCAGGCAAGATCATCAAGCAGTCCGGCGCGGGCAGCGTGGACGGCGAGCTCGCGGTCGAGGCCGAATGGCTCTGTATAGCCGGAAAACCGCCAACCGGGGCGGCCTCTGGCTCGAAGCGGGACGACGAGGGAGGTCGACGATGAAGCCTATGATACGAGGCAATATCTGCCTGAACGCGCACCCCGAAGGTTGCGCCGCGATGGTCGAAAACTGGATAGCCCGCGCCAAGGCCGACGCTCCGGCCATGACCGCGGCGGCCTTGGCCGCCGGCAGGCCGCTACCGAGGGCGACGCTCGTACTCGGCTGCTCCACCGGCTACGGCCTGGCTTCCAGGATAGCGGCGGCCTTCGGTTGCGGCGCCGCCACCGTCGGCGTGTCGCTCGAACGCGAACCCAGCGACAAGAAGGCGGGCACGCCCGGCTGGTACGACAACCGCGCCTTCGACGCGGCCTGCGCGCGCGATGGACTCTTCTCGGCGACCATCGACGCCGACGCCTTCGCCGACGCCACCCGGGCGGCCGTCGTCGCCCTGGCCCGCGAGCGCGGCCTCGTCTTCGATCAGGTCGTCTACTCCCTGGCGAGCCCCGTACGCGTCGACCCGGCGACCGGCGTCATGCACCGTTCCGTGCTCAAGCCCCTCGGCGAACCGTTCACCGGCCGCACTTTCGACGTCGTCGACGGCCGCATGAGCGAGGTGACCATCCAGCCCGCCACCGACGAGGAGGTCGAGGCGACCGTCAAGGTGATGGGCGGCGAAGACTGGCAGCTATGGATCGGCGCCCTGAGCGAGGCCGGCGTCCTGGCCCCCGGCTGCGTCACCCTCGCCTACTCCTACGTGGGACCGGCGCACACCGCGGGCATCTACCGCGGCGGTTCCATAGGCCGCGCCAAGGAACATCTCGAGCGGACCGCCGCGGCCATCTCCGACCGGCTCGCCGCCTCGGGCGGCCAGGCCTTCGTGGCCGTGAACAAGGCCGTCGTCACGCGCGCCAGCGCCGTCATCCCCGTCGTCTCCCTCTATGTGGCCGCCCTCTTCAAGACCATGAAGGAGCTCGGCCTCCACGAGGACTGCCAGGACCAGATGCTCAGGCTGTACCGCGA
>Ga0116157_10003412_pt1 | contig 15240 bp, 15 predicted proteins | sample AD_UKC048_MetaG_FD_89882 | JGI IMG/M metagenome (GOLD analysis project Ga0116157, IMG submission 89882) | Active sludge microbial communities of municipal wastewater-treating anaerobic digesters from USA - AD_UKC048_MetaG | ecosystem: Engineered > Bioreactor > Anaerobic > Digestate | place: USA...
AGGTTCCCGGAAGCTTTCGTAACCTCCGGTTCACCCCCACGTGCGTGGGGAAGACCTCGGCACGCCGACACTTGATTACGCCTTGGGCGGTTCACCCCCACGTGCGTGGGGAAGACACATTGATTCTATTGTTTATTTGGCCTTGTAACAAGCTGAAGTCCCTCCCAATCGGTAATCCATCTTGAGGTATTGCTCCAGAAGCGTACGGAAAAGCCTTGCTCGTTTCTTGCCGAGTGAATGAGTATGGCGCCGCCCTCTTTGGTGGCTTGGCACACTTTCTCCCAGAGCTTGTCACGCACCATGGCCGACAGCGTTCCTACAAAGACGCCGGCTTTGGGCTCGATCAGCCAGCGGGTGAGTTGGCCTCTTAGGGAGGGAGAAACCGACTCCAGAATCATGATCACCATGGGTTTTCACTCATCAGGTTCGTCTTCTTCTCCGTATTGCACGCCGCCGGGACAAGAGCCACGCTCGGGATCCCACAGGGCTCCGGGGGCAGCGGGGTCACTGTCCACGTCCGCGCTCTCGTCAGTGTCAGCCCACTCGTCAGGCGTGAGGTCGAGAACACGTTTGATGTCATCCACGATTCGCGACAAGAGCCGCTGCTCGGCGAAAACGTCTCGGCATCGGATGCGCACTTCGCGTTCGAGGTTGCCGGGCTTCGCGGCGGCCAAGGAAAATGCGAGCGGGACGGTCATGTCGCATTTGTAGAGATCTGCGACATCGTAGACAAAGGACAGTTGTTTTCCCGTATGGATGAAACCCAGCGCGGGCGAGTAACCTGCGGCGACGATTGCGGAGTGGCATATGCCATAGAGGCAAGCGTTGGCGGTGGACAGGGCGCGATTGACGGGATCGGAGGATTTCCAGTCGGTGCGGTCATAGGATCGCCCTTCCCAGGCAACTCCGGATTCTCGGGAAGCCCGGGCGTAGGCGTCGCGCACACGAACGCCCTCGCGCCCGCGTATCTGTTCGAGCGTAAGGCCGGGATCCAGTTTGTGCGGAAACCGCATTTCGTAGAGTTTGCGCACCACTCGTAGGCGCGCGTCGGGATCCGAGCAAAGGGCCGCCTGTGTCAGCAGTCCGGAGGCATCCCGTGTCGTTCCCGTGCCGGAGGCATAGAAACGCACTCCGTGCTCGCCGCACCAAGCGATGAGGCAGCCATTGTCCGCCAGGGCAAGTACGGCGGCGTGAGTGATGTTCGTGCCGGGTCCGAGCATAAGGAGGGCCAGCGCGGCGCAGGGAACGGGGGTCACACCGCTGACATCGTGGATCGCGATGGCCTTGGCCTCTTGATCTATGCGGCAGTGCTCAACGTAGAGATATCCCCACTTGTCTCTGACCTTGGGCAATTCGTGCAGATCTTTGGTGCGCACGTTACTCCTTTTAATTGATGGGTAGCACCGTGAGCAGGCCGAAGCCAAATGCCTTGCCTGACCCGACACCCGAAGTCAGGGCATGCCCAAAGGCCGAGGCATCGGTGACGCTGAGCGTTCCCTCCAGTAGGCCAGAGCGAAACCTCAACTGCTTTTTGCCCGGCGGACAACCGGCAATCCAGCCCATGCGAACCACGACGCAGTCGTGGACCGTAAAACCTTGTGCTGATCCCTTACGCTCAAACCACGGAACGATCACATCCTCCGGCTTCTGGTCCTCCGCCCACGTGAGCGAGATCCGCTTGCCTTGTGTTCGAGCACGGCCCTGGGCATCAAGGCGCTCTGACTCGCCGCGGAACGATGTGCTCTTCTTGCTCAGGTTCATGAGGATCCGAAAGCGGAGCTTCTCGCCTACGGAATAGGCTGGGCAATACTCACGGACCTCAGCCTCCGCGGCGAGGAGCATCCGTGCATTCTGGAAAGCGTACTCCCAATTGGGCTCGGCCGCCGAGAGCACCAGTATCGCGGCCCCAGTCGGCAAAGGATCGATCCTGAATAGGAAGCCGCTTTCAGGACTACGCAGCGCGTGCACGTGCTTGAGCGTTTCACATCCGATCTCGGCGGGTTCTTGCTGCGCTTCATGCCGATCCTCGGGAAAATCCCCCGGCGCGTAGGGCTTGAGGAACAGGGGATCTTCGTGCACTCGCTCAGCCTTGGGAAAGGCCATGCAGAGCCGTTGATGCACGTGATAGATGTTCCGCAACCAGAGCCGTCCAGGCCTGGGCCGGTCGGGATTGGCGCCAACATCGATAAGCAGGTGCGACAAGTACATTACTCGACCTCCTCGGCGGCGAGTTTGCGCCGCCGCGTTTCGAGTGAACGAAACTCGACGATCTCGTCACGTTTCTTCATGATGCGATCCCGCCAGCGTGGCTCCTCCGGATTGATGCGATCCAGGCCCATCCCCATGCCGTACTCAATCATCGTGACGGCGTCATGGCACAAGCGGCAGAGGGAACGGAGCTCATTGGTCCGTTCGTCCCCACCGGCGTGGCGGTAGGTCACGTGCTGGACGGTGGTCGCACGACACTTGCAGAACACGCAGACATGGTGGTCGGCCGCAAGACGCTCCTCTCGCCGTTTCCGGTATTCCGTGTTGCCATAATCGGCACGCGGACGCGGCGGAGAGGGCGTGTGTCTTTGGGTAGGCTCCGCGGCGATCTCGACTTGACCGCTTTCACCCACCTCGAGTGTCCTACGGACAACGAATCGGGCGGCGTGCGACGGCGGGTCGAACGTGAGCGGCACATCGTACCAAACCAGGGCGTCGTCGGGCGCTTCCGGTTCCTCCGCGGATGCTGTCCACTCAATGAGGCAATCCAGTGTCTTCGGCACCATGTCACCATCGAGGCGCCTACGCCAAGGGACGGATTGCAGTGCCGTCACCAAATCCGGGAAGGTTCCAGACGGATCCTCCAGCAATGGCCGCGACGGAGGGCAGCACTTGCGTCCAAGGTAGGCCGGCCACGCAGGACTTCGTACGGCGGCCTCCAACTCGGCAATCAGAGCCGGATCGCCCTGCAGTGCCACGAGGAAGCTCGCGTCGCACAAGTACTCCCGGCGGGTTAGCATGGCGCCGGGTTTGGTCTTTCCGTCAGCTTCCGCAATGCGCATCTGCATTCCGGCGCCGACGGTGTGGTAGTCCCACCATCGGATCCCTGGCCGGTCGATGCGAATAGCCATGCGCAGTCGGGTAAGTTTCGGAAGCCACCCAACTCCGGCTTGCGCGCGCGACATACCCAAGGCCGCGCAGAACAATCCGATCAGGCCCGATTTCGTCGGGGCCTCGGCCGTCCGACGGACTACAAACTTGGACTCCTGGTCACCCCAAGCCTGCAGGGGGCCTTCGATGCGCAGAAAGAGGGTGTTCGGACTCATACGGCCACCTCGGGATTCACCACGGCCTGCTGCACGGCGCTCCAATCGAACCCGATGGCGGCGACGACGGCCGGAATCAACTCGTCCAGCGACTTGATGTTGTTCTCCGATATCGCGATTTCCTGCTTGTTTTCGTCAACGGCGCTCAAGCGGTAGCGCAAATTGGGCGAGAACCAGAACCGATCTTGCGGCTTGCCGAACCCCGTTTCGAGGTCGTAGACATATTGGCTCAACTGGGCAATACTCTGCGCGATGATATCCCGCCCTTGGTCCAGGGAAACGGGCTTGGCGAACGCGTTGGCATAGCTAATAGGAGCATTCTTGAACTCGATCAGTATGGCATCGGGCGGATTGTGCGCGGCAAAGCTGTTCTGCTTGCCCGAGGGGTTGACGAGCGCCGCCCCGCGAATGAACGCCCCAACCGTGTGGGCCGCGAGTTCCGCGTTGCCTTTCAGATTGCCGACCAGCGTTTCCCAATGGATCGAGAAATACTTGTAGAAACAGGCCGACGAAAACATCGCCTCGTCCACGTAACCGGCTCCCGCATCATCGCCGGGAATGTCGTCGGCAGCCACATAGTAGTCGACTTCGGGGCGAGCCTCGTGGGTCGAAATGGCATGGGCTACCTGCAGCGCCGCCTCGACGGTGGTGTCTTTCAGCACGCCCGTCTCCAGCATCCGGCCCGTTAGGGCCATGTCCGGTACGGCGACCCGCTCGCTAATCAGGTTCCCGAAATCCTTGGCCAAATCCTCGTCGGATCTTCCCTCGTCGTTCTGCAAGAGCTCGGCCATCTCGGCGATGGCGTTGTTGGTTGTGTAAACCAGCATATCGCTCTTGTCTTCGTCCTTGGGGTTGATACCGCACTGCTTCAGAATCTTCGCTGCTCGTTTCTTGGCGTCCGCCTTGCCCGTCACGCTCTCCGCAATCAGTCCTGCAAGTTGGCGGGTACGGATCCCTCCGCACAGCGCTCTGAACTCGGCGCTCATTCGGACGCTTCGCTTCATACACTGGCTTGAGATGCGCGAGCGCAGAACACCGCCGAAGTAGCAGGTCTTGGGCGCGCCTAGGTCGTCCCGGTTCAGATTGGCCGGGCTGTGGTTCTGAATCATGTGAATCTCGATGAGCATGTCTATCTCCCTTCTACGTTTCCCAGAAATTGCTCCGCCCACTTCAGGCGGGTGTCTTCACGATGCCAAATCGAAAGTTCATCGGTCAGTCTCACCCAATCGAGGGATGGACTCTTTGAAGAAACCTGGCCAAGTGCCCATTGCAGGGCCGATTCAATTCGGGCAACCGGTAAGGCCAGCATCTCATCAAACCTATCCTGATAGCGCCTTCTCCCCGCTTCTTCCTTGGGCTGGCAATGGCGCAGTTGGCGGGCCAGCGTGTCGCCCGGGCTGTGTGGCAGTGGATGAAGGGCAAACAGCTTCGCGATGAGCCAAGCGACCTCGCGCCGGGGCGCTCGCTGGTTTCTCTGGCGTAGCGGCCACCACAGCCCTGCAAACAGGTCGAATGCAACCACCGATTCGTCCAGTTCCTGCCCGGCGTGCGCCCGTAGCAGCCCTAGTTCGCCTGTCTTGAGGGATCCCAAGACGTCGATGAATTGTTCCGTCGCTGTCACTTCGTGCCTCCTTTCTTGCGCTTGGACTTCTTTTCCGGTTCGTGCCTTGGCCGCATATCCGGCGCGATGGCGCCTATGGCACGCCGGCGTTGAAGCGCTCTCGATGTGAAGCCGGGTGAAAGAGCCCGCGCGACGAGGCCCATCATGGGTTGATATTCCGCTGCCGCATCCTGCCATGCTTGGTCGTCGGCGGTAAGCAGTTCCCCGGCTCTCGCGGATATCGCGTGCTCGATGTGAGGCCGAACCGAAGCCGCCACTGCAACATTTGCCTCTTTCGGCCTTCCCATCCGTTTGCCTAACTGGAAGCACTCTCTGTCCCACAGTTCCACCAAGCTTGAAGCTAGTTCGGAAACCGTAGCGCCTGGCGGCATGTCTATGCTTCGCTCCCAAACGTCGATGTTCTTCGCCTTGTCAGTGGCAAACCCAACAATGAGAAGCGATGTCGGGTCGGCGCCACGGCCGAAGGCCCCCGTTTCCACCATCCGTGCAAACAGACGGGGCCATGGCCGGTCCATCCGGAACTTGCGCGCTGCGGTAAGGTCAGGCGCCGGCAAGCCCTTTCGCGGTGTCTCGTCCGGGTAGATAACATGCGGATCGTTCCATAGGTCGTTCTTCTGATCCCCCGCGGACTGATATTGGCAGGTTCTGATAAGAGGCATCGCTTCTGAACCGCAAGCAACGCACGCGCCGGTCACTTCCGGCGGATGAAGCCATACCCGCCGAGACAGTGCTGTCAAACCCGTCAGGAGCGGCACTTCTTCTCCGGAAGGCGTCTCAATGCCAGGGCAAACCCACGCGGGCATACCAAGTGACTCATGTGGAAGCCAGTTTGCACGGAGCGCAGCGAGCAATGACATGCCCCATGGCACAACGTAGATTGGGGGCGTGCCGTTGATACCGGCTTTCAGGTCGGGCAATCCACTCACAGAAAACAGCGGGAGCCGAAGCAGTCCAATAGCGCAGCAGGCAGGGCAGAGTCCGTTCTGTTGATCCGTGGAGTGCCTGAAGTGCCAGAAGTTGTTTCCCGTGGGTATCTCCTGGATCAGATCCGTTACCGCTCGAGGCCGTTGGGCGTCATGCTGTTGATAGAACCTCTTCCCGTCGCCCAGCAGGTTGAAGCAATCTCGGTTGTCGTCGAGCTTTTCAACGTAGTCGGCGGGGAATCCGTCGCCTACCGGTGTATCGGGCGGATCGCCTTGGCTCCAGTAGAGCAACGCCAGCAAGAACCGGAGGATAGCCACGCGATCCATGGGATTACTGGCGGCGATTTGGCGTATCCTTCCCGCATCTTCGAATGCTCGGCGGATTCCGACTCGTTCCCACCGGCCGTCGCGGTAGAGGACAGGAATCCATTCTTCGTCGAGGAGGTTGTAGTTCATCGTAACGTACCTTTCACCCTGTCTTTGCACGATGCTTCGTGGTGGACATGGGGATATTGCCAGAGTTGAACATGCAACGCCATGCCACACTACACCGCAGTCCACACAATCCTTTGCCCCTCAAGTAACCCCTCGTGCTACACGACTCATGGGATACAATGCCATGTTGTGCTGGAGAATGCAATCATCTTGGCCGAGCCGTTGGCTCCGCGATACGGTGGGTGCTACCATACGCCGGTGGAGTGAGGGATCATGCGTATGCGGGCCAAGGTCTACAAGGGCACAGCGGTTCGGTTCATCGCTTTTGCCGGCGTTCTGACCTTTTTGTTTCTCTTGCTCAGCGCTTACGCGTTGCGCATGTACTTGCGTCAGTCGGACCAGCCTCGTCGGTTGTCGAGAGGCTTGGCTGACGGCGCATTCGACGGGGATCGCGCCTATGCCGACGTCGAGGCCATCGCCGAGTTCGGTCCGCGTCCGCCCGGATCTCAGGCCATTGCCGACACGCGCCGGTTCATCCGGGATGCGCTTCGGCACGCTGGACTCAGGGTCCACACCCTTTCCGCGGAGATGGAGTCGCCGGCCGGTCCGACCGAGACCATTGCGCTCTACGCGGAAGTCGAGGGAACGAATCCCGAGATGCTGCTTTTGTGCACGCACTATGACTCGCCCATCCGAACAGAACACGGTCCGCTCGAGGGCATCAACGACGGGGCTTCGTCGACGGCTTGGCTTCTCGAGATGGCGCGCGCGCTGGGTACCCATCGCGAGGGACGGACGGTGTGGTTGTGCTTCTTTGACGGTCGATTCCCGGTTGACGAGTGGAGCGCCGAAGACGGTTTGTTCGGTAGCCGCGCCTTTGTCGATTCCCTGCGCGACGGCGATCGCCTAGGCGATGTCAAGGCGGTCATTGGTGTGGACAAGATCGGGGATTGCCGTCTTGGCATTCCGAGGGATCTCGGGGGGGCGGCCTGGCTGGCCGAGGCCGTCATCGAGGCGGCGCGCGATGCGGGGTGGGACCACGTCTTCTCGCGACAGGGCGGCGCGCTTGCGGGGGATCACGTGGCGTTTCGTGAGGCCGGTATCCCGGCGCTTGGCGTGATTGACCCATCCCCCGGCGACACGGCCGCGCGGCCGGCGGGAGATGCCTCGGAAGTGGAAGACACGCTCGATCGCGTGTGTCCGGAGAGTTTGCAGGCCGTCGGCACCGTAATCTATGATGCATTAGCCAATATGGATCGCTATTTGGACGCAGCAAGCGGAGACCGCTCCTGATGCGCCGTTGCCGAGATGGCAATGAAAGGGACCTTTTGTGGCAAAGTTTAAGGCAACCGAGTTTTACGCTGGCTGGATCTTCTGGACGATTCTACTTGTGCTTTTGGTGGGGCCGAGTATGCTCCTCATGTGGAGAATCACGGAAGACGACAGTCATATCATGTTGCGGGTAGGCTCGGGCGTTGTCTTGGCGGCGATCGGCGCGGGCGCGATATCGTGGGCTGTCAATGGCTTGGTGCAATGGCACTACAAGAAACGTCGTATCTCGGATAAGAAGAGGACCAAGAAGGGCAAACGGTAGTCCATCGGGAGAACCATCATGCCGGATATGTGGGAGCTGGCGTCCTACGTGGAGGCCAATCCGAACGATCACAAGGCGCGCTGGACCCTTGCGAAGATCATGTACGCTGCGAATGAGTACCGCCTTGCCGTCGAGCATCTTCAGATCCTCCAGAACGAGTGGCCGACCCATCTCAACGTTGTCCGCTATCTCGCGGCGACCTACTACCGCTTGAACCGATTCGATGAGGCCGCGCGAACGCTCGAACGCGGCATCGAGCATTGGCCGAATGAGATGCCGCTGCGCGAGCAGTTGGCGCGCACGCTCGCGAATGCGAGCCGACCTCGTGAGGCGGCGAAGGTGTGGCGCGAGATCGCGGAGATCGCGCCGGATCATCCCACGGCGCTCCGGAATGCCGAGCAACTCGAGAAGGATGAAAAACCGGAACAGGCGGACGCGGATCCGGTTACGGGAGACACGATGCTTCAGGGGGCGATCGGCGTCGAGATCTGCCCAAGCTGCGGGGCGGAGAACTCGGCGGCCTTCGATCGGTGCTCGAAGTGTCACGCGCCGCTCACGGGCGACGTGCGAGACTTGGTTCGCGAGTTCGATGGGTCCGTTCAACCCGTTGCCGTTCCGAGTCGGATGCCCAAGGCTTCTCATGCCGTGGCCTGGCTTGTCTCAGCCCTTGTGGTCACCCTAGGCATGGCGGCCTTGGGCGGCTACTTGACGATGAACGAAATCGAGGTGATACGCGGCCGGGCTGCGGAGAACGTGGTGCTGTTTCGAGTGGCCGATTTGTTGGTGATGGAGCTACTGCCCACTCGGATTGTCTTGGGCGTAGCATTGCTGCTCCTGTGGCCGTTGGCCCTCTGGACGGGCCTGATCATCGCCCGCGAGAAGGCCATCAGTCTCGTCGCGGTAGCGGTGGTAGGCGCTCTGCTGGCCGCCCTTACGTACTTGGTTTCCTGGGCGCCGGTGGCGCTCCTACGTTACACGCCCTTGGCGCCGGCGCTCCTGTCGCTTGTCGCCATTCCGCTTGCTTTCCGAACCAGTGTCGGCAAGGCGTTCGCGGCCTGGGTTATCCAAGGGATTGCCTTGGTGGCCCTGGCTACGGTTGCCCTCCTCGTCACCGAGGGTACGGATCTCCTCCTTCAAGCACCGGCCATCCTCCGGTACGCTTCCCAGCATGATGGAGCCCGTGAACCGGGCATCTCATCGATTCCGCAGATACAACCGCCGGCATCTCATCGGCTCCGCTGGAAATCATCGGGATCCGCTTGGCTGGACGAGCGGACGAGGCCGGTGCGTCTACAGATTGAGACGTCCGTGGAAGACGAAGCCGTCACGGTGGAAATGGGCGACGGGCAGTTGGCCGTGGTCTACGAACGCGTGAAGAAGAGCCCCGTCACGCTTGATATCGAGATCGTACCGGAGACCAGCTATCTGCTCGAGGTGGCTGGCCCGGCGGGCGCCTCCGTGTCCATCACGGCGTTTGGCTTGCTGGATGTCGTGATGGAATAGGCTCGGCCTTGCCCATCGATGGCAACGCCCCACTCGGCGGCCGTAACGCCGAGTGCTTCCCGTCCGTCCTCCGGGCGGCACGCATGCCACAATTCCCACAGTGCCGGACTTGACGGCCATCGGTGGTAGCACTCCACGAAGCATCGTTCCGCCTCGTCTGTCCGTCCGGCTCGTGCGGCGAGTCCGGCCAGGGCCAGATAGATGTCACCGGTATCGAGGCCCTGGAGCGCCATCCCCAGTTGCTCATACGCCTCGTCGTAGCGTCCGGCTTCGGCCAAGGCCACGGCATACCCTTCTCGGGCACGGGCATTGGGCCAGGGATAGGCCACCGCGCGCGCATAGGCATCCAGGCACGGAGATCCTTCCGCGCGTCGGTTCTCTGCCTCGGCCAAGAGCCGGCTCGGAGCCAATACGGCCCAACCGTAGAGGATCGCGCCCAACAGCGCACTCACCGATACGAGGCACACCGTGCCCCGCGTGGCATTCGGGTGCCCGGGATGACCGCCGGAGGCCAGTACTATGCTCGCGAAAAGCAGGCCGACCAGCGCGTGGGGCGCACTGTGGCACGCTGCGTTGAACAGCGCGAAAACGCCGAGGGCTGCGAGTCCTCCGGCGGCGGCCTCTACGCTGAGCGAGCGCGGTCGCGCGTCTCGCCATGCCCGCACGAGTCGTACGACGAACCACAGGCCGCACGCAACACCCACGAGTCCGGTTTCCGCGAAGACCTCGAGCGGCTCGCAGTGCGCGTGCATGGTGTGCAACTCGTTATGGGCGAAGGCGTGACCGCCCGTAGCGTGCAGGACGTTGCCAAGGTACTGGGGGCTCCAGTAGGCGAACCCCCCGAGCCCTCTGCCAATGATAGGCGAGGATAGGCCCATGCGAAAGGCTCCCGCCCAGAACCACAGGCGGAGACGCCCGCCGGTGTCGCCCTGACTGAACGTGGCGACAAGACGCCCCAAGGTGGCTTCGCGTGCCAACAGGGCCGTACCGGCCACAATGAGGAGGCACGTCCCGGCCAGTACCGCCAAGGGCAACCTCGACATTCGCCCATAGGGTAGCGCCACCAACACGCCCGCCGCCATGGCGAGCCACGCCGAGCGGCAGCCCGAAAGGAGCAGGCCGAGCAGAAGTACGGCCAGCGCCGCAACATCAAGACCCCTAGGCCGAGGTCGAGCCAACGCAAGGCGCACCAGCACGGGAATGGCAAGGGCAACGTAGCCTCCGAACAGGTCTTGGTTGCCGAACACGGAGTAGATGCGCTGGTTGTAGCCCTCGAAGACGGGGAACAGGCTTCGCAGAAGCCCGATGTATTGCAGGACGCCCAGCGTGGCCACCACAACGGCCGAAACCACCACGGCGTCGAGCGTGCGGCGCTGCCATGGCCACTGCGCGACAAGGTCGTATACCAATGCTACGAACAGGAACAAGCCGGCGATCCGCAACAACTCGACGGCCGTGTCGCCGGGTACCGGTCCTCTGAATACCGCCAGGTGGAAGACCCCGGCGGCCAGAAGGAAGACCCCAAGCGGCGCCAAAGCCCTCAGTCCGCCGCGGGGCATTCGGCCGTACGCCAACGCCACGGTGGCGAGTAGGCACGCCCCCAACCAAACCACCGACTCCTTGGCGTGCAGGAATGACGTGAACCGGAACGAGTATACCACGGCGCCCAGCACGATGACGGCAAGCAAGACGATGCCCCGAGCCCGATCGGCTGGCACGTGAAGGGTGTCTTCGCTCGCCACGTCAGCTTCGCTCCGCTGCCCGCGTACGTTTCCACGTGTTGCAGCACCGGCGGATCTCGCACGTCGAACACGTCGGATTGCGTGGATGACATGTGCGCCGCCCGTGCCGGATGAGATTGACATGAAGGGTGAGACAGCGTGCCTCCGGCACGAGGGGGGCTACAATCTCATGCACCTTCTCCGCCGAGGCGCGCGGATCGGCCACGCCGACCCGCTTGAGTATGCGCGTGATGTGCGTATCCACGGGAAACACGCCGCGTCCCATGGCGAACAGCAACACGCATCGCGTTGTCTTCAGGCCGACGCCGTCAAAGGCCAGCAGATAGTCCTCCGCGTCCGGCGTGGCCATGTCCCAGAGGTTATCAAGGTTCAGGGCGCCGCGTGTCTCGGCAATGGCACGTAGAATGCCTTGGATCCGCGCGCTCTTTGTCCGGGCCAAGCCGCCCGGACGCAACACCTCTTTAAGCCGGGCACGCGGGGCCTCCAGGACCTCTTGCCAGGTCGGGAAAGCTCGGCGCATGGCTTCGTAGGCCCGCAGGCTGTTCACATCGCTGGTGCTCTGCGAGAGGATAGTCCACATGAGCGCGTCGAGTGGATCATCCTTCTCGAACCCGACGCGTCCAAACACGGATTCCAAGATCCCGTCAATCCGCTCGAGTTTCCGGGCGGCCGCTCTCCGTTCACGTGTATCCACCATGGGCTCCGTCGTTACCTGGCAAGAGCATACCGGAATGCCCGAATGAAAACACGCCGTCGTCCTGAATCCGCACGTGAGCCCGCTCTGGAGCCTTTGACCTCGCGCCGGACGCAGGCATCCTGCGGATCTGGGGTGGTGCTTTCGGCTTTACCTCAACCCGGAAATCTGCCACAATCTCCGCCACTGTCAACGAGGAAGCCCGTATGACCACCTTGAGTATCGAAGACTACACGATTCCGGCCGCGGATCTGGGGCCGGAGAATCCACTGCCGACCTTCCGAAGCCCGCAAGAGAACGGGACCATGAAGTTCGAGGACTCGGTGCCGGAGTCCGAGCGCCAGTACATGGGATGGCAGAACGGCTTCCGCGTGCTGCCGTACCGCATGCAAGACCAATACACGCGCGATCGCCGACCGCGGGCCTTCAAGGCTTTCGTGCTCGAGAACGATCAACTCCGCGCGCTGTTCACGCCGGAACTGAACGGCCGCCTCGCGTCGCTCGTTCACAAACCGTCCGGACGCGAGTTGCTCCACCGCAATCCGGTGTTCCAGCCGGCGAACGTCGCCTTGCGCAACGCTTGGATCAGCGGCGGCGTCGAATGGAATATGGGACAGCCTGGCCACAACTACTTCACGGTTTCGCCGGTATTCGCGGCCCGCTTGACGGATCCCGACGGTAGTCCGGTTCTCCGAATCTACGAATGGGAACGTGCCAAGTGTTTCCCGTGGCAGATCGATTTCCATTTGCCCCCCGATTCCCCTTGCCTCTTTGCCCATGTGCGGCTGGTGAATCCTCACGACCGCGAGATTCCCATGTACTGGTGGACGAATATCGCCGTCGAGGAACGGGCCGACATGCGCGTCCTTTTCCCGGCCGAGAACACCTTGTGGTGGGGATCCCCGCGCGGCCTTGCGCTCAGGCAATTGCCCATCGTCGAGAACCACGACCTGACTCGATCCACCGAGGTTCCCTACGCCCAGGAGATCTTTGCTTGTATTCCGGAAGACCGCCGGCCCTGGGTTGCCCACGTGGATCGCGTCGGTTTCGGCCTGTTTCAGACCTCGACGGCCCGCCTGCGAGGACGGAAGCTTTTCTGCTGGGGTATGAACGCCGGGGGGCGTCGATGGCAGGAGTATCTTTCCGCACCGGGCCAGGCCTACATCGAGATCCAGGCGGGCCTTGCGCGAACCCAGTTGCAGTGTCTCGCGATGCCGGCCAACGTTCAGTGGACATGGACCGAAGCCTTCGGCGCGCTTGACACCGATGGCGCGGCGGCCCACGGCGCGTGCTGGGATGTTGCATGGCGCACTGTAGATGCGTCCGTACAGCACGCCCTGCCGCCGGAAACGCTCGACGCGCGCCACGCGGTCTTCGAATCCTCTGCCGACCGGCCCTCGGAAGAGCTACTACACGCCGGATCCGGTTGGGGCGCCCTCGAACGCAAGCGCCTCACCCGGAGCGGCGAGCCGGATCGGATTCCCTCAGCCCTTGCGTTCGCCGAGACCGATCTGGGCGCAGCGCAGCAACCGTGGTTGACGCTGCTCGAAACCGGAGAATTCCCGACCTCCGACCCGCTCGACGATCCGGGACACTCGCTCGTGCAGGACGCGTGGGGTCAGCTTCTCGAAAGGGCCGCACAATCCCCCGCCTCGGACCATTGGCGCACGTGGTATCACCTTGGCGTCAAGCGTCTCGAACATCACGACACCGACGGCGCCCGCGAGGCCTGGCAGAAGGCCAACGTGCATACACCCTCGGCGTGGGCCTTGCGCGGCCTCGCCGTCCTCGAACAACGGGAGGAACATCAGCAGGAGGCGAACCGGCTATTGGCGAAGGCCTGGGCCCTCGGCCCGCGCATTCTTCCCCTCGCCATCGAATACGCCCGTGCGCTTACCGCTATCGGCGACGAGGCCGGAACCGCCGCGTTTCTCGAGAGCGCCTCGGACGATGTGCGCAACCACGAACGCATTCGAATCCTTGCCGCCCGTCAGATCCTCAAGCGCGGCGACTACCGCGCCCTCGAAGGCTTTTTCGCCGGCCAGTTCGCCACAAATCGCGAGGGCGAAACCACCCTCACCGACCTCTGGTTCCAGATGCACGAACTGCGCATCGCCGACGAAGAAGGCCTTCCTATCGATGACGCGCTCCGACAACGCGTCCGCCGCGAATGCCCTCCCCCGCCCCATATCGACTTCCGCATCGCCCCAGACATCCGATGACTCCGCGCGGACTGCCGCCCGGCGCGACATGCGGGAATGCGCCCCGATCGGCCCTCAGCGGTTACGGAGGCATGCGGCGAGTACTTGGTTGCACAGACTCACGGTGGTCTTTCCGAGTTGGCTCCCCCCCTTCACGTCACGTTTTCGCCAGACGGCGGGTTTGGCTGTCTTTCCGGTACGCTCTGAGATAGATTGAATGACGCTACGCAGTTTCTCTGTGCCTCTTGAATTCGCCCCGCGAAGGGCTTTGCGCGAGAGAACACCGAACCAGATCTCCACATGTTCACCCAGCTTGCCGATGACTGCTTGGATGGGCCATTGAGTGGGAGCCATGACAGAGAGGTCAAGTATTTCTGGCTTTTCACAAGAATCTGTGCGCCAGTTGAGGCTCTGGAAGAGTGCCGAGGCGATGATACAGGGCCGTGATGTAGTTGGAGGCAGTACGGAATCCGTAATATCGGTGACTGACAACTTTGGCTTTGTTGTTCATTCCCTCGACGGCGCCGTTGTCGATGCGTAGTTCAAAGTAGTTGAGGATGTCTTCCTCAGTATGCCTACGATTCGAGAAGCGGGCTCACAAAGGTCGAGCATAAGGATGGCGCTGACGACGCAGGAGTCCGCGGAGAAAGCCGCCCCACCCGGCCTCCCCGTGGACGGGGAGGTGGCCGTACACTGCGCGGGCATCCGGCGCGACGGCGTGCTCCGGCAGTTCTTGGTGCCTGCGTGCCTTCGTGCGAACAGAGAACGACCTCACACCAAGCCGCCAAGCCACGAAGAAGATCCGAAGCGATGACGTTTTCCACCACCGATCACCCCAAGTGCACGGATCCTTCGTGTTCCGCACGTCGCTTCATAGCGTGGTGTGCCCAGGGAATCGGCCCCGCTACATCTTGGAAATCGGGGACAGACAGCCCTCCTCGGGGACTCGGGGAAAGCGGTTTTCGCGCTTTCCGATTCCATCGTTCAGGCTAACTCCGAAACGCGCACGGAAAAGCGGGGACAGACAGCCCTCCTCGGGGACTCGGAGGGAGTCAGTCCCCGCTTTCGGGATTGAGGGGGGGGTGCGTGCGGAGGGCGACCAAAGGGGATAGGACCGCTCCATTGCGCAGAATCAATCTGCGCCTACTTGGCGCGGTAGGCGCACGATGATCGTGCGCTGATCCGGAAGAATGGGCGTGCATGACTGCTGCCG
>Ga0116157_10003417_pt1 | contig 15234 bp, 13 predicted proteins | sample AD_UKC048_MetaG_FD_89882 | JGI IMG/M metagenome (GOLD analysis project Ga0116157, IMG submission 89882) | Active sludge microbial communities of municipal wastewater-treating anaerobic digesters from USA - AD_UKC048_MetaG | ecosystem: Engineered > Bioreactor > Anaerobic > Digestate | place: USA...
AAAACGAAGTGTTCATCAAACTTAATGGTAAAAATAACGGCAAATCGGGCACTTTCGCACTGTATGACCTTAGTGGAAAAAAGCTCATGCATGCAGAAGATATTCCTAAAAACGGCCGCATTGCACTGCCTGCGCTGGCGAAAGGCTTGTATGTAGCCGAAATTGAGGTGGAGAGACAGAAGTATTCGAGAAAATTGCAAATTGAGTAAATATCTTAACCCCCTAAATAGCTGCACTAAATTAAATCTTGCAATTCTATCGTTTCCAATACAAAAAGCTGCTTTTAAAGTAGCTTGTAGCCAATTTCAATTAGAAGAAATGAGATTAAAAGTCTTCCGTTTAATTAGCCTTGTTTTTGAAAAACAGTTATTACATTTGTAAAAAAAAACTATGCTTCAGCGAATACAGACATTATACCTGCTGATAACCGCAATTATAATGGGATCGATTTTGTTTATTCCTTATGGGGAAATTTTATTGAAAGACACCCAGATAGTTAAGGTAACCAGTTTGGGCACCCGTGTTACAGCAGGTGATACTATTACTGTTTTCAGGACATATCCTGTTTTTGTGATTGGCTTGTTAAGTTTTCTGGTTACTATAGTAAGTATTTTTCTGTATAAAAAACGAATTCTGCAAATCAGGTTATGCGTGCTTAATTTTATACTCGTACTTTCTACAACAGGATTGATGTTCCTGTATATTTACAGGGCTGCAAAATATTTCGATGCAACGGTTTACCATGGTTTTCTGATGGTTCTGCCATTGGTTGCAGCAATCCTGCTTTGGCTGACTATCCGTGCTATTGGCAAAGATGAAGCCTTGGTCCGTTCGATCGACAGGATACGATAGCACATGACAATAATTACAAAAAAAAAGAGCCCTGCATTATTGCCGGGCTCTTTTTTTAGTCACATATTTCTATTCGAACTTATGAAATGATTTTTTAATGATAGCAATAGCATCCATGAGTTGTTCCTCGGTAATCACCAGCGGCGGAGCAAAGCGGATGATATGCTTGTGGGTTGGTTTTGCGAGTAATCCGTTCTTGGCCATTTCTAAACAAACATCCCATGCTTCTTTTCCGTTTTTCGGGTTTACGACTATTGCATTCAGCAAGCCTTTACCACGAACGAGTCCAATCATGTCTGATTTCGCTGCCAGCATTTCGTTTCTGAAAATTTTACCCAGATATTCTGCTTTTTCGGCAAGTTTTTCGTTTTTCACTACTTCGAGAGCTGCCATAGCCACTTTTCCTGCCAATGGGAAACCGCCAAAGGTGGAACCATGTTCACCGGGTTTAATCACGAGCATGATGTCGTCGTCGGCTAGCACTGATGACACAGGAATTACACCTCCCGAAAGAGCTTTACCCAAAATCAGGATGTCGGGACGAACGCCTTCATGGTCGCATGCAAGCAATTTACCTGTACGGGCAATGCCAGTCTGTACTTCGTCAGCTATGAAAAGCACATTTTTGGCTTTACACATATCGTAAGCTTTCTTCAGGTATCCGTCTTCAGGAACATATACACCGGCTTCGCCCTGAATGGGTTCAACCAGAAATCCTGCAACATTTGGGTCTTCGAGTGCTTTGGCAAGTGCGTTCAAATCGTTGTAAGGAACCGTAATAAATCCAGGAGTGTATGGACCAAAACCTTTGTAGGAGTCCGGATCGGTACTCATCGAAATGATTGTGATGGTACGACCATGGAAATTACCTTCGCAAACAATGATTTTTGCCTGATTCTCAGGAATACCTTTTTTATCGTAACCCCATCTGCGGCAAAGCTTAAGTGCGGTTTCATCAGCTTCCGCACCGGTGTTCATCGGTAGCACTTTGTCGTAACCGAAATATTTGGTAACGTACTCTTCGTACTCACCCAATACATTATTATAAAATGCACGCGATGTCAGTGTCATTTTTCGAGCCTGATCACATAGAGCATCAACAATCTTAGGATGACAATGACCTTGATTTACAGCTGAATAAGCTGAAAGAAAGTCGAAATATTTTTTTCCTTCTACGTCCCAAACAAACGGACCTTCGCCTCGTTCGAGAACAACCGGTAGTGGGTGATAATTGTGGGCACCGTATTTCGATTCCCTGTCCATGTACTCCTGAGGAGTCATCTTTTTTGTTTCAATCATAATTATAATTATTTGGTTATGTTTTTTTCAACTTGTCAAAAAAAGCAAATTTTATTGTCAAAAGCAAACAGCTATATAACAGGTTTAAAAATATTGAGCAGAGAATTGAGTGTATACTATAGCGCACTTTATTCCCTATCGGAGTGGTTAGTGACAGTCTGTAAAGAAGATGAAAAGGGAGCCAAACCGATTTCACTCAAAACAAACTTAAAACATTATCCGAGTTTTTATCGCTTATATATGCTTTGCAAGAAATTGGAATATCCGGATAAAATTTATTAAAGCGAGCGTATTTTTTGGGATTAAATTGTTTGCAATTAAATTTGGCTTCAATCGCAAATTTCGAATACATTGCTTCAACAACAAAATCAACCTCGTCTCCATCGGCTGTTCTCCAATGCTTTACATTGTCTTTGTCGTAATGATTTATTAAAGCTTTATAGATGAAATTTTCTACAATAATGCCTTTATCAATACGGTTATCTATGGGATTGAAGGAGTTAAGAATGATATTCCTAAAACCCAAATCAGAAAAATAAATTTTAGGCATTTTAGTAAGCTCATTTCTGATGTTGTTTGAAAAAGGACTAACTTTTGAGATATGAAAAGATTTATTTAAAACCTCAATATAATTGTTAACGGCTGTATTTGACAATCCTAAAGTGTTTGATATTTCATTTACATTTAATAATGATCCGGTTTGGTGAGCAAGCAAAGTCAAAAGTTTATAAAATCTTGGCTGGTCTTGTATTCCTGCATCAACTACATCTTTTTTTAAATATGAGTTATATAAATCTTTTAACACATTATGCTTCTCTTCAATCTGACTTTCAATTACTACCCCAGGATATCCACCAAAAGTAAGGAATTCATTAAACAAAGATTGTATTTCGTTACGATGCAACGAAATATAATCTTCCTGTTGCTTTATCAATTCTACCTCAGCTATAAGATTTTCGGCTTTTTTAAAAATGAGAAACTCTTCAAAATCAAGACTTGGTAAGTAAAACAACCTCTTTCTGCCAGCAAGCGAATCCGCAAATTTCTTATCAATATAAAAGGCACTACTTCCGGTTGCCACAATTTTTAATTCGTCAGCATATTTATCATACAACAGCTTCAGAAAATTCGATGGTTTATCTAAATATTGAATTTCATCAATAAGAACATACATTCTAGAAGACTTCTGTTTAGAAACGAATTTGAAAATATTTTCCGGATGCTTATTCAGTTCTTGTAATACATCAAAATCTTCAAGGCTTATAAAATAAACGGATTCTCCCGACTTTTGCAAGAACTTCTCAATTTGCCGCAAAATTGTAGTTTTTCCAACCTGTCGTGCTCCAACAATAATGGAAAACTCTTTTCTGTTCAAATGCTCTTTTACAATATGAAATAGTTTTCTTGTAAACATGGTAAATAGTTTTTATAAAGATAAATTTTATTTCAGAAATGAAAAATATCCAGATAATTTTTACTTTTGAAGTAAATAATTTCTTTTTTTGATTATGCCTTCACATAAACCTCAATGTCGTAAACAAATTAATGTATTACAATCGTGCGCAAAGAATTGAATATCCACTGTATTCGTCCGGGGTTTTAACTCCATCTGAATCTTCTGCGAATGACCCGGATGGAGAATTCAAAATAAACGGGATTGCCAAATGAAGAATTTGACAACCCCGTCAGATAATCAATGAATTAGTCCTGCAGCAATAATTCAAGTATCTGAACAGCCGCTTTGGCAACCGATGTTCCGGGACCAAAAACTGCAGCGACACCATTCTCATACAGGAAAGCGTAATCCTGAGCAGGAATAACACCACCTGCCACGATCATAATGTCCTCACGACCAAGCTTTTTAAGCTCTTCAATTACAGCAGGTATTAAAGTCTTATGTCCTGCTGCCAGCGAAGAAACACCCAGTATGTGAACATCGTTTTCCACTGCCTGACGGGCAGCTTCTTCGGGAGTTTGAAACAATGGACCTATATCAACGTCGAAGCCTATGTCGGCATAGCCGGTTGAAACCACTTTGGCGCCGCGGTCGTGCCCATCCTGCCCCATTTTGGCAATCATAATTCGGGGCTGGCGGCCTTCTTTCTTCGCGAACTGTTCGCACAATGCCCGTGCTTTTTCGAAGTCGGGGTCGTTGTGTGCTTCTGAGGAGTACACTCCTGATATTGATCGTATCACAGCTTTATACCTCCCTGCTATTTTTTCACATGCATCCGAAATTTCTCCCAAGGTAGCTCTTTTTTGTGCAGCAATCACCGCCAGTTCGAGCAAATTTCCTTCACCGGTCTCGGCACTGCGGGTAATAGCCTTCAGTGCAGCCTGACATTCAGCTTCGTTGCGTTCAGCTTTGAGCCTTTTCAATCTTTCGATCTGAGCCAGACGCACAGCCGTATTGTCCACATCGAGAATATCAATCGGGTCTTCTTTTTCGAGACGGTATTTGTTTACGCCCACAATGGTCTGATTGCCACTGTCGATACGTGCCTGAGCGCGTGCAGCAGCTTCTTCGATGCGCATTTTGGGAATACCCGACTCGATGGCTTTTGCCATACCACCCAGTTGCTCAATTTCCTCGATGTGCTTCCATGCACGATGAGCAATGGCATGGGTGAGCGATTCTACATAATAACTACCACCCCATGGGTCAACCTGTTTGCAGATATTGGTTTCTTCCTGCAGATAAATTTGGGTATTGCGGGCAATACGAGCCGAAAAATCGGTGGGTAAAGCAATGGCTTCATCCAGAGCATTGGTATGTAGACTTTGTGTATGACCCAGAGCAGCGCCCATGGCTTCGATACAGGTACGGGCAATATTATTGAACGGATCCTGCTCGGTGAGCGACCAACCGGAGGTCTGACAATGGGTGCGCAGTGCCAGCGATTTAGGATTCTTGGGGTTAAACTGATTAACCATTTTTGCCCACAACAGACGGGCTGCACGCATTTTGGAAATTTCCATAAAATGATTCATCCCAATGGCCCAGAAAAACGACAATCTGGGTGCAAAAGCATCGATGTCGAGGCCTGAGCGAATTCCGGTTCGGAGATACTCAAGACCATCTGCAAGAGTATAAGCCAATTCAATATCGTTGGTAGCACCGGCTTCCTGCATGTGGTATCCCGAAATGGAGATGCTGTTGAATTTCGGCATTTTTTCGCTGGTATAGCGGAAAATATCACCGATAATACGCATCGAAAATTCCGGAGGATAAATATATGTGTTGCGAACCATAAATTCCTTCAGAATGTCGTTCTGAATGGTTCCGGCCAGCTCTTCGAGCTTTGCTCCCTGTTCCAGGGCAGCCACAATGTAGAATGCCATGATGGGAAGCACAGCCCCGTTCATGGTCATCGAAACGCTCATCTGGTTCAGCGGAATCTCATCGAACAGCACTTTCATATCGAGGATGCTGTCGATGGCAACACCGGCTTTACCCACATCGCCCACCACACGCGGATGGTCGCTGTCGTAGCCACGGTGTGTAGCCAGGTCGAAAGCTACCGAAAGGCCTTTCTGACCGGCTTTCAGGTTTCTGCGGTAAAAAGCATTCGATTCTTCAGCTGTTGAAAAGCCGGCGTACTGTCTGATTGTCCACGGCTGCATCACATACATGGTGGAATAAGGTCCGCGCAGGTAAGGAGGCAATCCGGCAGCATAGTTCAGATGCTCCATGTTCAGCAGGTCGTCTTTTGTATAGACAGGTTTCACTGGTATCTGTTCGGGGGTAAGCCACCCGCCCTGAATACCGGCTTTGCCCGAGGGCTTTACCTGCTTCATAAAATTTGTTTTTTTATAATCGGGTTTCATATTGATTCTGTTTTAATGCAACAATCGTTTTATAATCCCAGCTTTTGCTGATATTGTTTCAACTCGGCAAGCAGGTTCGACTTTACATGAATGTAATTGCTGATGCCGGCTGCTTCAAGCTCCGGTCGGCAGGCAGGGTTGCCGGCAATTACGCAAATGGCTTTATTGCCCAATATGCTGAGCATTTCGGGAGCCAAGAGAGCATATTCATCGTCGCTGCTGCACATTACCACAATATCGGCTTTGGCTGCCAGGGCATCGTTGACGCCTTCAGCCACGGTTTCATATCCAAGATTGTCGATAATGCGAAATCCTGCACAGGCAAAAAAGTTCGCTGCAAATTGTGCACGTGCCTGACGCATAGCAACGTTGCCGATCTTCAGCATGAACACATTAATCTCGCGTGCTGCACTGTCGGTTTTCAGGCGCATGGCTTCGAATGCTTCAGCAGCACGGTGAAGACGAATGGGTCTGATGCCACCTTCGATTGCAGGATGTGGCTTTTTCAGCTTTGAAGCATCCACTTTTTCGTTGAAATTCGGAAACTGATTGGTACCCAGAATAATCTCCCTTCGGGTTTCGGCATTGCTGTTGCGTTTGGCTAAGGTCTCGTCAATAAACTTCTGAATAAATTCCTGACGGAAAGCCGGAGTAAATCCACCCAATTCCTGTATCTGGAGGAAGAGTTTCCATGCTTCTTCGGCAATGGCTTTGGTGAGGTGCTCAATATAGTAACTGCCGGCAGCCGGATCGTTTACCTTATCGAAATGGGCTTCTTCCTTAAGAATAATCTGGATGTTGCGGGCGATGCGTTCTGAGAAATCATCGCTGCAGGCATACACTGCATCAAAAGGCTGAACACAGATGGCAGATGCTCCGCCCAGCGCTCCCGACATGGCTTCGGTGGTTGCCCTGAGGATGTTCACATACGGGTCGTAAATGGTTTTATTCCATTCGGATGTTTCGGCAAAAATGCACATGTGTCCGGAATCTGCCGATTTGGGATTGAACTCGTCGCAAATGGCCGACCACAACAAGCGGGCAGCCCTGAGTTTGGCAATTTCCATGAAATAGTTGGATCCTTGCGCAAAAACGAACAACATGCGCGGCGCAACGTCGTCGATACTATGTCCGGCGTCGGTAAGGCGCTGCAGGTATTCGGCACCCATGGCAAGACCGGTAGCCAGTTCCTGTACAATGCTGCCTCCGGCATTATGAATATGGCGTGCGTTGATATTCAATAACTTAAAATTCGGCAGGGTGTTCCCGGCTTTGGCAAATGCGCTTTCAACACATTGGCATGAGTCGGTGCCGCAGGGTGTTTTTCCGCTAAGCATCAAATAGGCCAGCGGGTCGAATCCTGATGAACCTTTAATTGCATTAGGGTCGATCTGATGTTTGGCTGCAAATTCTGCCATCATACCCGGAACCGACGAGTCGGAACCATTACCTACTATATGCACCGGAACTGTGGTCAGGTCGATGCCATTAAGTAATGTTTCGAGTTGTTGATAAGTGAGTGGAGTGCAGGTAACGAAACCCAGCGATTGCGCACCTTTTTGCAATGCTTTCAGTGCTTTGCGGTTGGCTTCTGCTGGGTCGGCAGCACGGAAGTCCTGCCTGATTCTCCAGCTGTGCGAAGGCTTACTGCCCCGAACAAAGGGTTTTTCTCCGGGGAGCGCATCGGTATACGCCAGATCTTTGACATCCTCGAAACGGTAGAAAGGTTCAAGGCTGACGCCTTCGAGGGTATTCCAAACCACCTTGCGCCCGTAGTCGGCACCCTTCAGGTCCTTTATAACCTGTGCGTGCCATTCCTCGTAGCTTATGGGTTTGAATTCCCCGAATAAACTATTGTTTTCTGCCATAAAATAGAATTTATATTTTAATTGGCGAAAATAATGTTATTTTTTAGCTAAACAGCAAGTTTTTATCATGTTATTGAAGCAAGAAAAGAATTTTGATTTCATTTTACAGTGTTTTACCGATTTATTGGCGTGCGAAATTTAACTTATTTTAAAACATTAGAGTGCTTTCTCAAAACAATAATGAGCTTGTGTTTTATTGGGTTTTGATTTGTATCTTTGAAAATACATTTTATCGCTTATGATACAAAACAAAATTTTTCCTTTGTTAAAGGAAATTCCCGAAGAACACTGCATTCCAATACCTTTTAATCAAACAGAGTATTTATTAAACGGAGAATTGATGCATTGGGAAGGACCAACCGAAAAAGTATTTTCCCCTGTGTACTTCTACGAAAATAACACGTTGATAAACTTGATTGGCTCCTATCCTCTTATGGATGGAAAAACAGCAATGATGTCGCTTCATGCTGCCATTGAAGCCTACAATAATGGACAGGGAACCTGGCCTAAAATGACTATTTCTCAGCGTATCGGGTGTATGAGAAAGTTCATTTTGCTGATGAAAGAACAACGTGATATAATTGTAAAACTATTGATGTGGGAAATCGGAAAGAACCTTACCGATTCGCAAAAGGAATTCGACAGAACCGTTGAATATATCAACGATACCATCGAAGCACTGAAAGACATGGACAGGGAAGCATCGAGGCTTAAAATCACTCAGGGGGTAATTGCACAGATAAAACGATCACCTCTGGGTGTAGTTCTTTGCATGGGGCCATTCAATTATCCTCTGAATGAAACCTTTGCTACGTTGATTCCGGCGCTGATTATGGGAAACACGGTTATATTCAAACCCCCAAAACTTGGTGTATTGCTGCATGCTCCGTTGCTCAGAGCTTTTCAGGAAGCGTTCCCGAAAGGGGTAGTAAATACAGTATATGGTGAAGGCCGAGAAGTAATTGCCCCCATTATGGAATCGGGGAAGGTAAATGTACTTGCATTTATTGGTTCCTGCAAGGTTGCCGATACTTTGAAAAAACAGCACCCTCACCCCCATCTTCTCAAGTCGGTTTTAGGGCTGGAAGCCAAGAACCCTGCTATAATACTTAAAGTTGCAAATATTGAAAACGCTGTAAAAGAATGTGTTACGGGCGCTTTATCTTTTAATGGACAACGGTGCACTGCACTCAAAATTCTGTTTGTTCACGACAGTATTTACGATGATTTTATCAACCGTTTCATTAGCGAAGTTGATTCTCTGAAATCCGGTATGCCATGGGAAAAAGATGTAAACATCACTCCATTGCCAGAAGATTATAAACCGAAATGGCTGGAGGATCTGATTGAGGATGCTGTTAATAATGGTGCTGTAATTTGCAACAAAAATGGGGGTATTATGGAAAAATCACTTTTCTTTCCTGTTGTACTTTCCGGGGTAAGCAGCAAAATGCAGATTTATCATTTAGAACAGTTTGGTCCAGTGATTCCGGTTGTCAAATTTCACGATGTGGAGGAACCTTTAGAATATGTCGTTACATCAAATTTTGGACAACAGGCAAGCATTTTCGGTGAAGACCCCGTAATAATATCTGTTCTTGTCGACACGCTGGTAAATCAATTATGTCGTGTAAATATTAATTCTCAATGTCAGCGAGGTCCCGACGTGTTTCCATTTACCGGACGCAAAGACTCTGCCGAAGGCACCTTATCGGTAAGCGATGCACTCCGGGTGTTCTCTATTCGTTCGCTCGTAGCACTAAAAGAGAATGATACGAATAAAAAGATACTTACTGATATATTGAATTCTAAGAACTCTAACTTTCTGTCGACTGATTATATATTGTAAATCTCAGGTGCTTGTTCCTCTAATACACAACATCAGTAATTTTTTGATTAACGCACTTTTTTACACAAAAAACTGAACGATTATAACAGCGGCTATAAAAATGCATATAAACAGTATGAGCAACGTTTTAGATGTTTTATCCATCGACTCTTTTTCGTTTTTTCCTGAACTTTGATTTCCATCATATCTTTTATTTTCCATGACAATTTTTCATTTAATTAAACTAAAACTAATTTGTTTGTAATGCAGTTTGTGAATGACACAGACGCAATGATATACAAGCTTATTGCAATCAAACCATTCCAACCATGGTTCTATACATTGCAGGTATGGTGTATTTGGGGTAAAAAAGTGAGTTAGTCTAAAGGAGGGCCTCTTTTTTCATTAACCGGACTCACATTCTTCAAGAAGATTGTATGCGGTTGCAGAAAAATAACGATTTCGTAAACTGGGGAGTAAATATGGAAATCAGCGCTACCATGCATGAACAAGCTCACGATTGCCCTTGGTAATGTCTGCTTAACAAATTTTAGATTGTTCGATGGAGGCGGCAGCCGTTTATGAAATACATTGTAGCCAGTAATCGGTTCTTTGCCGAAAACTAAACACTTCTGCTCAAATAGATGTATTGATGATAACTTTCTCGCTTCACAGGCCTTACCCCCAGAAACTAAAAAGCATAAAAGCAAAAGAGAGCTTAAAATTTTCAATTTCATCATGATGCAAATTAAGAAAAAATAATCAGAGTAACAAATGATTTATACCCATGCTTTTTGATTGAATTTTTATTTGAACAATTTTCTATTTTTGTTAAGAAAAACAAAATAAATGAGCAGAAGGAAGTTATTTTTAATTGGATTCATCTGTTTTCTTTTGTGCAACGTAATAATTCTTTCCTGTACTGATCAACACGATATAGGCCGCTTACCTGTTGAAGGACTGAACAATATATATGTAAAGCTGGATCAGGATAATGAATTCGACCATTCTACGGGCATACATTATGAAATCATTTTTGGAAACGGACAGGTGATTGTTGAAAAGACTTTATTAACCGGTTGTAGTGATTACATTGAAGACTTGTCTGATTTTACAGCAGGCTCATGCGACAGCGTTATTTTCGTAACTTTTTTTGATAGTACTCATGTCTTTGCTGTGTACGATTTAAAAACCGGCAATGGGCACCCACGCAGTAGTAAGGAAACCGATTACAAAACAAGTTATTTCTTTGGAGACTCCCTTATTCAGGAACTGAATTCATGTAAGCCGGAGTTGAAAGCAGATTGGAAGCATTAAAACAACTTCCTTTATTGTAAAGGGATTTATAATTATTTCAATTTTAAATTTTCAATACTTTGAAGTACTGATTCAATATTCAATCTGGGCGTTTTTTTTCTTAATGTAAACCTGTATCTTCACGCTAAATTTAAAAGCCGATGAAAAAACTTGTATTAAGCCTTGTATCTTTTCTTCTGTTTGCCGGAATCATCTATTCGCAGCATACAGCCATGAATGGAACATGGAAAATGATTGCATCAGAAAGCTCGTTTCTCGATTATTACAAGGAACTCACACTCGATATTACTATTAGCAACAATTCAGCAGAAATTATTACCCGTATGGGGCCAAAACTCAAATTCGAGGAAAAACTGACTTTCAGCACCGATGGCAAAGTCAATAAAAGTGAAATTAAAGACGGCACCTTTTCCACCAACATACACATGGGTCTCAGGCTACCTGTGGGATCGAAAAAAGAAATCAAAGCCATCTGGGAAAACGACAACACAATAACGCTTACCGAAAAATACGATTACTATGCTTCACAGGGGAAAAAGCATGGAGAGTCAGTGTATCGTTATCAGTTGTCGGAAGACGGAAAACGGTTGAAATGCACAATAACGCGCCCTACACGCCCCAACGATTCCGACCTTGTTTTTGTGTTTAAGCGCAGCAATACCCAAAATGCGTTTATACATCGCATGGCCGACGACTGGGATATTGGCAAGCACCTGCCGGAACAGGCTTTCTGGATTTCGCTTCAGGGTGTGGTAAATCAGAACGAACCCTTATTGTATTTTACCTTTGCCAAGGGATACCCATTCAACTACACGACAGAACTGGCCGAATATCTCGAAACAAAGAGGAACTTTTCATTTACATCGCTGAGCACAGTTGAACAGGGAATTGAAACTTTTAAATCGCACATCAATGGCTACATTATCTGGGACAAAAATGTAAGAACTTCGCTCATAGTAGCCTACACACTGGCCGGTCTTGAAAATGCAGTAATTATAACCGACGACATGATTCCATTAATGCAACAGCATGGATTCAAACAGGTTGCCGATTTCAGGGGTCAGTTCAATGGAATGTCGGACTTTGAAATATATTCCTGGGCAAAAGAACAATACTGGAACCGCTGCTCGCGCGAAGTGATTACCTGGCTGGGTGGTCAGCATGGCACGGTGCTTATGCCTGCCTGTGCCGATTATGGAATGATGAAAAAGACGTTTTTCTCTGATTTGTCAGCCCGCCCTACTGACACACTCGAGTATAATCTCACCCGTTCGCTGTTTGCAGGCATGAAACCCTTGTCGCAGGTTTGGGGGTGGCATTCCTACAAGAAAGACCTCGAAGAACAAATGACCACACTCCTATCATCGTACGCGCTCACTTCCGATGGGTTAAACACCCAGCCCAACACCAGTTTTCTGATTCATATTCCCTTGTCGGAAGGTTTTGTTTTTAAGAACAATCACAACATAGAGGCGGGCAAAACTTACATGCCTGAAAAGAAAATCTACATCAGTTTCATCCAGTCCGACGGCATCGGCATTGGTGCATGGTTTGAACCCGGAAGGGGCAGCATACCCTATGCATGGGAAGTTACTATGAAAATGCTCGAAATGTCGCCGGTATTGCTCGAGTACTACTATGCACAGGCCACGCCCAACGACTATTTCATTGCTGCATTATCGGGTTCGTCGTATATGTACCCGAAGGCCTTTCCTCCCCAATGGCTGCCTGCCGAGCTGAAACGTGCCCACGACCTGATGAAAAAACTCGACCTGAATGTTTTCGAGATAATGGATTACTCCGAAGGTGGTACCGAAACCTGCGACAACAACCTGCCCAAAAGCGTGGTTGACGAATATTACCGCTCAATGCCCGATGCCATCGGATTTATCAATGGATACCGGGCGTCGAACACATTCACCGTGCGCGATAAAAAGCCCTTTGTTTCGTACGACTACTATCTGGCTGCCGAAAAACCTGAAGCTGAAGTGGTGGCCGACCTTGAGGAACTGGCGGCCATTAATTCCGAAAGACCATATTTTCTGCTTGTACACGTGCGTGAATCGAGCGACATTGCCCGTGTAAAGTCAATCTGCGACAAGCTGAGCGAAAACATCGAAGTGCTGCCCCTCGACATTTTCCTAAAAATGGCCGGCGAAAACCCGACATTTAAGGAGTATTATTATCAGGGGAAGTAGTAATGAAAATGCTTTGTGTAAATGCGGTACGTTACTGGATACTGAGGGATTCGAGGAACGAGAATCGTCTCGAAGTGTACAGTACGTGCTGCGGGCAGCGTATATTACACATCCCCCTGACCCCCCTTCGAAGGGGGAGTTATTTAATTCTGAACACGTTCTGTCTTTTCCCTCCCGCTCCAAGTTTCCGGAACGGGACTCGGAGCCGCTGTACTCGACGGGCTCACCAAAGGGACTTCTGCGTCTCGGCTCCATCTCGGCTTCGATGACGTTTTCAAGCCCGTCATTGCGCGGACGAGGAACGAGGACAAAGCAATCTGCATTTCAACGGGCACTTCGAGAACCTCAGTGTCCGCGGCAGGGTAACGAAGCTGGCGGCATTAAGACAGGCGGCTACAGCAACGTCTACGGGTAAGGAGATCGCTTCGCTTTGCTCGCGATGACGTGTGGCTTTGCTCGCGATGACGTGTACCGCAATGGCAGCAAATGTGACTGTTGCTGTGAGAATTATGCCCCCTTTGAAGGGGAAATTATTTAATTCTGAAATACACGGTTTTGAGCCAGCACTTGTACATAGGATCCATAAAACTGATTTTGCCACCGTATAGATCTATGATTTCCTTGTTTTCGAGACTCGATTTAATACGAAGTACATTGGCCGAAGTTCCCAGCTTATAAGTTTGGAGTGTTTCGCTTGCACTGAGTTGTGTAACTCCTTCGAGTAGTGCTTTAAGAAAGTTCACCTGGGTGTTGCCCAAATCGTCTGTAATTGATTGAAACAGAAAGTCGAGCTGCATAAGCAGACCCTGATGCGCTTCTTCAACTATTTCGGGCGTACATACACTGCCGGTGCGTAGCCAGGTAAGCTGTGCCAGTTGCTGCACATAGTACGGGTGACATTCAGCCTTGTCAGCAATCAGTCCGGCACTGGCTTTGTCTATTGTTTTGCCGGTGTCTTTAAAACGCTTGACAATGAACCTTTGCAAGGCATTTTTTTCAATTTTCTGAAGGAAAATAATATTACCAAATTTATAGAATGGCATTGATGCCGACGTGAAAACATCAATCATCATGTGTCGTTTGCTGCCATACAGGCAATACGAAGTATTCTGATGCTTCTGCCAGTTCGACCGGAGTTTTTTCTGAATGGCCAGTGAGTCGCCAAATGATGCAATATTCTGGAATTCGTCTATACAAACAACAAACCGTATGTTTTTTTCGTTGGTTAGATTCTCAGGCAGATTTAAAATATCATCTGTGTCTTTTTTAACTTCATCCCAATCGAAACTGATATTGAACTCACTGTTTGGGTCGGGACTAAACGAAAGCTTCGGAATCAGTTTTCCCAAAAACTTACCGGCTTTGTCCCTAAGTTCTTCCAATTTTGTACTTGAGGCAAGCAGGATGTTTTTTGCCAGTAACTGGTAAAACTCCTCCTCGCTTCTCACATTATATAAATCGATAAAGACAAACCTGAGACGGCTGTCCTTTTTCGATGCCAACTGAGCCGCCTTACTCACCAGCGACGACTTACCCCAGCGCCTCGGTGAAATTAGTATCGTGTTTATTTTAGATGAGAAGTTTGTCACCAGTCGGACTGCTTCTTCCTCCCTGTCAGTAAAATTCGACTTTACCGCAATTTTACCAAATGTAAATGGCGTTTCCATTTTCTGATGTTTTTATTTCACAAATATAATTAATATTTTACAAACTTACAAATTTGTAACTTACTATTTTGTAACTTACCATTAAGTAAATCAAAGCAATTCCATGCAGTTCTTATGAATTTGTCAGTCTGTGTAGCGCAAGGGCAATTTATACTAATGGCCTGCCGAAGTATAAATTGCCGTTGCACTACTACCAATGACGTATTGTTAAATTTGGGAATACAGGAGACAGAATACAGAAGGGGCTTTTCGTCGTGCTAAAGAAATCTGCTACCCCGAGAAGGTTCTAAAAATCCAGATAGAGAAGAATGCTTGATAATTGCCAGTTGCCCACTTCTGAATTCTGTATTCTGTATTCTGATTCCATATACCTTGTC
>Ga0116157_10003422_pt1 | contig 15228 bp, 16 predicted proteins | sample AD_UKC048_MetaG_FD_89882 | JGI IMG/M metagenome (GOLD analysis project Ga0116157, IMG submission 89882) | Active sludge microbial communities of municipal wastewater-treating anaerobic digesters from USA - AD_UKC048_MetaG | ecosystem: Engineered > Bioreactor > Anaerobic > Digestate | place: USA...
CGTTGTGGTGCATTAAATATGGAAGATTGAGTTTATGAAAAAAAATATTTTACTAATAATTCTTGGTCTAATAATAGTAGGATTATCTGCAATAATTATATCCCAAAATGACATTTTGACGAGAGTAAAAAACAAACTCTTCTCAAATACAAATAAAGCGACTTCGAAAAGAGCCATGAATGAAATGGGAGATATATATGGAATTGATGTTTCACACCATCAAAAAAATATTGATTGGGCTAAAGTTAAGAATTGGAAAGGGAAAAAAATCAGTTTTGTTTATATAAAGGCCACAGAAGGAGCGGCATACATTGACAAGAATTACCAACAAAATTTTAAGGGAGCTAAGAACAACAACCTTTTGGTTGGTAGTTATCATTACTTCAGGACGACATCTTCTGTAGAAGACCAGTTTGAGAATTTCATCAATTGCGTTGATAAAAACAAACAAGATCTAATACCATTAGTCGATGTCGAAGAAAGAAAAAATTGGAATGACTCAGAATTTCATAAGAATTTCCAAGAGTTCTTAGATATGGTCGAAAATCATTTTGGGTCAAAACCAATGATTTATACAGTTAATAGTTTTTACAATCACCACCTTTCTGGAAAATATAATTCGTATCATTTTTTAATAGGAAGATATGGTGAAAATTCACCGAACATGAGAGATAAATCAAGTTGGACAATTTGGCAATTTTCACAGACTGGAAAAGTCAGTGGAATACCAAAAGATGTGGACATAGATGTAATTAATAAAAAATATAGCTTAAATGACTTATTATTAAAGAAATAACGACACCACAACACGCAATAAAAAACATAGGGCAGAAAGCGCTATATTTGAACGACATAACATTTAATAAACGGCTTGGTAACTTAATAAGTAGAAGCTTCGAAATGCCCTACGTTTCTTATTGCCATCCGTTAGCGGCAACCCTGAAAATGAAAAACATTGAGTTACGGAGCTCCAACCAAAATAGTCACATATGAAAATCAGAGATTTGCGTGACCGTTAGTCAGAACCCTTAGAATGTGTATTCAAAATAGTTAGTAATAAAATGAATAAAATAAATCTAAATTTCCAGGAATTAATTATTGACAGATTTTCATATGACAAAGATTCGTTGAATCGTACAACCAAAATATATGAAATGCCTAAAAGTTACAAAAACTTTTATAAACAAAATGGTGTTTGTCCTTTTTGCAATGAAAATATACCTAAAGTATTTGACGAATTTGCTATTCAATCAATACATGATAGAACTTTAACTATTTGGGAATGCGATTGTGGCTATTGGGAACTACTAAACCGCTACCTTATTGTCGAGGAAGTTAATTACGAAGACACATATACAAACAATTGGGGTTTTAAAGATGAATTCACAACTGATGTCAAAATATTTACAGCAATAAAAAATTTAGAAGATAGAAAAAAAGAAAAAGCAATAAAGCAATTAATAAATGAAATACAAAACAACAAGAATAAAATGTATTCCATTAATCCTCAAAAATTAGAGATTTTAGCCCAATATGTATTTTCTGCATATTTCAATTGCGAAGTAGAACATGTCGGAAAATCACACGATGGGGGCATTGATTTACTTGTTGTTAATTCCGACAAACCAATTTTAGTCCAAGTAAAGAGAAGAAGTAGAAATGATGTAGTAGAAAGTGTTAGCACTATCAGAGACTTTTTAGGTGCAATGTATATAAATAATAATTATAATGGTATAGTAGTTTCTACTGCAAAGCGATTTTCAAAAGATTCTAAAAAGATTATCACTTCTTTATTAGAAGAAAATCGACTAGAGTATTTTGAGATTTTTGATTTCAACCGATTTGTATCAATTCTCGATGTTGTAAATGACACAAATAAGAAAAACTGGATTCAGTATGTGGAAAGTTTTAAAGGACTGGAGAAAGGAACGGGCAGCCGCTAATAATTAGGCTTCGTGTGGCTTGCCAAACATGAAGCCATGTTGAACGAAACCCCGCGCGGTCAACATTGAAGGCTTGGGTACGATATTATGGGGATTCAATAAAAAATAGCCACTATCGGTATCGCTTTACAAACTGTGGAGGAGTCAGCATAATCCGAAAAACGATTTCATAAATCAAAAAATCAACACCTGTAATCGAGTAGACAGCCCCGCCAGTATGATTCGACAAGCTCATCAACCACTGACGGGGAGAGTCCTTCGAATACATCTAAAAACACCTCTCACACAACGAAATATTGCTTTACGCTACACCCGACACATACAACAGTTGCAAAACCTTAGCGGTTTATTACCTTTACGGTTGAATAAAATAATACGATGAACAAGAAGAAAAACCTTGAAATCCTAGAAGAAATAACCATTACCGACATTGCCGACGAAGGTATGGCAGTAGGGCGCCACAACAATATGGTGGTGTTTGTTAAGAATGCTGTTCCGGGCGATATCGTGAATGTGCAACTTACACGAGTGAAGAGCCATTATCGCGAAGGGGTGGTTCATGAACTTGTAAAAGCTTCAGATTACAGGGTGCAACCGTTTTGCAAGCATTTCGGCACTTGTGGAGGATGCAAGTGGCAGCACCTGAGCTACGACAAACAACTTGAATTTAAACAAAGTCAGGTTACCAACCAGCTAAAACGTATCGGCGGACTTGAATTACCCGAACCGGAACCCGTTATTGGGGCTGAAAAAACTACATATTATCGCAACAAACTTGAATACACCTTTTCTGATCGCAAATGGTTTGAACCCGATGAACCGATCTATGAACAGGGCGACAAAGCTGCCTATGCACTTGGCTTTCACGCTCCTTTTCTCTTCGATAAAGTAGTGGATATAAAACAATGCTATCTTCAGGCTGACCCCGGAAACAACATCCGGAACTTTGTAAGAGATTACGCTCTCAGCAACGATTTGACATATTACAGCATTCGCAGGCAGACAGGTTTGCTACGTAATCTGATAATCCGTAACACACTCGACGGGCAGTTTATGGTATTGCTGAGTATTGCAGAGAATGAACCAGAGACCGCGAAGAAGTTGCTGGGTGCACTGCACAAAAAATTTCCCGAAATCAAATCGTTGCACTTTGTAATTAACAGCACGAAGAACGACACATTAGCAACGATTGAGGCAGTACACGTTTTTGGTGACAAATCTATTGCCGAAACAATGGGATCGTTGAAATTTGCCATTGGTCCGAAGTCGTTTTTTCAGACCAACAGCTCTCAGGCATTCAGGTTGTATCAAAAAATACTTGAGTATGCCTCACCCGACCCGAACGATGTGATTTTCGACCTGTACACCGGAACCGGAACCATTGCCAATTTTGTCGCGCCGCATTGCAGCCAGGTAATAGGAATCGAAAGTATTGCCGAAGCAATAACCGATGCGAGAACAAATGCAGCTATAAACGGCATTTCAAATGCTCAATTCTTCACAGGCGATGTAAAAGATGTGATGAACAACGATTTTTTACAACAACATAAAAAACCATCAATAATAATTGTTGATCCGCCTCGCGCAGGATTGCATCCTCAGGTTACCGAAACCATTCTCGGTGTGTTACCGCAAAAAATTGTTTATGTCAGTTGCAATGCAGCAACGCAGGCAAGGGATTTAAAGATGATGCAACCGTATTATAAAATTGATTCACTTCAGGCGGTAGATATGTTCCCGCATACCCAGCATATCGAAAATCTGGCAAAATTATCGTTGCGATAAGGCTGCAGACCTGCTCTTATATATTTCGAAGTAGAGGCTCTTTGAGTCCATTTTTTGGCAGGATTTCTCAATGAGATTCACGTAAGGAAAATCGTTACGGAATAATGGGACCTTGCGGATGTACAATTTTTTAATGTCGTATTTATCGATAATAAAGTACATTCCCGGTTTTTGAATGAGTTGCTGCACCGACTCAATTACCCGTTGCTCATTTCCGACAAATTCAGCCGGTTGCATCCAGTCGAGAGGCAGTGGGTTACGCGTTTCGAATACAGGGTAAAACATGGCATCATGCGGCAACACAACACAATGATTTATTGCTCCGGGAAGGGTATCAAAAATATTCCCAAGCTCTTTATAATATGCACCGGTTATGGCATTGGTGCGAACCGAACCAAAAGCCGGGCGTACATTGTTCAGTTCGTAAACAAGCTGTTTTGCCCCCCTGTCGCGATAATTCACACTTTTCTGAGAAAATACACCCAAAACAAATATTAATATTGATACAGAAATAAAAGCAAAACGAAAAAGCTTCCGATTTCCGTAAAACAATCCGTTATCATCGCTCATGTTATGAATTAGCAACAAAGAAGCACCGGCCAGCATGCCCACAGCAAACACAGGGCTGTTGTCGCCGAGCGAAATAGAAGATGTATAAGCTATCAACAAGGTAATAATAATGAAGCTAAGAAGGGTTTCGTTTGGTTTCCGCACCACCCACAACACCAACAATAAATCGATTAATAACCAAAACAGCTCAAAAGGAAGCATAATGATATTGGTCTCTGTCCGGGAAAAGTGCAACACAAGCATGAATACTATCCATACACCGGCAATAAGCGCAAAGCCCTGATAATATTTGCGTATGACGTTCCCGAAAAACTGCTTTCTTTTTCCCCAAATTATATGCATCGCAACCAGAACATATATGAGCAAATGCATAAACATAATCGGGGAATAAAACCATTGCTTCACATATTGCAGTACTCCGGTCTGCAATAACTCTGTCCGTCCGGAAAGCTGCGTACCAAACTCCGGAAGAGCAGAATAAGCAACAAGCATAGCAAAATAAAGGGTTACCGGTAACCAGCCGATGCCTATTACAAGCAGGCCTTTAATAATACGTTGCTCCCAGAAGTAACGCCTAAACACAAGGAAGCTAACAAAAACAGCCGGAAGCAGAAAGTTTTGCCTTGAGATAGCCGCCAGTGTAAATAATAATACTGCAAGCGCATTTTTCAGAAAGTGGTTTTTATTGTAGCCTGCAAGGTAAATCCACATTCCGATGGTAGAAAGGAAAACCGCATCAAGGGTTGTCCATGGGAATAGATTATAGTTCAGAATTTCGGCAGTAAACAGAAATAATTGCAAAAAGAAAACTGTAATTACGGAAAAGCTGCGACCACTCAGTGTAATTACAATGCTTGTAACTGCCATTGCAATGATAAAAAACTGTAATACCACAAACCACCGCGCACTGTCGAGCAAGGGCAGCGGCGAAAAAAAGTGAATACTGTGCATAACACCACTGAACACCGGTCGAATTGAGATAAAATCGAGATGCGGTATTTCGCCTTGCAACAAACGATACGACTGAGCAAGGACAACTCCGTCATCGGTGGGGTTGAAACCCTCGGTGGCGGTATAATTAATAACCCGAAACAGTAAAATCACAAATACACCTGCAACCAGACAGGTTATACTGTGCTTATATTTGCTCAATATTCTAACAGGCATAGTTTACAAAGATAGACATCATTTGATTGGTAAGGCAGAAAATTATAAATTTGTACTTTGCATGGGGCAATTAGGTACTTTTGTGATATGGATAAACTGAACATTGAGCCTCGGGAAAAACAGGTTTCTGATGGCATTAGAAAAATTACCGATAAAATCAAACTGTCGCAGCGGCTTAACCGAAACGATGCGTTATTCCTTTATGAGCATTTCCCCTTAGGCTTACTGGGAGAACTGGCTTTTGAATGGAAACGTAAAATTTCCGGAGATTCGGTGTATTTCAACCGGAATATACACATCGAAATCACAAATATCTGTGTGAATCGTTGCAGGTTCTGTTCGTATTATCGCGATGCCACCTCTCGCGATTCATGGTCGCTGAGCATGCAGGATGTGCTTGAGATAATACGCGAAAAGTACATAGAAGGCATCACAGAAGTGCATATTGTTGGTGGTTTGAATGCGAACTACTACCTGAATTTCTATACTGCACTCTTTGAACAAATATCTGCGTTATATCCCGATTTGCATATCAAAGCTTTTACCGCTGTTGAGATAGAGCACCTTGCCAGAACAAGTGGAAGGAGCATTGATTCTTGTATTCAGTCATTAAAAAATGCAGGCTTAGATTCGGTAGCGGGAGGAGGTGCCGAAATTTTTAACAAAGCTGTAAGAATGCGCATCTGCGAAAAAAAAATCTCTGCCGAAACATGGTTGAGTATCCACAAAGAGCTTCACAAAAACAACATTCCAAGCAATTGCACCATGCTTTATGGTCACATTGAGAGTTATTCCGACCGGGTTAACCATTTGATGCGGTTGCGAAAACTTCAGGATGAAACGCAAGGGTTCAATTGTTTTATACCGTTAAAATTTAAAAACTCAAACAATAAACTCAGCTCGGTTCCTGAAAGCAATCTGGCAGAAGATTTACGAAATATTGCTGTTTGTAGGCTTGTACTTGACAACATCCCACATATAAAAGCATATTGGCCAATGCTTGGAAAAGAAACAGCCAGACTGTGCCTGCATTTTGGGGCCGACGATATCGACGGCACGATTCACGATACAACAAAAATATACAGTATGGCCGGCTCAGTTGAGAAGCGCCCTGTTTTCGATGCATGGGACATCAATAATGCCATTCGCTCCGAAGGGTTTCAGGCAATAGAAAGAGATTCCTTATATAATAAAATTTCTCCTAAACGTTAAAGTAGTATGGGTCAGCATCTTTCCATACCGGAAATTTTTCACGGAAACTATCAAGCTTTTGCTTGTCGAGGGTGGTAGTAAAAATTTCTTCATGGTTATCGCGCGCCATTGCAATGGTATCGCCTCGTGCATCGATAAGCTGAGTTCCACCATTGTAGTATATGTAAGCGCCATCAACACCCACTCGGTTCACGGCAGCTACAACACATTGATTTTCTAAAGCTCTTGCCCTTACAAGAGCATCCCATATTTTACGGCGGCTTGCAGGCCAGCTAGCCACATAAATAAGCATATCGTAATCGTTCCTGTTGCGGCTCCACACAGGGAAGCGTATATCGTAGCAAATCAGGGGCATTATCCTCCAGTTGCGATAGTTTATAATGACCCGTTGTGAGCCTTTACTGTAAAATTTATCTTCAGAGGCAATGCTGAACAAGTGGTGTTTGTCGTAAGAGTAAACATTATCGGGAGTTACAAAAAGAAACCGATTATAAAAGCATGTACCTTCCTGGATAATAATGCTTCCGCAAACGGCTGCGTTCTTGCTGGTTGCCACTTCTTTCATCCAATGTATAGTAAAACCATTCATGGTTTCTGCAAAACCGTTGCAACGCATAGTAAATCCTGTTGTAAACAATTCCGGAAGAATAATTATATCGGTTCTGCGTATAGAATCCAGCATTGTATTAAGCTGGTTCAGATTGGCTTCAGGATTTTCCCAAACCAAATCTGTTTGTACTAGGCTAATTGTTAATTCATTCATTTTCGATGCCGGTTATAAATTTTTCAGGGTGTTTCCCTTCCATTCCTATAAATTTACGTTTAAAATTGTTCATAATCTCATCTTCATCTCCGTTGTAATCCATTACACCAAGCACTCCCAGCTCTTTTGTTTTATAATTAATAAAACCAATAACAATAGGTACCTGTGCTGCTTTAGCTACAAAGATAAAACCTTTTTTCCAATGGTTTGTTTTTTTTCGTGTTCCTTCGGGTGTAATCGCAATTGCCAGACCCGGTTTTTCATCAAACAATTTAGGCAATTGCTTCGCAAGGCTTTGCGGTGACATTCTGTCAACAGGTACCCCTCCTGCCATCTTCAGAAGCCAACCCAGAGGAAATTTAAAAATCTCTTTTTTTATTAATACGCATGACTCCCGTCGTTTTGAAAGTATGTATAATTTTCCCCACAGGAAATCCCACATACTGGTGTGTGGGGCCACAGCAATTACACAATTCCCTACATCCGGAAACTCTGTGGGCTTCCATCCCAAAATTTTAAGGAAGAATGATGCCAGAGCACTTTTAATCTTCATCACTGATAATTTTAACTCCAAAAATTTGATTTAGTTTTATACTTACATCTTTGTAATGGCTTTTGCGAACCCTGAAGCTAAGGCGGCAATCTTCGGTAAAATCGCGCGAAAACACTTCGGCATGCTCTTCTTCAACCAATCGCAGCACCTGATTCATGAGTGAGTACGGGAATTCAACACATATGGTTCTTTGTACCAGCTTCTCGATGATATCTGCGCTTTTAAGGGCATCATCTGCTGCGGTGCGATAGGCATGTATCAGACCGGGAACCCCCAGTTTCACACCTCCGAAATAACGAATAACAACCACCAGAACATCGCTTAAACCATAACTCAGTATCTGGCCCAGCACCGGTTTACCGCTACTGTTGGCAGGTTCTCCGTCGTCGCTCGAGCGATAGTTGTTTTCATCAACCCCGAGACGATAGGCATACACATGGTGATTGGCGTCGTAATACTCTTTTCTCAGTTGATTCAGGATGTTCTTTACATCTTCGTCACAGGAAACAGGGAATGCAAATGACAGGAACTTACTTCCTCTGTCGCGGAAATAACCCTGTGTTTTTTCACGGATACTATGGTATGCATCCTTATCCATCTGTTTTAACTCAGCATTAATAATACAATTGACGTAACTGCAAGAATCACCCCGGCAATATTTAACGCCGAAAGCTTCTCTGCGAAAGCAAATTTACCGATAATAACCGATAAACCTACTACCCCGATATTTACCACACCAAACACAATGCTTCCATCTACAAACCGGCTGTTCAGCGCAAGTATAATAAAATAAACCGAGCCAAAATTAACGGCACCCAGTAAAATACCAGCCCACCACACCGGCAATTTCCTGAATTCGGTGAATTGAGATGGTTTCGTTACAATATAAACCAAGCCAAGAACAAAGGCAACTGCAAAAATTGACGCAGAAAAAACAGGTGCCACATCATCGGGAACAAAAGCCCCCTGTGCAAATTTAATTAAAGAGTCGCATGTACCCATTAGTAGAAAAATTGCTACCGGAATAAGCATTGATTTAGCAACAAATTTTTCTCTCTCTTTGCGGTAAACCGAAATAAATACGGCAAAAAGCGCCAGAACCATTCCTGCAATTTTCAATGTATTCACAGGCTCCTGGTAATAGATTATAGAAAAGGCTACCGGAACAATTACCGACATTTTTGCAGCAACCGAAGTGACCGAAATTCCAATATTTTGTGAACTGTATGCAATAAGGAAGAACGACACTATAAAAATCACTGCTATTCCAACAGCAGGTAAAAACCATGTGCTCAGTGAAATTTCGGAAGCCGGCGCTCTCTGTGTAAGAAGAAAACCCAACACACTGGCGGTAAGGTAGTTTACAATAATAACATTCAATGTGGGTATATTATACCTCTTGAGGAGTTTGAACAGTATCAGAATAATAGTTGATGAAAGAATTGCCAGCAGCAGCCAAATCATGTGCAAATAAGATTAGATCAATAAAAAAGGGCTGTTTTCAGCCCTTTTGATATTACGGTTTACATTTTCAATCGTTTTTCAATTTCCTCCACATCCAATTTAAACTTTTTATCGGTTTCCATCAGGTTATTTACTGTTTTGCAGGCATGGAGCACAGTAGCGTGATCTTTTCCGCCAATAAGCGATCCGATTGCTGCTAGCGATGATTTTGTCATGTTTTTTGCAAAAAACATAGCAATCTGCCTTGCCTGAACGATTTCGCGCTTACGTGTCTGGCTGCTTATTGATTCAACAGGCATATTGAAATAGTTGCATACAACTTTCTGAATGTAATCAATTGATATCTCGCGTTTTGTACTCTTCACGAGTTTGTCGATCATATCGCGGGCAAGCTCAAGAGTAATTTCCTTACGGTTCAGTGTTGACTGTGCAAGCAACGAAATGAGGGCTCCCTGCAATTCGCGGACATTGCTTGTAATGTGCGATGAAATATATTCCAGAATTTCTTCCGAAATGATAATTCCATCTTTATAAGTTTTTTGCTTAAGAATGTTGATTCGTGTTTCGAAATCGGGTTCCTGCAAATCGGCAGAAAGTCCCCATTTAAACCTTGAAAGCAACCTTTGCTCCATACCGTTCAATTCAACCGGAGGCTTATCGGATGTAAGTATAATTTGTTTCCCCTGCTGATGTAGGTGATTAAAAATATGGAAGAAAACTTCCTGTGTCCCTTCTTTCTTGGTAAAATACTGCACATCATCAACGATAAGCACATCCATCATCTGATAGAAGTGGATAAAATCGTTACGGTTATTGTTGCGAGTTGACTCTGCATATTGAGTCATGAACTTATTCGCATCAACATAAAGCACTATTTTCTCGGGGAAACGGTTTTTCACTTCAATGCCAATGGCCTGAGCCAGATGGGTTTTCCCCAATCCTGTTGAGCCATAAATAAACAAGGGGTTAAATGCAGTACCTCCGGGGTTCTGAGCCACGGCATATCCGGCAGAACGGGCCAGCCTATTACATTCTCCTTCTACAAAATTATTGAAATTGTAATCCGGGTTGAGTTGAGGGTCAACCTGCAACTTTTTTATTCCTGGAATTACAAACGGGTTTTTAATAGAATGGGCATCCGGGTCGAGAGGCACCGATACAGGCTTATTCACCATTTTGGTATTCTCGATAGCCGGGATTTTAACAGTATAAGGTTTGGCATTATCGGAGTTGTCCATCACAATGTGATATTCAAGCTTTGCTCCCGGACCAATCACTTTAAACAGGGTTTTGCTGAGTAAATCGAGATATTGCTCTTCGAGGAACTCATAAAAGAAAGTACTTGGCACCTGTATGGTAAGAACATTGCCATCAAGGGCCAACGGAATAATAGGCTCAAACCATGTGCGATAACTTACTTTCGGTACGTTATCCCTGATAATTTGCAAGCACTCATTCCATGCTTCATCGTATCTCTTCGCCATGAGCCTACTTAATTATTATTAATTAACACAACAATCGCCATATGAAAAAGCAAATATTCAACAATCTTTTTTTAAAAAAAATTTTTTTTCTCTTGTTTAATTAAAATATTTGACTTCAAACTTTTTATTTTCAATTACAATAAATAACAAATAACTACTTTAAAATCAATTAGTTACATTCAATTCAATATAATCCTCAAATTTCTAATTGCCTTTCCTCACAGATTGATAAAAATAGGAATTTTCTGCAATACCAACACTACATTTTACTTTTTTTTTTATTTTTTTTATTTGATAGTCAGCGTGAATTCGTTTAACCTTGGCTGTGAGGCACATATCCAGTTTGAATCCAAAGCATTAATAAACCCCGTTTTATTTCCAACGTATATTTTTACCTCAGTAAAGTACTGATTTACACTACATTTGTTTTTTTTATCATATTTTTTATACCACACCATTCTTTTACCAATAAGTTTCCATTTTGTTGCCTCAATACAAACAGAATCGTTCATTCCATCATATGTTTTGTAAACCACAAAAATATCACATGGGCTAGTATTATAAACCACATACCTTTCAGAACCCAAAAGCATACCTCCGACAATCAAAGCCAATAACACCGTTGCAAATAAAACAAATATGAAATTACGTTTTCGTGAAGTCTTCATGTTTTTTGTTCGAAAATAGTAAAATGCGTGTAATTTTTTAACTTTACCTAAGTATTTATTTTAAACAGTATGATTAAAAGTATTTGCGTGTTTTGTGCTTCGAGCGAAGATCTTGATGAATTGTATTACGAAAAAGCAACTGAATTTGGCAGAGCTCTGGGCAGGCATAAACTCAATCTAATTCATGGCGGGGGTCAGATAGGCCTGATGGGTCGGCTGTCGAAAGCAGCTCTTGAATGTAGTGTGCATGTTACAGGAATTGTACCTGAAGCCTTAAATAAGACCGGTATTGTTTCGGAATACGACAGCAGAACCATCGTTACACGCGACATGATGACACGCAAAGCCCGTATGCGAAAACTCGCGGATGCATTTGTTGCTTTACCGGGAGGATTCGGCACTTTTGAAGAACTCCTTGAAATAATTACCTTGAAGCAATTAAAATATCACACAAAGCCGATTGTAATTCTGAATGTAAACAACTATTTCAAATATTTGCTGTTGCAATTCGAAACAGCCTATAACGAAAAGTTTGCTAACCAGCAGTATAAGCAGCTTTTCTTAGTTACAGACGACATTGAGGAAGCCATTCAATACATTATTAATTACAGGCATCAGAATGTGTACGATAAATATTTAAAGGCATGATATGAAAAACCCATTACCTGAGCAGGTGTATTCAGCACGTGTTATACCTAGAGAAGCCGATATTCGTGGCGACTACTTCAGAGATCAGACCGCAATAATACACAGTACTGCCTTTCGCAGGCTAAAAAGTAAAACACAGGTATTTTATGCTCCCGACAACGATCATATATGCACCCGCATTGAACACGTGCTTCATGTAGCAACTATTTCAGCGGCAATTTGCAAGGGCTTGAATATGCATGGGTGGGAACTGAACTCCGAAATGGCTTATGCCATTGGGCTCGGACACGATCTGGGGCATACACCTTTCGGTCATGCAGGAGAAAAAGCCATCAATACTTATCTGGGTGGTGGTACATCTTTCGCTCATGAAATTAATAGCTATAGGATTGTAGCTCATACGGCAAATCATGGCAATGGATTAAACCTGACTTTTGGTGTACGTGACGGGATTATTTGCCATAACGGAGAGAGAGATGAGCAACATATTTCGCCCGACCCAAGCATCAAAGACCTTGACCTGATAAAAGACCGCAATGTGCTTCCCTCCTCCTATGAAGGTTGTATTGTGCGCCTTGCCGATAAAATCGCTTATCTGGGAAGAGACCTTGAGGACGCAGTGTTGGCAGGAATTATTTCGGAGAAAATTATTCCTGAAAAAATTAAATCGCAGCTTGGTACCCGAAACGGAAAAATCATTAACGACCTGGTTATCGATTTGATTGAAGCTTCTAAGAATTCCGACACTATCGGTTTTTCTGATGAAAAATATGACCTGATGCAATCGCTAAAAGAATTCAACTACAAAGCCATATATTTTCACAGCTCTTTGCAGGCTTACGAGAAATTCTGCGATAAGGTTATCAGGCAGCTCTATGAGCACTTCGAAGAGTTATTCGATAAGCTACAAGTAAATTATTCCGATTATCAAAATCAGGTATGCAATATCGACCGCCAATTTGGGGAATATTTACAGGGAATGGAGGTTTTCTACAACAATGGTGAAAACAGCGGAAAGCAAAGAATCACTGACTTTATTTCAGGAATGACTGACACATATTGTATCGATGCCGCAAGGCAAATTAATATACCTGAGCCAATCGTGTTTTTGAAAAAACCAAAATGTAATTATTAATAATTAATAAATGGATAAACCTGATATTTATTGCCCTCAGTATAGCGGAGTTAACCTTACAAAAATCAATTACAACACTTTTAAATGTAATTACTGCGGATGCGTTATATTGAACTCCGAAATGGAAGAGTTTTCGGTCAAGTCGAAAAACATGCAATTCCATATCAATGCAAAGAAATCAGGGCGAAAAGGCAATTACGAAATTGCAATGGATGATAATGCAAAGAAGCAATTTAAAAAAATAATTCTGTTCGTTGCTTTGGGAATGCTGGTGGTATTTTTGTTTTAGTACTTTTTACCATAATTTATTATCAAATAATACTCTAAACTAATTGATATGAAGAAGATTTTAATACCCGCAGGTGAAAATTCGCCCGAAGTGTTAACCGATATTCAGGAAGGGTTGTTTTCGATAACCGGAGTAATGTGCCCTGAAAACCCTATTCCGTTTTTTACACGGCTAGAATCATGTTTCGATGAATTTGTTTACATTTGCAACCGCGAAAAAACCGTTGTTTTCCAGCTCATTTACTTTAACAGCAGTTCGGCGAGGCTGATTTACAGGTTTTTAAAAAGGATTAGCTCAGTTGGAAATATTCGTGTTGCGTGGTATTACGAAGAAGGTGATACCGATTTACTCGAATCGGGGCAGGACTATGCCGAACTCACGGGATTAAGCTTCGATTTTGTTGCATATCGTCCTCAGTAGATATTTCGTTCATTCAATGGCCTGTGAAATTTACGAGCATTGGCATTATGCTGAGCCAGAGTCTTGGCAAAATTATGGTAACCCGAAAAATCTTCTTTCGCACAAAAATAAAAGTAATCGTGTATTTCATAATCAAGCACAGCATCAATCGACGAAACCGATGGCATACAAATAGGCCCGGGAGGTAAACCTTTGTATTTGTATGTATTGTAAGGTGAATCGTATTCGGTGTGTTTCAGCAGTACCCTTCTGATGCTAAAATCACCCACTGCATATATTACGGTAGGGTCAGCCTGAAGCAGCATACCACTTTGTAATCTGTTCATATACACCCCTGCAATTCTTGACTTTTCATCATTTTTTTGCGTTTCCATTTCAACAATAGATGCCAGGGTGCTCACTTCAACCAGCGAAAGCCCTGCTTTTTCGGCTTTCTGTCTTCTATTCGAAGTCCAGAATTTATTGTATTCTTCGTGCATTCTTTCAACAAATTTCGATGCAGGCGTATTCCAGTAGAACTCGTAAGTATTCGGGATAAACATAGCAATGAAAGTGCTACCGTTAAAACCCAAAGAATCGGCAACAAGTTTGTTTGCAAGATACTGGGCGATGTATGCAGAATCTTCTTCGAAAACTTCTCCCGCTTTTCCCGCAAGTTGCTCGAGACTTCTTAAGTTATTAAAGGTAAGTTTCACCGGGGATTGTTTTCCTGAACGAAGCAAATTCACCAGTTCGTTATTGTTCATTCCCGGATTTAGTTGATAGCAACCCGGTTTAACCCTTTCGGGGTAAGCTTTTTTTTCAGCAACCCATATAAATGAGTTTGTATCGATAATTAAACCCTCATTGCTCAGAATTTCAACGACATCATCAAAACCTGAGCCAGAGGGGATTTTCAGAAAATGTGGGGCAGCTCCTTCCACAACATTCGGAGCATATATATATTTATAGAAATGATATGCAGTAAATCCTCCAGCAACCAGTATCAGGAGAAAAAATACAAGTATTATCAACCCTATTTTCCGTGTTTTCTTTTTCATTGCAATTGAATTACCAAGGCTTTATTGCTGCAAAAATAGTATTTTTCAATTGATTACAAGGCTTCCATAAGCTTAGTGGAATTATCA
>Ga0116157_10003427_pt1 | contig 15204 bp, 16 predicted proteins | sample AD_UKC048_MetaG_FD_89882 | JGI IMG/M metagenome (GOLD analysis project Ga0116157, IMG submission 89882) | Active sludge microbial communities of municipal wastewater-treating anaerobic digesters from USA - AD_UKC048_MetaG | ecosystem: Engineered > Bioreactor > Anaerobic > Digestate | place: USA...
ATCTATTATGCACAGAAATTCTGAGAGGTTGTTTTGCATGATCGAAAAAAAGCAGATAGAGCTCGGCCAGGAATTCGTTTCCAGAAATTTTGACAAGGGAAAGCTGCTGCTGGTTGCGGTAACTGGCAGTCATTTTTATTGGTTTCCGGCGCCGGACAGTGATCTGGACCTTAAAGGCATTCACGCGGCTCCTGTCAGGCAGATACTTGCTCTCGAAAAACCTGCGCAGGCGCACAATGTTGAGGAAATGTGGCGAAACTGTCTCTGCGATTTTTCCAGCAACGAAATAGAACAAGCTTTGCGGCTTCTGATAAAGGGAAACGGCAACATGCTCGAGAGAATATTTTCCCCTTATCAGCTTTTCGAAACAGAAGAAGCAGCGCGATTGAAAGAAATAAAGGCCGCTTATCTTTCACAACGGTTCTTTCATCATTACGCCGGCTTTTTTCAGAAAAAATGCGCTGAGTTTGCGAAGGGCGATCTTTACCTCATCAAGCCGTTGCTCTATATCTACAGAGTCGCTCTGACCGGGATTCATCTTCTGAAAACGGGCGAGGTCACTGGTGATGTGCGAAAACTGGCGCCAGAATACGGCTTTTCTGAGGTTGATGAGCTGATAAAAATCTACTCTGCGACTTCTGAAAAAAAGTCGCTTGATAAAGCTTCTGCAAGCCAGTTCGTTGCAAGATGGCCAGAGCTTGAGAACAAGCTTAACGAGGCGCTCATTACAAGCTGTCTGCCGGAAGTTCCGGGCAACCCTGACGCCTGTTCCGACCTGCTGGTTGAAATCAGATTGAAATCTGCCTGAATTTCAGGTCATTGCTAGCCTTAAATGCAAACTCGCACCAATAACCCTGTATTAAACGGATTAAAGAAAAAACCGAAAGCGAGTCGATTATCTGGGCTTGACTCAAAAAAGATGTTGTGTATTATTGTGTATCTGAATAGTTCGGAGCTGATTAAAAAGTTGAAGACCGACGGGTGGCATCTGGTGAATGTTAAGGTCAGTCATCACCAATTCAAGCATGAAAGCAAAGAGGGCAAAGTTACAATCAAACACCCTGCCAAAGATATTCCGCTCGTAACTTTACGCAGTATATTCAGACAGGCAGGATGGGACTGGAGGTAAGAAATGCTGTTTCCCGTAGTTGTTCACAAAGAAGGCAAAAGCTCGTTCGGGGTAACTATTCCTGATTTTCCCGGGTGTTTTACATCCGGCGAAACTTTTGACGAAGCGATAAAAAGCGTTCAGGAAGCCATAGAATGTCACCTAGACGAGGGCGACAAGATTCCTGAACCATCAAGCATCGAATTGCTGGCCAATAATCCTGACTTTGCAGGTGGTCTATGGGTTATGGTTGATGTCGACCTGTCGGCTTTCGAGAACAGAACCAAAAGAATCAACGTCAGTATGCCAGAAAGCCTGCTGCACGAAATTGATTCATTTGCCAGAAAAAACGGCCTTTCTCGATCGGCATTTCTTGCCAGAGCCGCCAAGAAAGCATTAAAAGCGGCATAAATATGTAAGCCTGCCTCGCTGGTTTCAGCGATACAAGAACATTTGATTGCGTAAGAAGCAGCCGCCTGCTGGCAATTTGTCAGCAGGCGGCTGTTGATTTTATGAGTCTGGATTTTTTATTTGCCGGCGGGGTTGGCGACGCGGCCCATGAAGAGGATGCTGCCGATCGAGTTGTCGCGGATCATGAAGATGAAGGGGCGGTCGGCTTTGAACACCGGGTCCATGCTGATCGATTTGGTGGCCATTTCGACGGCGGTGGCGGCGGCGGCTTCGGTGCCTTCTTCGTTCACTTCGACGAAGGCCTTGTGCTTGATCTGCGAGATCCATAATTTGCCTTTGGGCCAGCCCATACCGCTGAAATCGGCGGCGCCGACAGTATCAAAGGCGTCTTTCATGCCGAGGGCGGTAAATGCGGAAACGAGATCGTAGCCAGTTTCGAATTTGAATTTTGGCAGATACAGCTTTACGGTTTCCTCAGAGGCAGAGTCTAATTCTGCCAGCCATGCTTCGATTTTTTCAGGACTCAGATCTTTTTCAAGACCGGCGAGGCCGTCGACTTTCTGCGGCAGCACTGCGATCATTGAGAGCGATTTTCCCTTGTAAGGCATGGCGATAGCCTGAAAATCGTCTTTTTCGATGAGTCTAAAGCTGGCCTTCTGATACATGAATGGCACATTGACATTTTCTGTTTCAGAGAGTCTGAAAGGGGCTTCTTTTGTCTGTTTTTCGTCGAACTGGCTTTCCCAGATGCCTTTGAAATAAATGGCGTTCAGAAGGACACAAACTGAATCTGGATCAAGCATTTCGAGGATTTTTTCGATTTTGCTCTCGGTTTTGGTTTTTACCCAGCCATTGATCTTTTCAAGATCGCCAGCGAACAGCTCGGCCCCGTAGTTTTTCTGCAGCAGGGCCTTGAATTCTTCGCTAACGTCGCCGCCGGTGAGGCAGAGACCGTTGGCAATATTGAGTTTCTGGCCATCATTGTTGGCCACTGAAGCCAGTTTCTCATTGAGCTGTCTGAACGAGTCGTGCAGCTGTTCCTGATCGAGGGCGAAAGACAGCGCGGCTTTCATTTCTGCGGCAGTATTTTCGCGGGCACCGGCGAAGGTCATGCCGAGCGCCGAAGAAACGCTGAATGGCGAAAAGAAGAGGTTGCCGCCGGCCTTGCCCAGCTGCTGATAAAGCTTCACGGCAAAGGCGCTGTTGCCTTTTACCAGGGTGTTCAACGCAAGATCGGCCGGCTGCTCTGTTGATGCCGGAGGAGCAGAGCAGCAATCTGATCCTGCTGATGCGGGGGAAGCAGACAATGCCAGCGCTATGGCGCAGACTGCGGCACAAAATAAAACGGTGAGTCGGTTCATGATATTTCCTTTCAAGGCCCGCAAGGGCAATCCCGTGAGATTGTTTTCTGCTGACAATATAGTCCTATATCAGTTTACAGACAATACAATCGTTACAACCGCCCAAAAAATCGGATAATTCCGAAAATGGTTTGTATCGGTTATAATGGTTGAGAAAATTTTGTTGCCAGCCAGAATAAGATGCGGCAATGATTGCTTGTCAGTGCAAAACAGCTTTTAAGCAGCTTTTTATAAGAAAGGGAAGATAAATGAGCACCAACCAGGAAACCAGAAAAATTTTCGGACAGATCGCTGAGAAATACAAACTGCCGGCTCTGGCAGAGATTATCAAAAGCGACGAACACATAATCTGGAAAAAAGATATCACCATCTGTATCGCCAATATTCTCAAAGCCGCCCAGGCTGAAGGCGACACGAAAGAACTGCTTAAAGACGCCAAGAACATGTATAACGGGCCGATTTTTGCGATAAATGCCGCCGAAAAGCAATATCTCATCAAAGCCGAGCCAGATTTCGACAAGGCCTTAAAAGACCTGGCAAAGTTCGACTTCTGCTTCAAACTCAGCCCCTATCACGTAATCAACACCTATCTCGCCATTCTGATCGCCCAGATCACCGAGCAAGACCCGAACGCTCTGCTCAAAAAAGGCGAAGAACACATGGAAGCCTTTATTGCGGCTTCTTTGAAAGCAAACAAAAACTGGAACAAAAACACGCTCACCTCAAAAAACCCGAAGCTGATTATTCCGATTGGTGCGGCCGGCTGCGGCAAATCGACCTTTTACCATGAACTTGGCAATGTGGTTAATGCCTCATGCGACAACATCAGATACATGCTGTTCAAAGACTTCGGGCCCTGCTTCGCACCCTGGGAAAGCACCCTGGCATGGTTCGTGGTTAACCGCATGACCGATCTCTATCTCGGCCGTGGTTACAGCGTCTTCTACAACGGCGTCAATACCGACCTCGAATACCGCTCACCCATCACCATGGAAAACCCCGACCCCCTTTATGCCGGGATTCCGTACCGCATGAAACTGGTTTATTTCGAACCGACTGTCAGCCTCACCAGCAGCGAAGTCAACGAACTCAGAGCGATCAACCTGTGGGGTACCACACTCGACAAGGTCGACAGAAAAGGCCTGAGCCCGAATGTCTGCAAGATACTCGATCTCATTCAGACCAACACCGAAAGAACCATGGAGCGCACCAAAGCGATTCGCGAAGGCAAAGCCGAACAGGACCCCTTCGATATCCTTTACCCGGTTCCGCCCGCAATCGTAAAAATGTTCATGGAACAGTCTTTTACAAAGCCCCAGGGCCCGAATGTCGTGGTCGTGCCGCGCAAAGAAATTCCGGATGCGGCTGAGCGTGCGGCTTTCTATCGCAAATACGCCGAAATGGCCGCGAATTAACCAATCTGCTATTTTCTGAAAATCCCCGGCCAACAGAAATGGCCGGGGATTTTTTTAAAGACGTGCAACGATTGATTGTACCAGCAGCAGTCGAGTTTCGCGACCACTGCCAGGGCTTTTCCTGACAAATTCAATGAATCGGCATTTTTTATACAACCATAAACTGGTGATAAATTAAATCTGCGCGTGCTGGCAGCAACGCCCTTCAGGATTGGCACACGAAAAAACGCAATTGCGGTCAAGAAAATCACCTTCTGAAAAGTTAAATTACTTTCAGGTGGAGAAAACAATGCAGCGCGAAAAGTTTGAAGCAGTACAAAGAATGCAGGATTACATCGAGCGGCACCTCGAAAACCGGGTCTCACTGAAAGATCTGGCTGAGGCGGCTGGCTACGCTGAATCGCATGCATCGAGAGTGTTCAGTGAAATTGTCGGAATTGCGCCTCTGGATTATCTGCGGGCCCGGCGACTTTCGAAAGCCGCAGACAAACTTAGAGGTTCGTCGACGAAGATCATTGAAATAAGTCTGGAAGCAGGTTTTGAAACACACGAGGGCTTTTTAAGGGCCTTTAAAAAGCGCTTTGGCTATGCGCCTGCCTACTATCGAAGACATTCCCCGCCCGTACCGCTCTTTCTGCCACGCAGCGCCATTGCTTATTACACCCACTATCTGAAAGGAGAGTCTTCACCAGTCATGAAAAATTCACAAAATACGGTATTTGTTCAGGTAATCTCCCGGCCGGCCCGCCGCCTGATCATCAAAAGAGGCAAAGCGGCCACACATTATTTTGAATACTGCGAAGAGGTTGGCTGCGATGTATGGGGTGTTCTCAGCAGCATCAAAGAAGCTATCTACGAGCCAATCGGCATGTGGCTTCCGGAAAACATGATTACCCCGGGAACATCCGAGTATGCACAGGGCGTCGAAGTACCCTCAGACTATGCCGGCCAGGTTCCAGAAGGCATGGAAATCATCGATCTGGCTCCCTGTCACATGATGGTTTTTCAGACGCCGCCTTACAACGACGAGGAGATGGGTTCGGTAATCGGCTTTCTGCAGAAAAGCATCGATACTTATGACCCGAAGGTGTATGGCTACACCTGGGACGATCAGGCTGCGCCCCGGTATCAGCTGATCCCTCTGCCTGAACGTGGCTACATCGAAGCCAGACCGGTCAGATCATGCCGTTGAGCCTTGATTGAAAGAAGCGGGGGCTGCCACGGTCAGGTGGCAGCCCCATTGCTAAATTTCGGGTCAGTTTTTTTACTCGCTCCTGTTATCTACAGGCGGGGGTGTGGTGGCATTGTTTTGTGAGGCAGAATCAGCGGGTTCAAGGCTGGCGACCAGTTCAAGGTAGAGTTTTTCGACCTTTTTGCGGGCCCAGCCATTTTTGCGCAGAAAGGTGAGACTTGATTTAATGCTGGGGTGGCTGAAGAAACAGTTGAGCTCGACCCGCTGGTTCAGCTCTTTCCAGCTGTAATGGGCGCGCAGCACCGTCAGTATTTTTTCGAGAGTGATGCCGTGAAGCGGGTTGTTAGGCTGTTGCCGCACTTCTTTTTCATCTGCCGGAATATCGTTTTCGGTCATTGGGTTCCCGTTCTGCTGCAATTTTAAAAAGAATATGCGCTGAATATACTATATTCCTGAAGAAATTGTCTGCATGAAAGCCGGCATTTTTCTGATACTGCCACGATTTTTCAAAGCCGAAGTTTCTAAAAAGCTGTTGCCGGCCAGATCGCTCCGGCCGGCAACATTTATACCTGATTATTCAGTAAACTGGCCGTAGAAGGTTACCGGCTTTTTTGCCGGATCGCTATAGACGTTGATTTCGTTGAAAGCGCCATCCTGTTTGAAGGAAAGGGCATAATAGATGCCATGCGCGCTGTCATGCCACACCAGCTCTTCAGAACCGGAGTATTTAACCGGGGTTCCGAGATCTCTCGACGGGTCTGCGCCAACAAACAATTTGCCGCTGCCGCTGAAGGTGAAATCGACCACATCGTCTGCCTTATAAGGGAAACCAACGGGGTACGACTGCTGAGCCGCGAAAAACTTAAGCTTTTTAACCTGACTTTTCAGCGAATCAGGGATGGTTGCCGGAGTCGTGCCGTTTCCACCGGTATTCTGGGTGGCGGGCGCCGGAGCGAGGGTGCCTGAAACAATGGTTGCCGGATATGCAGTATTGGTCGTGTCACCGACTTTGAATACCTGAAAGCTGGTAATCGAGTTGCCGAGCCCGGTAAAGTTTTTTACGGTAACCGAAAAATTCTTGCTGGTATCGGCGAAAACGAAATTGAGCTGGCCTGAAGCCTTATCAGTGCTGTCTGGCACGTATGAATAGGTTCCGGAAAGGGTTGCACCGGCTGCGCCTGGAAAAACCGTCTGCCCGGCATCAGCCGCCAGGTTCTGATAGGTGAAGGTATGGGTTGTGCCATCGCTTGCAAGCGTAATTGTGGGGTTGAAACTCATGGTCACACCGTTAAATGCTGCAGCGCTGGCCGGAGCATTTACTGCCACCGGGCCGACATAGCTGTTGTCGTCATCGTCGTTGAAAAGACTGCAACCGGTCATCGCCATAACCACGGTGAGAAAAAGAAACATTACAAAGATTTTTTTCAAAACAAAGATCTCCTTTAATTGCGCCATTCGGGCCTATTTGATATCAATTTTGTATCATTTATAAAAACTAAAGTCAAGTACTTTAGTTAAATTTAAATACGACTGATTGTCAGCTGATTCTATTAACGCCCGACCGAGGGCAAAGTCAGACGAAGCGCCTTTAAATCAGAACTTTTCCCTTGATTTTTGCTTCGCAGCGCCCTATCGTGGGGAGCATACAAATACTAAAAACTGCCAGGCATTATTAGCGCACAAACAAAGTTGAACCGGTTCGTCGACCCGGTTATCATCCGGATTGCTTTTGCTTTGCAGTAATTAATGGTTTCGGTCAGGATTTTTGTTGGTGAAACAACGCAAGGAGTTGAAAATCAGTTTTGCTCTATATTCTTCCGTATTTGATGCTTTTAGTGCTTATCGTGTGGATTTTAGTGCAACGGCTGGAATATCGCCGCGAGAGAACGAAATCACTCAGGGCGACGGCTGAAAAGCTTGGTTTTGCTTTTACAGAAAATGACGCGGACTTTTTGCGCATCATCAAAAAAAGTAATTACCTGTGCCGCGCAGTAAGCGCCTCGAACTGCTTTTCAAAAAAAAACGAAGACGTTGAAATCAAAATCGCCGATTCTCACTATTCCAAAGATGGCTCGATCCGCGTCGCGACGACCTGCCTGATCATAGATTACCGCATGAACCTGCCAAGCTTTTATCTGCGGCGCGAAGACAGCCTTAGCGACGGTATCGGTCGGTTGTTTGAAATGCAGGATATCAACTTCGACGACGATCTGCCGTTTTCAAAAGCTTTTGTATTGCAGAGCAAAGATGAAGTTCTGGCAAAATATCTTTTCAACAGTGAAGTTCGAAACTTCGTAATGCGCTATGCCGGTTCGGCAGCACAAATCGAAGGTGCCGGCCCGACCCTGTTTATTCACAAGGGTCGGCTGGAATGGGCACCTGATTTTGAAGCCCTTGCCAGAGAAGCTCTCGAACTGTGTCAGCTGCTCAAAAAAACTGTCGAAAAAGAAGGGCTGGACAATTGACATCGAGTCGGCTGTCGGCACCCCGGGCAACTTTCTGCAGTCAGATCAAGCAAGCAGCTGTAGCGGGTGCTGCAGCAGAAGTTCGGCGCCACCGGCGCGCAGCTCCGGTTCATCTCGAAAACCCCACAGAGCGCCAATCGGAAACATGCCTGCAGCAACGGCCGTTTTCATATCTACCAGAGTATCGCCAAGATACAGCGTCTGTTCTGGTTTTATGCCGGTTTCGGTGGCAATGCGCAGTGCCCCGGCCGGATCAGGTTTTTTGGCAACCCGGTCACTGAGGCCATAAACACATTTAAAAGGGATGTCGGGGAAATATTTTCTGACCATGATGCCGGTGAATTCATCGGGTTTATTCGAAAGAACCGACATGACTATGCCACGCTGCAGCAACCCGGCCAGCAGTTCGACCACGCCCGCGTATGGCCTGGTGGCCACGGCCCAGTTTTCCCCGTAATCGGCATGCAGTTCGGCAAAAATCCCGGCGATAACCGCAGCAACCCTATGTTCTGGGGGCAAAGCGCGCTCGACGAGCATGCGCATACCATCGCCGACGAAATAGCGGTAGGCATCGACAGGATGCGTTGCAAAGCCGTGGCGCGTCAGCACCCGGTTCGTCGAGTCGGCGAGATCGGTCAGGGTATCGAGAAGAGTTCCGTCGAGGTCAAAAATAATGCCACGGTAACTGGTAAATTCCATAATATCTTCCTGAAATATTCTTGGAGCGAAAGAAGGAATTTTCGAGCAGAGCCTCTGAATCTGACAAACCTTTTTTCGCATTTTTAAAGAGGCCTTAGAGCAACACAGGCTCGATTCACAGGCAGAAGCAATATAACATAAAGTTTGACCTGAGCAACTCTTTGAATTAGCCTCTTTTTCAATCATGAAAAACTTTTTTAACCCATGTAAAACTTTTGCAGCTGCGATTATCGGCATTTTGCTGGCAACGTTTTTCTGCGGCTGCAGCGAACGATCGGTGATACTCGCACCGGCAACAGGTTCGACAACCTTCTGGGAGGGGCATCTTGAAAAAGACAGGTTTCCGCTGCACTTTTATCTGCAGACAGCCACTGACGGGAAACAGCCCAAAATGCATGTCACGGCTTCGCGACCCCGCTGGGCCGGCCCGGTTGACCATCTAAAATTATCAGGAAACCAGCTAAGCTTCAGAATCTCAACCAGAAACGTTTCTTTTTCAGGAACAATTGCTTCAAACACAATCACTGGCGCCTGGAATGAAGAACCTTACACTTCCTGGTGGCTGACGATGAACTCTGTAGCAACGCCGGCTTTTATGTTCACGAGGCAGCACCCCTGGCCGCCATTCCCTTATCTGGTCGAAGAAGTTTCCATACCCGGCACCGGCAATAGACCCAATCTGGCGGGTACCATCACCAGACCGGCTGAGCCAGGCTCTTTTACAGCCATTCTTCTTTTAAACGGCCAGCATGCTCAGGGTCGCGATTCAGAATGTTACTATCATCGTCCATTTCTGGTCTGGGCCGATCACCTGACAGGGAACGGCCTGATCGTGCTTCGCTGTGACGACCGGGGCGTTGGCGACTCAGAAGGTATTTTCAACGAGGCCACCACGGCAGACTTTGCGGCAGATGCCAGTGCCTGCATCGACTTTCTGAAGAGACGCGCCGAAGTCACTAAGATAGGCATTCTCGGGCACAGCGAAGGCGGCCTGGTTGCCGCCATGGTTGCCTCTGAATGTCGGTCTGTCGACTTTCTGGTTTTGCTGGCTCCGCCGGTTTTTCCAATCAGCAGGGTATGGGAACAGCAGGCCCCGTCCATAAACCGCAGAAAAGGAACCAATGAGCGGCAGGCAGACTTACGCCGGAAATTCATAGCCGAAGCATGGCAGAAACTGGTGGCAATTTCCAATGGCAACGCAGGCAAAGCTGTTTTCAGAGAATTTTACACATCTTTTCTTGCGGGCCTGTCAGAAGAAGACCGTGTAATGATTGGGTTTCCGCCAACTAAAGAAGGGCAGATCGGCATAGAAAAAGATTTACAAGAGTGGTGCAGCCCCTGGATGCTTTTCATGGCAACCTTCGACCCGGCTGCTTCATATAGAGGAATTTCCTGCCCGGTTCTTGGCATCTTCGCAGGCTTAGACGAAAGCATTCTGCCAGAGCCGAATGCAGTCGAACTTGAAAAGCATCTGCGCTCTGGGCAATGCCCGTCATTCAAAATCCACACTTTCCCCGACTTTGACCACCAGATGCGCAGACCTGTCAGCCATGCTTCTGCAACCTACCCACTCGCAGAAACTGTGGCAACCGAAACCCTGAGTCTGGTAACCGACTGGCTCAAATCGCAACTGCAGGCACCTGACTCACATTGATCGATTTTCGGCAGGATAAAATGCAACAGCAGAGCCAGATGCACTTTGTCGGGTGGAAATTATCCGAATTCAGAAGCTCACTGAGCTCTGAGTTTTTCGAGATCGGCACCTTTGCCGCTGTAGATAAAGGAATAAGCCATATCCGGATTTGCCTGATAATGCGTGATCAGATTCAAAGTCACCTGTTTATAGACTCTGGCCTGAGCAAGCATGGCGCCGCCAGTGGCACCGGTTCCGAAAGAACGATCGGCAATCGGAGCTTCAGGGTCTGAAATCCAGTTGAGCATTTCAAGTTCAAAAGCTTTGTCTGCGAGAGCGCTGCCGGCAGCAACATAATCATCAACCCGCTTGCCATCGTCCTGATGCGGCAGCGCTTTTTTCACAACTGCGGCGGCGTTGGCCATTTCAGCTTTCCAGGCTTCGAGATAAGCTTCGTTCACATAATTGATTTCCGGGGTAGCCTGGGCCATTTCAAAATCTTTGGCGAAGGCTTTTTCGATCGGGTTATTTATATCGATGTCGGTTTCCTGAGTTACAGCAGCCTCTTCAGTTACAACGACCTGTTCGATTGCCGGCTGCCCGGCGGCATCAGCCGGTTTAACTTCGTCGGCAAAGCCCGGTGCGCTGAAAGCGATTAATACGGCAAGAATCAGGTGATTGAAATTTCTTTTCATCTTTATGTCCCCTTTTGCTCTGAAAAACAGGTTCCCACAAAAAATCCGGGCGATTACAGCCCTGTATGTAGAAACCTGAGTTTATCAGATCAGTAATTATTCACCAACTGATTTTTACACACATAGCTAAGAAACTTACCCACCGCCGGCAGCAAACTCTGCCGCGCCCATGCAAGCTTTTTAATGAGCTTACCCAAAAGTCGACCGCCCCGGCCCTCATCAGAACTGTTATTTGTCGTAAAAACTTGAACCCCGACAAGCTTTGTGATATTTTTCATAATCTTAGAGAGGATTTGAGGGTACACAAAATAAACCAGCCAGTTTTACGGTTTTTAGCAGAACACAATCCCGATAACTATTCCAGCAACAGGATCAATCCCATGAAACACGTTCTCATTATCATTTTCTGTCTTATTTCCCTCACCGTAACGGCAGCCGAAATCATGCCACTGCAGCTGGCAACTGGCACTGCCTGGGTCTACAGCGCCGATGTCAAAGCCGATTCTGACGGCAAAGAACTGAGCGAAACCCTCACCTGGACGACCGAAATAACCTCTGTAACCGCCTGGGAAAACATTACCTTCGCAAAAGGTTCAGGCCTTCCGAGCGACCTGACTTTTTATGAAAAAGGCAAAAAACCGTCACCATTCCTGATGATTCTGGCCGGCCCCTGGCGGCTCTATCTGATTCAGGGCGACGAAAGAATCAAAGAAGTGTGGGAAAAAGCAATCGCCGGCGAGCGTCTGGACGAATCGGTTACCGAAGCCGACCTGCTGCTAGATCTGCCGCTGATCGAAGAGAAAACCTTCGGCGAGACCTCGCAGCTGCTTTCTGGCAGTCCTATGTATGTTTACCGGGTCGAAAGCAAAGCACCATTTTCTGCCGCAGAGGTAAAAGGGCTGAAAGATACCGGCACCCCCGACGAGATCTCGATCACCCTGTCTACCGGCCCAGACACAACCACCTGGAAATTCACCCATGGCATCGGTTTTACCGGTTATGTCTATTCACATCATGGGACCACCAGCGAAGTCAATTGCCGACTTATCGAGTTCAGGCCCGGAAAATAATCACACCCCAGGAGAAAAATATGAAACACCTTTTAGTCACCCTTGCCCTGCTCTTTTTCGTTGCCAGTTGCCAGGCCGGTGATATTGCCGAATTCCGGCCGCTCGGTTTCTCTGAATCAGGCCAGTATTACGCTTTTGCCCAGATGGGCGTTCACGATGGCTCAGGGGTTCCCTACGCGGAAATTTGGGTGATCGATGTTCTGAAAAATGAACAGGCAGCCACCAGCGCCGTCGAATTGACCGATGACAAAGATATCGAAGCAGGTTCAGCCGAACCGGCACTCAAAAAAGCGATTGAAGCCGCCAGACTTGAACGTTTTGCGCTGAAAGTAAACGAAAACCCTGGCACTGACCTTCTGATACACCTGCCAACCGACCACAGCCCCTTTACCGGCAATATTTTCTCGCTGACGCCCGGAGTCGATGGCGGAGCCTCAGGCATTACCGCAAAATATGAAGTCAGACTGAAAACAACTGTTACAACCCCTGCCATTAAAGATATGCCGACTGATTTTGGCCCGGCAAAAATGCTTAAACTGTCTATCGCCGGTCTCGAAGAAGCTTCCGGCACCGTGCAGGTTCTGCAGCAGGATAAGCGCCTGCCGAAAAGCCGCGCTTACCCGCTTTCTTACCAGGTTCGCCGGGTAACCAGCTGCAAAGACGGCATTGTCGTGATCGTTTCTTATACCAGCCCCGGTTTTGAAGGCCCGAATCTCAGCTATATGGCAATCAGCGGCAAATTCACACTGGCGCAGCAGTAACTGCAGATAAAGTTCACAAAATTTCACATGGAGAAAAAAACATGATTAAAACCAGATTCACAGCTACCGCTCTCGCATTCATCTTGGCAGCGGCCTGCCAGAGCTTTGCCGAAACCGAAGTTAAGCCCGCCGCAACCGCAGCTGTAGAAACCGCGTCAACAACTGCTGCAACAGTTGATGTTACCAGCGCCACGGCAGAATTTCCGCTGATGCTCAAGGGAACTGAAGTATTAATAAGCAAAGACGCCAGTCGCGATGACCTGGCTGCAAAATTGACGCCGATTCTCGGCGAAGCTACCGAAATGGAAGAAGCAAACAGGCTGCAGTATGACTTCCAGATCACAACAGAATCAGCTCCGGTCACCCTTTGCATCGACTGGAACGAAGCCGGTAAAATTGCCGAAATCTGCATCGACGGCGAAGAAGTTCCGAACAAAGAACTGCAGACATGGCTTGAGAAAAATGCCGGAGCCGGCAAAGACGGCGAAAAAGAAGAAGGCTATCAAAACACCGCCTGGGAACACCAGGGCTGGAAATTCACACTTAGAACCGGTGGTGATGGCGAAGATACCGCTTATTCCTTCACCGTCGTTCCGCTGTCAGCAAAGTAATAAGAAGCTTTACAGCAAGATCTGAAAGGGAGAATTCGATGAAAAAAATCCTGACTTTACTGGCCGTAATAATGACCATTGCCTCGATAGGCCTGGCAGAACCGATGAAACTCGAACCAGCTCAACAGAAAAACCTGAACGTATTTTTCAGCAACTTTTCTGAAGCCCATGTGGCAAGCTTTTCTCAGGGTACCCTGACCGATCAGGCCATGATCGACTTTGCCCTTCGCCATTTGTATATCAACAAGCTCAAATCGCTGAAGCCCTCTAAAGACGGTTATTCTGTCATAGCGACCACGAAGCAGGTTGACACGGCAGCGATGAAATACTTCGGGCAGAAGCCTTCTCAGCACAAGGAAAAATCATATTCAATACCGGTCGCTGATGGTGACATGTTTGTTTTCTCACAGCTCGACACGCTTGAAGACATTGGCAGCGATACTTTCAAAGCCAACGGCACCATTTACAGCACCGGTTCAGGCGGCACGCCCGATGTGCATGCAACTCCCGCAGAATGGGAAAAGGCCGGCGAAGAAGTGAGTGTCGCCGGCAAATTCTCGGCTTTAATCAAAGCTCAGGATGAACGCCATATTCTCGTCGAATATCTTCCGATCGAAAGCGCGCCCGACGAAACCGAACCGGCTGCCAGCACTGAACCGGCAGCTACGACAGACAAAAAGGAATAAAATCAATGAAAAACCGCAACAGCACTATCATTCTCGTCTTCGTTCTGTTGATTTCAGCAGCCGGCATAGCTGAAGCAATTACGGCAAAATTCTGGGCCGAAACCAGCTTCATCGGCGTTTCCAGAGAAGAAGCCCATAAAATGCTCGGCAAACCAGCTGATGCTGGAGAACTCGACACCTGGCTCATCTCAGACTCTCCTGAATTCCTGATGATGGGAATGCTTGGCTACGAAAACGACAAGGTCGCGAATGTTTTTTCCGTTTGCCAGCCGCAGGTGAGCTTTGAACAGGTAAAGGGTCTTCAGCTGCAGTCGCCGCTGACCACCGTGGTTTCTGACGATGCCAGAGGCATCCTGTTCAGATATAAAGAACCTGCAGGAGCGGTATTTATGTGCATTTCGCCGGCCGATGACTCAAGCACCGGGCCGATGATCTGCGAATCCGTTTCAGACCCCCTGGCCGGCTCTGAAGCTCCGGCAGCAGAACCCGCTAAAAAGACGGAAAGTGCCCCGAAGCTTGATAAAGAGTATGTCAGAGGACTTGTAATGAAAGATATTTTCGACTGGCAGCAGCTCGAAGAAGCCGGCAAAATCGACCTTATAAATCAGATCAAACAGGTCTGGCGCGCCAACGGTCACGAAACCGACGCCAACGCGATGGAAGCCGCTGCCATCAGGGAAAAAATGGTTCTCGGCGATCAGGCGAACGTGTTTGAATCTGCATGCCAGGCCGCCGGCATCGACATGGAACCTTACTGGAAAATCTACAATCAGGAGTGATCATCATGCCTTCATTAAAACCGGTTCATGCCCTGTTTATCGCTTTTCTGCTCGGCTCTTCGGTCTCAGCACAGGCCGAAACCTGTAAAAGCCTGACCGAGGCTCTGGCCAAACCAGAAAAAGTGACCATACTGAACCTCGGAATGGTATATGAAGAAGATGCAGAACCTGTCGAAGAGCCCAACCCGGATTCTTCACTAAAGCATCTGCCGGCAGCCTTTGGCAGTCTGACCAATCTGAAAGAACTGAATATCTGCGGTCTGGAGGCACTGGAAGAATTGCCCCCGGAACTCGGCAATCTGAAAAACCTTGAAAGCA
>Ga0116157_10003428_pt1 | contig 15204 bp, 11 predicted proteins | sample AD_UKC048_MetaG_FD_89882 | JGI IMG/M metagenome (GOLD analysis project Ga0116157, IMG submission 89882) | Active sludge microbial communities of municipal wastewater-treating anaerobic digesters from USA - AD_UKC048_MetaG | ecosystem: Engineered > Bioreactor > Anaerobic > Digestate | place: USA...
AAGGGTGCAATTTGTTGCGCTGTACAAAATGGCGCTACCACTATGAGCGCTATTAAAGATGCAACCAAAGCCTCAACGTCTTGCGGCGGTTGTACTGCATTGGTTAAGCAAGTTATGGATTCCGAGTTGGTGAAACTCGGCGTAGAAGTGAGCAACAATATTTGTGAGCACTTCCCGCACTCACGCAAAGAATTGGCTGATATTGTTCGCATCAAGAAATTCAAATCATTCGATGAATTGTTGGATGGCCACGGTCACGGTTTAGGTTGCGATATTTGTAAGCCTGCAGTGGGTTCAATCCTCGCGTCTTTCTGGAACGAATATGTTCTGGATGAAAAACACATCGGCCTGCAAGATACTAACGATATCTTCTTGGGCAACATGCAAAAAGATGGCACCTACTCAATCGTGCCGCGTGTGGCCGGTGGTGAAATCACCCCAGAGAAATTAATTGTTCTTGGTCAAGTCGCAAAAGATTATAAGCTTTACACCAAAATTACTGGTGGCCAACGTATCGATTTGTTCGGTGCACAATTACACCAACTGCCCGCCATTTGGAAAATTTTGGTAGAAGCAGGGTTTGAAACTGGCCACGCTTACGGTAAATCATTACGTACTGTTAAATCTTGCGTAGGTAGCACTTGGTGTCGTTACGGTGTGCTGGATTCTGTTGGTATGGCAATCACTTTAGAAAATCGTTACAAAGGTGTGCGCGCACCACACAAAATTAAATTTGGTGTGTCTGGCTGTACACGTGAATGTGCAGAAGCCCAATCAAAAGATTTCGGTGTTATAGCCACTGAAAGCGGTTGGAACTTATTTGTATGCGGTAACGGCGGTATGCGCCCACGTCATGCAGATTTGTTTGCGCAAGGTTTGGATGATGCAACTCTGATTAAATATATCGACCGCGTAATGATGTTCTACATTCGCACCGGTGATCGTTTACAGCGTACCTCGGTATGGCTTGAAAATCTTGATGGCGGTTTGGCTTACCTCAAGAAAGTTGTGATTGATGACAAGCTTGGTATAGCTGAAGAGTTGGAGGCGCAAATGCAATTCAACATCGATCAGTACCAATGCGAATGGAAAACTACCGTCGAAAGCCCCGAGCGCTTGAAACGTTTCAAACACTTTATCAACTCTGATGAGCGCGATGACAACTTGGCTTATGTGTTGGAGCGCGGACAAATTCGCCCGGCCTTCAAAGATGAGCGCGCCAACACCATCGAGTTGGTTGAATTGGTGGATTAATAGTTCCCCCCCCTTTGAAAAAGGGGGCTAGGGGGATTTAAAAATCTCACTAGCAAAAATCCCTCCCAGCCTCCCTTTGTTAAAGGGAGGCGCCAAAGAGAGGGGCTAAATGAAATTTACGAGAAAATATCATGAGTGAAAAAATCTGGATCAGCGTGTGCGAATACCAAGACCTCTTGCCCGATACTGGTCTGTGCGCTTTGGTCAAAAAACAACAAGTTGCGTTGTTTAATTCGCGCCGTCTGAATGAAGTGTTTGCAGTGTCTAACTTTGATCCCATTGGCGAAGCCAACGTTCTGTCGCGTGGAATTTTAGGTTCAATTGGTGATGAAATTGTGGTTGCGTCGCCACTTTACAAACAGCATTTTAACTTGCGTACTGGCGAGTGCTTAGAGAAGCCGGAGTACAACATCACTGTTTATCCAGTGCGTGTTGAAGATGGTTTGGTGCAAGTTCAGATTTAAATTTTATAGTTTTTTGTTTTGTATTCCCTTCTTCTTCGACTGCTTCATGAGTCGTTTATGGGTAGCCTTTTTGGCTACCCTTTTTTATGAAAAGCCCCTTTTAAAATCACACTTTAACTTAGTATTTAAAGCCAACGCCGAGCATAAAGACAACTGGGTCTATTTTTACATCGACACTCGCAGCATGACTCCCATTTACATCAATGTTCGCGGTGGTATCAATATCAATTTTCCAAATCGCTGCGTTTAAATAAATATTGTCAGAAACTTTTAAATCAGCACCTAGTTGATACGCAAGGCCGGTTGAATAATCCAGCGACAAACCGGTTTTACCATTCAGCGCCGTATCTAAGGTCTTTGTGGTTTTGGTATCAAAAAAGCTGGTGTAATTCAGTCCTAGCCCTACATAGGGTTGGAAACTGTCGCCCTCAAGCGGATAATATTGTATAGAAATTGTTGGTGGTAAATGTTTGGTGCTGCCAATATCCACGCCCTTCAATGCGCCTGAGCCAACAATATCGTGTTCAAATGGCAGAGCCGCAAGAACTTCAACGCCCCAATGTTTATTAATAAACCATGTACCTGAAAAACCAAGGGTAGTTGCGTTCTCTACGTCAACGCCACCACCTAATACGGTACCGCTGCTTGCATCGGGCTGTACACTGGCCGCGCCAACGCGAAAAAATAATTCGTTTTGTTCGTGAGCAAAAGTGCTTGTCGCACACAGTAAAGTTGCTGCTGCCAATAATAATGATTTACGCATATTGATTTACCTCTGTCTGATTTAAGTAGCAAGGTTCATTCTCTGCTTCTGCATTGAAATCTTTCTGATGTAAATCAAGTGTTTCTATTTGTTACAAAAATAGTCTGCAACTTGTTTTTTGTTTGATATGAGTCAAAGAGCCTGATGCGAATATTTGGCTATGCCAAACATAAAGCTTTAATTGGCGTGTTAATTGCTCCTATTGATATGAATCAAATCCATTTTTATCAAAATACGGAGCCGCTATGAACCGCAATGACGTTACGGAAAAAATAATTACTGTAAAAGTTTCCAAAGGCATTAAATGGTGCGATGTCGCCCAAAAATTGGGCTTAAGTAAAGAATGGGTAACCGCAGGTTGCTTGGGGCAGATGACGTTTAGCGCAGATCAAGCAAAAATCGTTGGTGATATTTTTGAATTAACAACTGAAGAACAAAAGTGGTTGCAAGTAGTTCCTTATAAAGGTGCGCTACCGACTGCTGTGCCAACCGATCCGTTAATTTATCGTTGGTATGAAATTGTAAATGTCTATGGCGCGACGATTAAGGAATTAATTCACGAAGAATTTGGCGATGGCATTATGAGCGCGATTGATTTCAGTATGGATATAGTGCGCGAGCCAGATCCTAAAGGCGACCGAGTCAATGTGGTTTTGTCGGGGAAATTTTTGCCTTATAAACAATACTAATAGAGGCCTTTGTACGAAAGATAATTTTATCAAGCAAGTACCGATTTGTGATCCGAAACCCTTGAGTCATGGACGACCTACATGGATGTAGGAAGTTTCCCGAAGCGACTGGATCGCGCAGGGATGACGATAGGGAGCTATATGGATGTATTTATGCGTTTTCGGATTATAAAGCGGTGCTTGCGATTTACAGGATGATTAATACAAATGCTATTTGCGTAGCAGTGGTTCAAATAAGCCATAGCGCCAATTTCTCACCGCCATCACCACTGTCACACCATTGCGATTTTCCAAAGGCAGTGCTGCATCATCGTTATTAATATCGTCAAACTCCCGTGAGAGTTTTTTCAGCTTGCGTTGAAATTCGCCATTGCTTTGTGAGGACAGCATGCCATTCAATACGATTAGGCACTCATCATCCTCATTAAACTTTGTTTTAAAGTATTCTTTGGCGATATTGGCTTGGAAAAATTGTTGTATAGGGCCGTTCTCACGCCAGCTAAAATTGGGTGCTACTAATAATTTAATTTTGTTTTTTGGCAGCAGCTCGATAATCTTTAATTTATCCAGGCGCGCCAATTTTTGAATGCAATCACTCTCACTGAGTTTGTAATAGCTAATAATATCTGGCAGCGTCCAGCGGTTAAGTACGGATACGGTAATTAATAATAAAACCAAATCCTGCGTGATTTCCTGTTCTTGCTCTATGGATAAATGCTGCAAACGTGGCTGCTGTTCATTCATCATTTGTACCAAATCTGAAATTTCCAAATCCATAAGCTGGCAAATCTGCTCCAAACGCTGCAGAGATATGGTCTGTTCCGCAAATATGCGCTTCACACTGGCTTCGCTCAAATCCAGCTTGGGGGCAAGTTCTGCATAGGTAATACCGTGGGATTTAAGGGCTTTTTTTAAGGTTGCTAACAGAGAATTGATCTGAGCCATAAGTTCCTCGACGGTGACCTTAATTAAAAAAGTATTGAAATACGATGCTTTAAGTGAACTTTAACGCTACATATGAATAAAAGGTAGCAAATTGTGTTGCAGGTGGGCATTCTTGCCCCGCTTTCAGCGCTTATTCAGATTTGGCCAACGTGAAGCTAATTACCTACAAGGAGAAATAAGAATGCAAGACGTGTTTAAGATAAAGGGCTTTCTGCCTTACCTCATCGTATTATTCATCAATGCCTTTGTGGATTTGGGGCATAAGATTGTTATTCAAAATACCATCTTCAAAACCTACGATGGCCAAGAGCAGGTGGTGTGGACTGCAATCGTCAATGCGCTCATCTTAATTCCGTTTATTCTCCTCTTCTCTCCCTCCGGCTTTTTGGCCGACAAATATCCCAAACATAAAGTCATGCGCTACAGCGCTTGGTTCGCGTTGCTCGCCGTACTCTTAATTACCTTCGCCTACTACCAAGGCTGGTTTTGGTTCGCGTTTGCGATGACCTTGATCTTAGGCATTCAAGCAGCGATTTATTCGCCGGCAAAGTATGGCTACATTCGTGAATTAGTCGGTGATCAATCGTTGGCGAGTGCAAACGGTATTGTGCAGGCAATCACAATCGTTGCGATTCTTGGCGGTACATTTGTGTTCTCTGCGTTATTTGAAAAATTGCTTGCACACACTGTAGTAACGGACACCACAAGCTTAATCAGTCACATTGCCCCCTTGGGTTGGATTTTAGTAGCACTCACCCTTTTTGAATTGTGGATGGCTTACCAACTACCTGCCAAGCGTGAACGCGATGACAGCAAATCCTTTTCCTCTGGCCAATTTTTTAGCGGCGGCTATTTAAAGAAAAATTTAACAACCATTTTTAAAAGCGCGCTATTTGGTTATCCATTATCGGCTTGTCTATGTTCTGGGCGATTGCGCAAGTGGTGTTTGCTTCCTTCCCTGCATTTGCGAAAGAGGTTTTGCATGAAACAGATACTTTGGTGATCCAAGGCATTATTGCTTGCACGGGCATAGGCATTATTTTAGGTTCATTGTTCGCAGGAAAAATTTCTAGAAATTATATTGAGTTGGGTTTAATTCCAGTTGGTGCATTAGGTTTTGCATTGTTGTTAGGTGTAATGCCGGCGTTGGATTCGCGCATCACCATGTCATTAACCTTTACTGTGCTCGGTTTCTTGGGCGGCCTGTTTATAATTCCGTTAAATGCATTGATTCAATATCATGCTAAAGCCGATGAGTTGGGCACAGTTCTAGCGGGTAATAACTGGATACAAAATATCGGCATGCTTAGCTTCTTGGGTGCGACCATTGTATTGGCTTCAATCGGTGTGACCAGCGCGCAATTATTTTTCTTGTTGATGCTAGTGGCATTAGCGGGTGCGATTTATACCGTCTATGAATTGCCGCATTCGTTAACACGTATTGTGGCGGGCTTTTTTATTTCCGGTAAATACAAAGTCGATATTGTCGGCTTTGACAACCTCCCCAAAACCGGTGGCGCTTTGTTGTTGGGCAATCACATCAGTTGGATTGACTGGGCCATGATTCAAATCGCCAGCCCGCGCCCCGTTAGATTTGTAATGCTGCGTAGCATTTACGAGCAGTGGTATTTAAAACCTATTTTTCAATTCTTTGGCGTAATTCCTATCAGTAGCGGCCAAAGCAAAGAATCACTCATTAAAATTAATGAATTGTTAAAGGCAGGTGAGGTGGTTTGTTTATTTCCAGAAGGCGCTATTAGCCGCACAGGCTCCCTCGGTTTATTTCACGCTGGTTTTGAACGTGTGGTTGAGGGTGTTGAAGGCGCGATTATTCCGTTTTACCTGCACGGTTTATGGGGCAGCCGCTTATCGCGTGCCGGCAGTGAAAAATTGCGTAAAAATACTTCGCGTGGTTTACGCAGAGAAGTGATTGTTACCTTTGGCAAAGCGCTGCCAATGGATACCAAGGCCGAAGAGTTAAAACAAAAAATATTTGAACTCTCGTTTGATGCATGGGAACACCAATCACAAAAGTTCGAACCCTTACCGCTTGCGTGGATGCGCTCTGCCAAAGAACATTTAGGTGCGCCCTGCGCGATAGATACGAATGGTGTTGAACTGAGCCACGGTAAGGTAATGGCTGCAGTTGCAAGCTTTGCCCATAAAATGCGGACTATAGATTCAGAGAAAAATGTAGCCATCTTATTGCCCGCCAGTAGCGCGGCCATTATTACCAATATGGCCGTTTTGCTGAATGGCCAAACCGCAGTGAATATTAATTTCACAACCAGCACTGCTGCGATTCAATCCGGCGTAAAAGCCGCGGCGATAAAAACAGTCTATACCTCTGAAAAATTTATCGAGAAAATGCAGTCACGCGGGTTAGATGTAGAAGCCATGCTGCAAGGTTTAAATATCGTTTATCTGGAAGAGTTAAAGGAAAAAGTATCAAAACCGCTGTTAGCGATTAGCTTCTTGTTGGCGCGCTTACTTCCTGCTTATGGCTTCTATCACTTGTTTGGCTGCAAGGTAAATATTAATGATGCGGCGGCAATCTTGTTTTCCAGCGGCAGCGAAGGCACGCCTAAGGGCATTGTGTTAAGTCACCGCAATTTTATGTCCAATATCAAACAAATTAGCGATGTGTTAAAAACTCGCGATGACGATGTGGTTATGGGCTGCTTGCCGCCTTTCCATTCTTTTGGTTTAACAGTTACCACTTTCCTACCGTTAATTGAAGGCATTCCAGTTGTCTGTCACCCAGACCCAACCGATGTGGTGAATATCGCCAAGGCCATTTCTCGTAATAAAGTGACGGTAATGTGCGCGACTGCAACATTTCTTCGTTTGTACACCAAAAACAAAAAAGTGCAGCCACTTATGTTGGATTCCCTGCGAATTGTAGTGGCGGGTGCAGAAAAATTATCGAGCGATGTGCGTGAAGAATTCCACGATAAATTTAATAAAGTTATTTACGAAGGTTACGGCGCCACTGAAACCACGCCAGTCGCTAGCGTCAATATCCCCGATCAATTGGATATGAATGATTGGCATGTACAAGTGGGCAGCAAAATTGGCTCAGTAGGCTTGCCATTGCCGGGCTGTTCATTCCGCATTGTTGATCCTGCAACTTTGGAAACTCTAGCGCCCAATCAAGATGGTTTAATTTTAATTTCCGGCACTCAAGTCATGCTGGGTTATTTGAATGATGAGGAAAAAACCAAATCAGTGATTGTCGAGCTAGATGGCCGCCGCTGGTACAAAACTGGCGATAAAGGTCATCTCGATGAAGACGGTTTCTTAACCATTGTTGACCGCTACTCGCGCTTCGCCAAACTCGGCGGTGAAATGATTAGCTTGGGCGCGGTTGAAAGTGAAATTAAAAAAGTCATTACCGAACCCGATGTTGAATTGGTAGCCGTAAATATTCCCGACGATAAAAAAGGTGAGCAAGTTGTGCTGCTGACGACTTTGGCAATTGACAGCAATGAATTGCGCAAACGTTTGTTAGAGATTAATTGCAACCCCATGATGATTCCTTCGGTTGTACATCAAGTTGGGGCTATTCCAAAACTGGGGAGTGGTAAAACGGATTTTGGTGGTGCAAAAACTCTCGCTTTAGAGTTGGGAGTTTAATCAGATGAAATTGAAAGTAGAAATAGTAGGGCTTGTAAGTGCAGTCCTGATTTTGTCATCAGTACTGGCGCTGGCCAACCAAAGCAATAACGAGCATCTATTGCCTTTTAAAGAAAAAACAATTATTGATTTTCATGCCCATGTTGCCGGTTTGGGTTATGGCAACTCGGGCTGTTTTATTAATGATGAGATGCGCAACAACTTTCGCTTTAAGTTTTATTTAATGGCGATGGGGACTTCTTTAAAAGAATTGGAACGTGAAGGGGATAAAGTTATCTTTAAAAAGATCAGTGCTGCAGTTGCCGATTCAAATGTTGTGGATAAAACCGTTATTTTATCCTTAGACGGTGTTATCAATGAGCAAGGTGAATTAGATAAAGCCCAAACACAAATTTATGTTCCCAATGAATATGTGTATGAGCAAACCAAGCTCTATCCCAATTTGTTATACGCCGCGAGTATCAATCCTTATCGTAAAGATGCTATTGATCGTTTAGTGCAAGCAAAAGCGAATGGCGCAGTTTTGGTGAAATGGATTCCTTCTATCATGTATATTGATCCTGCAGACCCCGTGATCATTCCGTTCTATCAAAAAATGGTAGAGCTAAATATGCCGTTGCTTAGCCATACCGGCATGGAAAAATCATTTTCTCACGCAAAAGACGAGTTGGCAGATCCGCGCAAATTAGACTTGCCTTTGTCCTTGGGTGTTAACGTTATCGCTGCGCATATAGCTACTACTGGCCACTCACACGGCGAAGAAAACTTCGAGCGCATTCTGCCAATGGTCACCCAATACCCTAATTTATACGGCGATATTTCCAGTCTTACGCAAATTAATAAGTTGGGTTATGTGAAAAAAGTATTGGCGCATCCCGAATTAAAAGGCCGATTAATCTATGGTACCGATTGGCCACTGCAATTCTTTCCACTGATATCGCCTTGGTACCATTTGGATGAGCTTAAAGTTTCTGAAGCGATTAGCATCAGCAAAATCAAAAACCAATGGGATAGGGATGTTGCGCTAAAGATTGGGATGGGATTAGATGCGGAGGCTTTCACGCTAGGGAATATATTGCTTGCAAGTAAAGCGCTTTGATAGCAAATGCGTCAAACTGATCCTGAGTTTAATTTTCTTCTTATAACCTCGGGCATCATCCATTGGCATTTTTATACGAAAAAAATGCAATAAAAAAATACTTGTGCGAAAATGCATGGCAATTTTAACTATATAATTAAGCCGGTGAGTATGCCCGCAATAGGCGTGCTACACATTAAAGGGAGTCAAGGATGCGTCGTACATCTAAAGTCATATTGCTGTTATCGTTTGTTGCTGCGCAGGTTATAGCTGACGAAGGCCACAAGATAGTTGGTACTCAGTTGTTGCCTAACGGAACAACCACTTCTTTAGTGCAGCTAGAAGGCAATCTCAAGCAGGCGGTCATTGCTGTAAGCGGCACTTCAGCTAATCCGAAAGTTAGTGTTTCTGGCATTAATGCTTCAGGCCGATATTTAATTCGCTTAAAAGATCAGCCGGTACAGCCTGCCATCAAATATATGAAGCAGCAGCTTAAGGTTGGTTCACAGCCAAACCAAAGCCAAGTTCGACTGATGAAAGCAGCTGCTGTCAATCAAAAGCTTCTTATTACAAGCACTCAAAATAAGCTAATTTCTCGGCTTGCGTCTCTGCAGTCACTATCCAAAGTCCATTACAAATTCACCGATCTTACCAATACTGTGAGCGTAACTCTCAAGGAAGCTGATCTTGATACGGTGAGGCATTTGCCAGAGGTAGAGGGTGTATATCCCGATAACAAAGTAACGATTAATTTGGCTGAAAGTGTTGCGCAAACCAATGCGCCAGATGTTTGGAATATGAAGGATGAAAGTGGATTTTCCGTTACCGGCAGAGGAATAAAAGTTGCCATATTGGATACGGGTATAGATTACACCCACCCCGACTTAGGTGGTTGTGTAGGGGCGAGCTGTAAGGTTAGGTTGGGCCGTAGTTTTGTTGATGGGAAACCATCCGATGATTTTATGGATCGACACGGGCACGGCACTCATGTTGCTGGCATAGTGGCCGCCAATGGAACCTTAAAAGGCGTAGCACCCGATGCACTGCTTTATGCATTTAAGGTGTTAGATGACACTGGTTTTGGTCAAGACAGCGGCATTATTGCGGCCATGGAAAAAGCAGTCGATCCCGATGGCGACCCCACCACTGATGACGGTGCTGATGTCATTAACATGAGCCTTGGTGGTTACGGAGTCGCCAACTCACCATTATCTGAAGCGGCTAATACGGCCATGAATGCTGGCGTTATGGTCGTAGTCGCCGCAGGTAATAGTGGCTCCAGCTACAACACAATTGGTAGCCCCGGCAACGCAGAAAAAGTACTTACGGTAGGAGCCACTGATAAACAGGGCAAGATTGCATTCTTCAGCTCAAGAGGACCTGTAGTTGGTGCGGGTTATGTGAAGCCAGAAGTGCTCGCCCCTGGTACGGATATAAACTCTCTCAAGCCCGGTAATAGTTATACATTATTAAGTGGCACAAGCATGGCAGCTCCTCATGTTGCCGGAGCTGCGGCACTAATGCTGCAATTGCGCGCTAATATAAAACCGGAAGATATAAAGTCATTGCTGATGACGTCCGCCCGCGGAATTGGTGAGGATGTTTTTACGCAAGGAGCCGGCGCTATAGATTTAAAGGTGGCAGCATCGCTGCAATGGATTATTCAAAATCCTTTAAAGTTTATCGGCAACGTAGATGTAGGGGTGGCGACATGGGAGCAGCCATTCGCGCTGAATATAAAAAATATTTCCCAGCAGAGCGTTAGCGTTGATTTTAATCAGCCAAACACATTAGTCCCTGGGTTTTCATTGAGTTTACCAACCTCTCCTGCGGTGCTTGAGCCTCTCTCTTCAGCTCAGTATCAATTTAAAGCGACTGCTGACAATGCAGCCTTGGGTTTCCCGGTAAATAAAACCTTGCATTTTGAAACCAAGTTTTCGGTGAAATCTGCATTAAACGATATCAAGGTTTCTGCCGTGCTTTTAAAGTCGGCAAAAATCACCATTCAGGCAGCGAGTGGACTTTATTCCGTTGTAATTATGGGGAGAACTCCTGGCGATTTCAGTCAGAGCTACCGATCAGATGGCTGCGGAGTTGATCCGCAGCCCTACGAGTTTTATGTGAAGCCGGGTGTTTATGATGCTTTGTTATATTTTTGCGATGGTTCAATTGTTGCCAAAGAATCGCTTACCCTTGATAAAGAGCTGAGTGTTACAGGTTCGAGTGATGATGCAAATTTAGTTCTGCGTATTGAGCAAGCAAAATTACTTGATGGTCGTGTTTTATCAGCCGATAACATTATTCCTCATTCGGGTACTCAATTGTTGTTTCATGAGCCATCTGGATCTGGAATCTATAACACCGTTTCTTTAGGTAGCAAGTTTAAATTATCACCCTTATCTAGCCGGTTTAAATTATCAATGGGTGTTCTTTACAGGGAAAACACCACCGATTGGTCCGATCTATATTTTGTGAACTGGAATAAACCTGATGGTATTACTCAAGGTGAATCCAAAGCTTTGGACTTGGCGAAGCTCGCTGAGTTGGATTTTCGCTATACAGATAAAAAAATGGTTCAACAGGGTATATTGGAGACTTTTTGGGTAAAAGAAACTAATCCATTTTTAGGGTGGGTGGCATTGGGCTTTGGAGTATCTAATTACCCTTTTATTCAGACACCCCTGCATCGAAAAATATATTCTGAATTAACAACCTTGAATAAAAGTGAGTTTTCGCTTGAAGTCGAGGTTCAGAAAAGTGATCCAGATTATTTTACTAATTCAATCGCATCTACAGATTATATTGGCTTCTTGAGTCAATCAGAAATCATGAAATTTTCTTCGCCGTTTTTTCCGTTAAAGTCTGGGCCTCATATATTTCCTAATAAAGGAATTCACTTGGATGGTAACGGATACTTTTTCCCCTTGATGCTTCGTTATTTCAAAGACTACAAAGCTTTTGATGAGGTAGACGCGACTAATTTTGGGGGCTGGATAAGAGGTGTGGACGGGCTTCAGAATAGATTCTACGATGTAGTCGATTTTAATACCTATTGCGATGATAAGTTATTAATTTCCGGCACAAGACCCTTGTCACCTTATCCAAATGAATCGGTTGTATGCGATACCGTGAAAATTGAACGACATTGGGAAAATCGATATCTGGATAAAGTTGGGCAGATAGTTTCCGTTCAGCAGCTTGATATGGTTGAAGCGAATAGATCGGATACTTCAATTGGCTGGTCAACACCGCTACTAGAAACCTTAACTTTTTTAAACGGGAATGAAGTTGCCAGGGTTTTAAATTCCACTGACCCTAAAGTTAAATTCAGTTTTAAACATGATTTTGGCCATTACTTAAGTGATAAGAGCGCGTTAACTCTTGAATATAAAGCTAATGAAGGCGCGCCATGGAAAGCGTTAAACGTGGAGCTGGATGGAGATTATTTTGTGGCCCCCTTACCGTTATTGCAAGGGACACATATCGCCTCCTTGCGTATAAAATATAAAGGGACGGGAAAAACGTATACAGAACAAACCTTAAATAATATTTTTGTTTTGGGTGTGGGTTCAGAAATTGAACTCACTACGCCAGAGTTTTCCGAATTGCCAGAGATTACCGTTGAGGCCACCGGTAAATTAACGTCGTTTACGCTTCCTGATGTATATGCTGTTGATTCTATGTATGGAAAAATTAAAGCGATAACTAAGAACATCGGCCCTTATGCTCTTGGCAAACATACCATCGTGTGGAGCGCAAAAAATGCTATAGGTGTGGTAGCTAATGCCTCGCAGTCGTTAGTAATTCGGGATACCATATCGCCGATAGTTTTTGCACCTGCTGATATTGTAAAAGAAGCAACAGGAAAAGAAACTGCGGTAAGTTTAGGTTTTGCCAATGCGATAGATATTGTTGATGATATGGCACTGCCTAAAACCGCCAGCGATGGAGCTGCATTTACAGTCGGCGAACATTATGTGGAATGGAAGGCAGTAGATTTCTCGGGAAATATAGGTTCTGCTATTCAAGTTGTTACCATTAAAGATACAACCCCCCCTACTGTTGTAGCGCCTGCAGCGATAAATATCACAACCAAAACTTTTCCTATGTCGGTGAGTTTAGGTGTTGCAACTGCAACAGATATTGTCGATGGCGCACTCACTCCTGCTGCGAGTGAATTGGGTCCATTTAACGAGGGCCAGCATACGGTTAATTGGACGGTGAAAGATAAAGCAGGGAACACGAGCACGGCTACCCAATTAGTCACTATTACTCGAGAAGTAGCATCTAATAATAGCGGTAGCGGTAGCGGTGGTAGTGTGAGTATTGGGATTATATTTTTGCTATTCGCTTACAATCTCTGGTTGTTGCGTAATAAATATTATGAACTGCGTTTAAAACGCAGTTAACTCATTATTCTTACATCACCCTCAACAACTCTTTCACATCACTCACATGACGGCGGCTGATAATCGGTCGTTGCTCTGTATCTGCTAAGCGCACTTGGTATTGTCCCTGGGTTGCGCGTTCAATTGCTTCAATATGTTTTACGGAGATTAATGCGTTGCGATGAATGCGAATAAAGCGGCCTGTAAATTCTTCCTCCAATTCTTTTAACGTTTCATCTAACAAGTGTTCGCCGTTGCGGTGAAATACGGTGACGTATTTGTGATCGGCCACAAAATAGCGAACATCTTCTAGCGGAATTAATTCTATGCCGCGTCGAGTTTTCGCACTGATGTGGGTGCGTGAGTTTTTATTTTCTGGTGCAGGTGTTTGCGCGGCAGCGCGTTGTACTTTATTTAATTTTTGTGCTTTGTTGAGCGCGTCTTGTAATTGTTCGGCTTTGATGGGTTTTAATAAATAACCGATTGCATCTGTGCCAAAAGCGTCGAGCGCATATTGATCAAAAGCGGTACAAAAAATAATAGCGGGCGGGCAATCCAGTTCGCTAATCTCGTGCGCGAGGGTGAGGCCGTCTTTGCCGGGCATGCGTACATCGAGTAATACAATATCGGGGTCGTGCTCGTTGATGGCGATCAGCGCGGCATCGGCATTATCGGCTTCTGCAATCACGTTGTGTTCTTCTAATTTCTCGATCATGCGCACCAAGCGTTGGCGGGCAAGAAGTTCATCATCGACAATTAAAATTTCCATCTTGTTATTCTCACTTTTGCAGCGGGCAGAAAATATAAGTGGTGAACACGCCATGCTCTTCGCTGGAAGACAAGCGCGCGGCATCGCCATAGTGTACTTGCAAACGGTGGCGAATATTATCCAGCGCCATGTGGTTATGGCGATCTTGTGATGGCGTTTGCGCTTGTGGCGGCGACTTCTTAACGAGCGGATAGGGGTTGGTAATCGCAATCATCAATTGATTTTTGGCTTGGGATATTTTGATGGTGACCGTACCGCCATTGGGCATAGGCTCAATACCGTGAAAAATAGCGTTTTCCACAAGAGGCTGCAGCATGAGGCTGGGGATTTTTACATCGTCGCTGAGTGCGCCAATTTGCCAATCTACAGTGAGGCGCTTGCCCATACGCAATTGCTCAATTTCTAAATAGCGACGGCAAAGTGTGACTTCGCGGTCGATGGGAATTAGCGTTGGCTCTGCAAGGCTTGCGCGAAATAATTCTGCTAGGTCTTCTATAACGCGCTCGGCCAAATCTGGGTCTGACCCAATCAAGCTGGCGATGCTGTTCATACTATTGAATAAAAAGTGCGGGCGTATGCGCGATTGCAAGGCCTGAATACGTGCGTGTAATTCCGCTTGCTGCTGATTGCGCAATTGTTGTTGTAGATATAAATAACGGAGAGTGATGCCGGACAAAATTGCAGAGGTGAGCATAGTGCTGCAGAGCTGCCATAGGTTCAGCCGAAGGCTTTGGGCGCTTATTATCATGCCACTGGCGAAAGCTTGTAAGAGTAGCTGGCCGAGAATTGACATAATAAGCGTGGTGATTAATACGGCACCATAAGATGCTAGCCCAGCTTGGGTTGGTGTCCATGTGCGCAGCCACGGACGCATACGGCAAATCGCATAGGCACTGATCAAGCTGATCCATTGAATTTGGAAAGAGTAGAGCGCGAGCAGATCCCAGCTAAAAGTTGGCAGGAAGGAGGCGTTGAGCGTTAGCAAAACCGCAATAAGCTCTGCTACCAATACCAAGAGCAGCACCGATTGCGGGTTGCAGAGGTTAGGTAAAAAATCGTTATTGATGCCTTTATTCTTGGTTTTAGTCACGTCTACTTGGCTCCGGAGCCGATGAAATGAGGCTATAATGCCCGACTTTTTACAATTCCTGTTTTACTATTCTCGCGGAACACATCTCATGAGCCAAAACGATCAGCCCATCAAGCCTTGGGGCGGCC
>Ga0116157_10003430_pt1 | contig 15201 bp, 14 predicted proteins | sample AD_UKC048_MetaG_FD_89882 | JGI IMG/M metagenome (GOLD analysis project Ga0116157, IMG submission 89882) | Active sludge microbial communities of municipal wastewater-treating anaerobic digesters from USA - AD_UKC048_MetaG | ecosystem: Engineered > Bioreactor > Anaerobic > Digestate | place: USA...
CAAATTGCAATATTCATGCCTTCTTGAACCAATTTCTGGGCGATTGCTTTTCCAATTCCTTTTGAGGCGCCTGTAATGACTGCATTCATAACTAAAATATCTGAGGTAAATAAAATCTAACTTGATCAAACTAAAAATATCATTTCTATTCAGTTGGTGCACTACCAAATTGCCTTAAATGATGAAGCGCATGTTTATGCAATAGGTGAGTCCATTCGTCAAAATTTAAATTCCCAAAAAATGGATTTAGAATTCTTAAGTCAGGATCTTTTTCAAACACTTTGAAAAAATGATCAATATCTTTTTGTAAAAAATCAAGTGATTCTATCACCGTCTCACTTGAGGTTGGTGATGGCTCATCAGGTAAATAAGGATTAGGTGTATTGTCTTTAAATGGTTTATCGCTCATCATAAAACGATACATCTTTTGTGTGGTCTCTTCATCACCAGTTGCCTCCAAAGGCACTAAACCACTTGCTTGTCTAAAGGCATATCCCATATGTTCAATCATTTGATGCACATTCATTTTACCAAATATGGGTGGCGTGTTTGAATCAATCGTTGCCAACATATTGACAAATTCATTCTTTAAAAAATTAAGTTTATTCATAAATTAGGATTTTGTTTTGTCCCACGTTTTATAGGTATTTTCAATTTCATTTATATTGCTTGGGGCTTCGCGTAACGGTTCACAAGGTATCAATTCGGCATGACAATCAATAGCAAGTTGTTGGTAAACTTTTGTTCCTTCCGTCTTCCATCCTATCATTTCATCACTTACTTCACGAATAAATTTTGCCGGATTACCTGCCACTAAACTGCGAGCAGCAAATACTTCTTTTGCCTTCACAAAACTCAAGGCACCAACTATGCATTCATCACCTAAAACAACATCATCCATAATAACAGCATTCATTCCTACTAAACAATTTCGTCCGATGGTAGCACCATGTATAATGGCACCATGACCAATATGTGCATTTTGCATGAGTGTAACTGTTACGCCAGGAAACATGTGAATGGTGCAGTTTTCTTGAACATTACAACCATCCTCAATAATAATTTTCCCAAAATCGCCTCTAATGGCGGCACCGGGTCCAATATAAACATCCTTACCAATAATCACATGGCCAGTTACAACAGCTTGTGGATGCACAAAAGCGGTTTCATGCACCACAGGTTTAATTCCTTTATATTCGTAAAACATGGTTTTAAATTTTTAATAAGTTTAATTTTTGGGGTGTGCCCCTCAACAGCCAAAGCGCTGATTTCGGGTCGGGCTTTACGTTGCAAGTCCTCTCACGCCAAAGCGCGTGATGCGGGCTTTTCACTGCAATCCCTCACACAAATTCAATTCTTCTATAAGCGCATTATCAAAATTTATCATTTATAAAATGCTAATTGATCTTCCTTCATCTTTCTTAGTAATACACTGCATCTATATCGATCTTCACGATAAGTATTGTACAATTTGTCTAAAGTTTCTACACATTGAGCAATTCCTTTTTCATCAGCCCAAGCCAATAATCCTTTCGGATAATTGACTCCCTTTATCATAGCCAAATCAATATCTTCTTTCGAAGCTACTTGCAAATAAAGTGCATTGGCTGCTTCATTAATCAACATCACCACAACTCGCCAACAGATTTCATTCATCAAAATATCATTTGTATTCGGTTCATTTCTTACACTTCCTTCTGCATAATTATAAAATCCTTTTCCCGACTTCCGACCAAACCATTTCGCTTCAACCAATCGCTTTTGTGTAAATGAAGGCGTATACCTTGGATCATAATAAAAAGCCGACCATACAGTTTCGGTAACCGTATAATTTATATCATGTCCAATTAAATCCATTAATTCAAATGGCCCCATTTTAAAACCACCTATCGTTTTCATTGCATGGTCAATGGTTTCAATACTAGCTATACCTTCTTCGTAAATGCGGATGGCCTCACTATAAAATGGTCGAGCAATTCTGTTAACTATAAAACCGGGTGTATCTTTAGCTATTACCGTTTTTTTACGCCAACTATCAATTATATTTTTTGTTTGTGTTACAATGGACTCTTGAGTTTGTAAGGCGGGCACTATTTCAACCAATTCCAGAATAGGTGCTGGATTAAAAAAATGAACACCTATTACACGCTCTGGTTGTGCGCATGCCGAAGCAATCGATGTAATTGAAAGTGATGAGGTATTACTTGCCAGTATACAGGTTGGCGACACAATAGTTTCTAGTTCTGTAAATAAAGTTTGTTTAATATCAAGTCGTTCAACAATGGCTTCTATCACTAATTCTGTTTGATGAAGAGAAGTTTTATCCATTGTCCATTCAATATTGCCAATAATTTCTGAAGCTTTTTCCTTCGTAATTTTCTCCTTGTCTACCAGCTTATTCATTGAATTCTCCAAATTCAATTTTGCTTTGTCTAATACAGTTTGATTGGTATCGCATACTATTACTCGATTTCCTGCTTGAGCTGCTACTTGTGCAATGCCAGCGCCCATTGTACCGCTTCCTATTATTCCTATTTGCATATTTCTTTTTGTATTGATCACAAATGTACTACTTCATGTATAAAATAAAAATCCCACGCTTGAAGCATGGGATTTTTACTATTTCCTTCAGCTTTCGCTGTATGTTTTTTTACTATTTGCTAAACTGAGGTATCAATCCTTGTGCCATAGCAACCATTTTATTTATGCCATCTTCAGGTAAATTTCCTTTTTTCATTTCAGCTAATAAATCAGGCATTTTGTTTTCCATTTCTAATAGGAAAGCTTCTTCAAATTGCTTCATATTTTTAACTGGAACACTATTCAATAAACCATTGGTACCTAGGTAAACAATAGCTACTTGCTTTTCAACTGAATAAGGTTGGAACTGACCTTGCTTCAAAATCTCCACATTACGTGCTCCTTTATCAAGGATAGATTTTGTTGCAGCATCTAAGTCACCACCAAATTTAGAGAAGGCTTCCATTTCTCGGTAAAGTGCTTGGTCAAGTTTTAAAGTACCAGCCACTTTTTTCATTGATTTAATTTGTGCACTACCACCCACACGACTAACAGAAATACCTACGTTAATCGCTGGACGAATACCCGCATTAAATAAGTTAGACTCAAGGAAAATTTGTCCGTCTGTGATAGAAATTACATTGGTAGGGATATAAGCAGATACGTCACCAGCTTGTGTTTCAATAATAGGTAAGGCTGTTAATGAACCTCCACCTTTTACCAAATGCTTAATTGAATCTGGCAAATCATTCATACGCTTTGCAATATCATCCTTAGCAATAACCTTAGCAGCACGCTCTAATAAACGACTATGCAAATAGAATACATCACCTGGATAAGCCTCACGTCCTGGAGGACGACGAAGTAATAAAGACACCTCACGATAAGCTACCGCTTGCTTACTTAAATCGTCAAATACGATTAATGCAGGACGACCTGTATCACGGAAGAATTCGCCAATCGCTGCACCAGCAAACGGTGCATAGAATTGTAAAGGCGCTGGATCAGCTGCAGAAGCCGCAACGATGATTGTATATTCCATCGCACCATTGTCTTGTAATGTTTTCATTACTTGCGCAATAGTAGACGCTTTTTGACCAATGGCCACATAAATACAATAAACAGGCTTACCTGCTTTATAAAATTCTTTTTGATTGATAATGGTATCGATACAAATTGCAGATTTACCTGTTTGACGATCACCAATAACCAATTCACGTTGTCCACGACCAATAGGAATCATCGCATCAATTGATTTGATACCTGTTTGCAACGGTTCTTTTACTGGCTCACGAAAGATAACCCCTGGTGCTTTACGCTCAATTGGCATCTCATATAATTCACCAGTTAATGGACCTTTACCATCGATAGGTTCACCTAAGGTATTAATAACACGACCAACCATACCCTCTCCTACTTTAATGGAGGCGATACGACCAGTACGACGAACTTTATTACCTTCTTTAATACCTGCACTTGGTCCCATCATTACCACACCCACATTATCTTCTTCAAGATTTAATGCAATAGCGCGTACGCCTGATTCAAACTCAACAAGCTCACCAGAACTTACGCCATTTAATCCATAAATACGAGCGATACCATCTCCAACTTGGAGCACGGTTCCTACTTCTTCAAGTTCGGCACTCGAGTTAAAATTGCCTAGTTGTTGGCGAAGAATCGCTGAAATTTCATCGGGTTTTATACTTACCATGTTTTCTAAATTTAATTATTAGTTGTTTATTTAATACACAAATCATCCAGTTTATAAATAATCAATTATCTAATGTCTGGAATATATTCGTTTTTCAAAAATTGTTTTTTAATATCTTGCAAATCTCTTAAAATGCTTGCATCAAAGAGATTATTATTACTTTCTAATACAAATCCTCCAATTAATTTCGGATCTACTTTTGTTGTTAAATCAATTGTCATTCCTTGAAATTGAGCAGCAATTTGCGCTTGTAAAGACGCCTTGGTTACATCATCTAAAGGCTCAGAAGTAGTTAAAACAACATCATTTATTTTATTATGCGTTTTGTAAAGCGAAATAAATGCAGTTGCTATTTCTGGCAAAAAGAAATCACGCCCCTTTTGAATAATTAAGTTTACAAAACTGATGGTTACATGATCTACTTTTGATTCGATCAAAGCTTTGATTGTTTTAACTTTCAAATCAGAATTAATCACCGGGCTTTTCATCATCGAAACAAAATCGCTACTATTGGCGCAAATTTCGTTGATGCCTTGCATATCTTGATAGATGGCATCCAATTTTCCTTGTTCAATGGCAATATCCATCAATGATTTGGCGTATCGTGAAGCTAAACGTGGGTTTTGCATAATATCTATTTAAGTATTCAGTGATTAGTTAGAAGTTCATCAAACCAATCAACTCAATGTCTAGTTAAGTCTGATTTCTTCAGCTAATTTTTTAATATAATTATTTTGTTCTTCTTTATTGGCAAGTTCTTTTCTCAACACCTTTTCAGCTACTTCAATTACTAGACTACCAATTTGATTTTTTACATCAATGATTGCTGCATTTTTTTGAAATTCAATTTGCTGACGAGCTTCAGTCATTACTTTATTAGCTTCTTCTTTCGCAAGTTCTTTCGCATCATTTACCATTTTATCACGCGTTTCCTTTGCTTCTTTCAATAATAAAGTTCTTTCTTCACGCGCTTGATTTAAAAGTGTTTCATGTTCGCTTTTCATTGCGCTCATTTCGAAACGTACTTTTTCAGCACTTGCAAGACTATCAGCAATTCCTTTTTCACGCTCATCAAGCGCAGAAAGAATTGGTTTCCATGCGAATTTTTTCAATAAAAATAGAACGATCAAAAATGCTAATGCCGTCCAAAAGAAGAGTCCAAAACCAGGAATTAATAAATCCATTTTTTTCTTTTTTTATTAAGTTGAATAACTACTAGAATTACTCAACATGATGATTATTTTATTTTAAAAAGTACCTATTCAGCACTTTTTACTTTATAATTGTATCGACCTAAGTCGAAGAAAATTTTTAGAAAACTACATGCTCGGCCCTTTGCGTCACATGTAGTTTAGTTTTTTTTGCTAGTGTAGATTACATTACAATAGCCAAGATACCTGCGATTACACCGAAAAGTGCAACACCCTCAACTAGGGCGGCAGCAAGGATCATGTTTGAACGGATATCACCAGAAACTTCTGGTTGACGAGCGATAGATTCTAAAGCTCCTTTACCGATTTGACCCACGCCAACACCAGCTCCAAGAGCTGCTATACCTGCGCCGATTGCACCACCTGCTGATGCGATACCTTCTAATAAAATTGTTAATACTGACATACTATATATTGGTTTTTAATAACGAATTAATGATGGCCTTCTCCTGCATGAGCCTCATCATGATGATGCTCTTCAATAGCCTGACCTATGAAAACTGCTGTTAAGTTTGTAAAAATAAATGCTTGGATTGCAGCTACTAATAATTCTAAGAAGAACATAAAAACTGTGAACCCTACAGAAACCGGAATAAACACGATACCTGCTATTTTACTCAATCCAGAAAATATAAAGATGAGTAGAATCACACTTAGGATAATGGTATGACCTGCAAAAATATTTGCAAACAAACGTATTGCCAATGCAGCAGGTTTGATTATCAAATTACTTAAAATTTCAATCGGCACTAAAATTACCTTTACCCATCCTGGAACGCCCGGAGGATTAAAGATATGCCCCCAGAAATATTTGTTTGAATTAAACAACATGATGACAAAAAACACAAGTGCTAATAATAATGTAACCGCAATATTTCCAGTAAGATTGAATCCGAAAGGAAGCAAGCCTAATAAATTATTAATCCAGATGAAAAAGAATAAGGTTAATAATAATGGCATAAACTCAGCATATCGTTTTCCTAAGAATGGCTTTGCAACTGAATCTTGAATAAACCCTATTATTGGTTCAATTGCATTTTGAAATCCAGTTGGCGCTACATTAATTCCGTTCTTCTTGTATTTTTTAGCAACACCTGTCATTAAGAACCATAGGATAATCACTGATATAAATAAGCATAATACATTTTTCGTGATACTAATATCATAAAATGTAGAACCATCTTGAGAGCGAATTTTTTGTTTTCCATTCTCAACATAAAGTTCATAACCATTATAAGGCTCATGACCATGATGAAAATTACTTGATAAAAATACACTTAATCCATTGGTTGGATTAATTAAAATCACTGGTAATGGAACTGAAACTTGTGTTGCATTATGACCTTCACCGATATTAAATAAGTGCCAATCATAGGAATCACTTATATGACCAAAAATTTCGCCCTTGATATCTAACTTACCTTCTTCCTGACCTTCGGTAGTAGGTTCAACTACAGTTGCTTCGGCTCCACGCTCTTGCGCATAAATAAATTGTGAGCCAAATACCAGAAGGAAGGTGGCTAGAAGTATTGATTTTATTGACATGTGAAGGCTTGCTCTCATTACGATGTTTAAATTCGGGTGCAAAGGTAATAGTTTAAGATGATAGAAAAAAGAAGGAAATGAATATCTTTGCAAAAAAAACGTTTTGGTGTGTTTTTATGATGGGTTTTATATACAAATACTTTGAATTTAACACTCATCCTGCTAAAAGAAGTCGAATAATACCCACAAATCCGTTTGAATTTCATATATGAAAAAAATTATTTCTATCGTTGGTGCTCGCCCTCAATTTATTAAACATGCACCTATGCAACTCGAATTACAAAAACATTTCAATGCAAAAACCATCCATACTGGTCAACATTACGATGAAAATATGAGTGCCATTTTCTTTGATGAACTAAAAATGGCTAAACCTGATTTTTTGTTTGATATAGGTGGCAGTAAACCTCAAGGTGAGCAAACTGGTTTAATGATGAAGGAAATTGAATTGGTTTGTATGAGTGAAAAACCAAATGCTTTATTAATTTATGGTGATACCAATTCAACCTTGGCTGGCGCGCTTGTTGCAGCCAAAATGAATATTCCACAAATACATATTGAAGCTGGTTTACGCAGCTATAATAGAGAAATGCCCGAAGAAATTAATCGAATAGTTGCCGACAATTTTGCTCAACTCTTATTTTGTCCAACCCAGCAAGCAATAGAAAACTTAAAAAAAGAAGGCATTCAACATAATCGAATATTTAAAAGTGGAGATGTAATGTGTGATATGGTAAAATTAATTGAACCGCGCACTAAACAACCTATCAACGAACCTTATTATTTTGTCACCATTCACCGACCTTATAATACTGATAATAATGAGCGTTTACTTGAAATTATTGAAATCCTGAATACCTTAAACCATCGAGTTATATTCTCCATTCACCCGCGAACCTTATCACGATTGGCTTCATTTGGTATAGATCAAAATCAATTTAAAAATATTTCATTTATACCGCCAATGGGATATACCGAAAGTATTTCTTATCAAAAATATAGCGAATGTGTGATAACAGATAGTGGTGGGATTCAAAAAGAAGCATATATTTTAGGCAAAAAATGTATCACATTACGAAGTGAAACTGAATGGACGGAAACACTTACGAATGGATGGAATACACTTGTTTTTGATAATCTTGCATCGATAAAAGAAATCATTCTTGATAAACCAGGAGAGTATTTTCCTGATATATATGGAGATGGTCATGCCGCTTCGGAGATTACAGAAATAATTAAAAATCATCTCTAATACTCTATCTCATTTTACTATCTTTGGCGCTTATTTTATATAAGTAGTCTATGTGCGGTATTGCAGGCATTCTTTCGAGAGACAGCTCTCAAATCACAAGTCATAAATTAAAGAAAATGACTGATATAATCGCACATCGTGGACCGGATGGAGAAGGTCAATGGATTTCATCAAATGGACAAGCCGGTCTAGCACATAGGCGATTATCGATTATTGATTTAAGTCATGAGGCTGATCAACCTATGCATTATTTAGGTAGATATTCAATTGTTTTTAATGGAGAAATTTATAATTATATCGAATTAAAAGAAACTTTAATTAAACAAGGATATCAATTTAAAACACAAAGTGATACTGAGGTTTTGATGGCATTATACGATAGAGATAAAGAAAATTGTTTGCAATTACTCGATGGTATGTTTGCATTTGTAATTTATGATGCTACCCAAAACACGGCTTTTTGTGCACGTGACCGATTTGGCGAAAAGCCATTTTTTTATAGTTACGAAAAAGGCAAACATTTTTATTTTGGAAGCGAAATGAAATGTTTGTGGGCTGGCGGCATACCTAAGGAAGTAGATAATATATTTTTATTCAATTATTTGTCTTATGGCTATATTGAAAATCCGCAAAACTTATCTGAAACATTTTATTCAAATTGTACACGCCTAGAGCATAGTCATTTTATAAAAATTGATTTAAATAATTTAGAGATAATAATTGAAAAATATTATGATATTGATTGGAAGAATATCGACTATTCCATCACTCTTAATCAGGCGAAAGAAAAATTTCATGAACTTTTTTATACTTCGATCAAAAGACGTTTAAGAAGTGATGTAACAGTTGGGAGTAGCTTAAGTGGAGGACTTGATTCGTCGTTGGTTGTTTGCGTAATTGATGAACTAAAAAAAGGAACAGCACAAAAACAAAATACATTTAGCGCCGTTTTTCCTGGATATAAAAAGGATGAACGAAAATTTATGGATTATATCATTGAGAGAACAAATGTCGAACCTCATTTTGTAACACCTAATGATGAAGGACTCATTGCCGATATTGATAAATTAAGTTGGCATCAAGAAGAACCTTATGGAAGCGCAAGTATTTATGCGCAATATTGTGTAATGCGAACTGCTAAAGAAAATAATGTAACAGTACTTCTAGATGGACAAGGCGCTGATGAAATATTAGCTGGCTATCATGCTTACTATACTCCTTATTTTAATGAGTTAAAAAAATCTCATAAAAATGTTTATCAAGCCCAACGGGATGCCTATCTGAAACTTCATGCTTTTAACAGTATTAATGGCATCACAAAAAAAACAATTGGCGATCGAGTAAGAGATATTTCTCCTAGTTTAGTTAAACCAGTAAAAACATTTAAAAACACCTTACAACAAATTAAAAGTCCGGTATTTAATAAAGATTTTTATCATCAATATAAAAATCACATTTTTGAAACTCCTGGCAATAATTTCAATACGTTGAATGAAGCTTTGTACAGCTCAACCATGAAAAATGGCATTCAACAATTACTTCGATATGCAGATCGAAACAGCATGGCGCATAGCAGAGAGGTACGACTGCCTTTTTTATTTCATGAGATGATTGACTTTTTATTTACACTACCGGCTACTTTTAAAATCAATGAAGGTTGGACGAAGTGGATTATGCGTGAAACCTTTGATATTTTACCAAAAGAAATTGGATGGCGTACCGACAAGATTGGCTACGAACCGCCACAAAAAAGTTGGATGGAGAATATTGAGGTGAAAGCAAAAATAATGGCTCAACGAAATAAACTAATCAACTCAAAAATATTAAATGAAAATTTATTAAAAGTTGCTTATAGAGCTGAAGATGCGATTTCTAGTGAAAACTACAATTGGAAATTTTTCATGGCTGCTGATTTATTCCAACCTATAAATCACTAAATCTATGGCTGTAAAAGAGAAAATTCTTATTTTATCTTATTGCTTTCCACCTTCAAATCTAACCCCTTCTGAACGTAGCTTGTCATGGGCAAAGTATCTAAAAGATGGGAACTACTACCCCATTATCATTACAAGAAATTGGGATATTGAAATAAAAAATGCCTCAAGTGATATGTTCAAATCATCTGGTACTGATATAAGAATTGAAAAACATGATGACTACGAAGTTCATTATTTACCTTATAAAGCCTCTATCAAGGACAAAATATTTACAAAAACAATCGGAACCAAATTTTATTTCTTCTATCTCATTAGTGCATTTTTCTTCTCAATTTTAAATCTCCTTTATCTAAAAACAACAAGTTATTTTAATTTTTTTTCGTACAGCGTACAACTACTTAAACAAACACCTGAGATTAAGAAAATGGTTGTAACGGTATCGCCATTTGAACTGTTAGGCATTGCTCATTTGATTAACCGATCAACTGGTATACAATGGATTGCAGATTATCGTGACGATTGGAGCACAAGTGAGCTTTATAAAAAAAATATTGGCAAGAAGTTCTTAAATATCTTTAATTCGTTTTATGAAAAAAAATGGACTCGCTCTGCAACTTACTTTATAAGTGTTTCGAATTACTATGTTGAAAAAATTGAAAAACATATTCATAAAAAGGGCTTTCTACTCACGAATGGTTATATGCCAGAAAATTATTCAATTCAATATCCATTATATGAAGAATTTACCATCACATATGTTGGTTCGATTTATGAAAGTCAACCTATAGAACTCTTTCTAGAAGGCGCTAAAAGATTTATCAACATGCATAATGATGAACTTAAAATTAAGTTACTCTTCATAGGTGTTCTCAATGAACATAAAGTAGTTGATCGAATATTAAAAGCGAGCACTGGTATTGAGAAATATATTTCGTTTACTGATAGGGTACCTAAAAAGCAAGCAATTGAAATGCAATCAAAATCACATTTACTTCTAGTTTGCTCACATAGATATCTAAAGGGAATTCCTGGAAGCAAACTTTATGAATATATTGCACTTAAAAAAAATATAATTGTATATCCATCAGATGGAGATATCATTGAAGAAACGCTAAGTCAAACAAAGCAAGGTTTATTTTGTTCAAATCAGGATGACTTGCTAAAACACTTAAATTATCAATATAATAAGTATTTAAAAATAAATAATTCAGATGAATCTGAATTTGACGAATCTGAAATTTTAAAATATTCAAGAATGTCTCAAACGAAAGTATTGATTGATGTATTAAACAAGATCTAAATAAATACATCCAACTTGTTGAGTATATGTAAAAGATTCTTTTTATCTCTATTAAAAGAAGGACGATTTCTTTTTTTTAAATTAGATGGTTAAAAAAATATAAGATCAAATTAAAGTTGGCGAAAAATTTGAATTTGTGAAAAACGTGCAAGTTTTTCAACCAATATTAACTGATGAACGAATTGACACATTAAAAGAAACTCTATTAAAGAATCTTGAATTCAAAATTCTTGAAGATGATAGCTTTTTTGATGTAGGAAGGAGAAGGGGGTTATTTAGTTTTGTCCTTTAATCTTTAAACAATTTAGTTCATTTTTTAAAGAATAGAATTCGTTTATAAAGTCCGAATCTTAGATATTATGAATATAGAATAAATTAGAGGCATGCTAAGTTATTATGATTGGTTAGATAGTCATGGTGGCTAACCATTTGAAGTTGCTAGAAATCATGAGCTCTTTAATTTTCACAATTCAAGAGGCTTCAATTTAATACAAATTATAAGTACAAAGAAACTAGGAGGGAATAAGAGATTCAAAAAGTGAATTAATATTAATACTTTCAATCATCATTCTTTTTTTAATTGATGGGTATTCATCAAAGTTCTTCAATCTTGTATTATCTTTAAGTATGCCTTCCTTATTGGAATGTGTTACACTCATACTTTATATCTAAAACTTATGTACTTAAATGAGAACTATATCTCCGCTGATAAAATGTCTGAAAAAATATAATTTATGAATAATCTGATTATTATTTTTATTGATTCTTTTCAACCTAAAAACCAATTGCAATTTGAGTCTATAGGCAAATTGCAATTTAAATCACATTGGTTTGTAACAGATAAAAATAATTCGCATTTTACTCAATGCGAAATACTTAATAAGAATTTATTTTCAAGAATTACTCAGATTATAAACTATATAATAAAAGAAAGAACAAATATCCATCATGTGGAAATTTATCCTGGAGGAAGATTGTCTTTTATATATTCTTTTATCTGTCTATTTTTTAACCTAAAAATATTGTGTGCCGAACGTGGCGATATCTTATATTTTAAGAAAAAAAATGAAGGTGGCTACAATATATTATTCCGGATTTCAATGTTCATAACCTATAGAACAGCAAAAATGATTTGGTATAGGGAACCATATATGGAAGAAAAGTTAAAAAAAATTACAAAGAAAAAATTATTTTTTTTACATAATTGTGTCCGAGTTCATCCTTGTCAATCAAATTCGAAAAAGTACGATTTTCTTTGGGTAAATAGAGTAATAACAGATCGTAGGGCAGATTGGTTGATAGACATTTTAAGAAATAAAGAATTTACAGAATCGAAAAATATAATAATTGGTTTATTAAAAAATGATTCTCAAGATTCAAAACAAGAAGAATATTTAATTAAGAACAAACCCAATAATATTGAATTTCATAATTATATTAATCCAGTTGAGTTTTATTCTCAATCAAAATTCTTTGTTTTGCCTTCAACAATCGTATTTGCAAATAATGCTTTATTAGAAGCAATGTCATACGGTGTTGTTCCATTAATTTCGAATACACAAAGCTCTTATTTAATTGTTCAAAATGGTATAAACGGATTTATTTTTGATCATAATAAACATTCATTTTTAGAAACAATGTTGAAAGCCAAAAACCTTTCAGATTTTGAATATAGTGCTTTATCTAAGAATGTAATTCAAACGACAAAAGAACATTTTTCAGAGGAATACTATTTAGAATCTCTAAATAAAATGTATTCATTAATATAGTGCATCTTACATTTGTATAAATACTAGAGAATGAAGTTAATTATCAGCAAAACAACTCTCCTTACGTTCTTACTATTCCTTCCTTTTATTGGTGAATGTATCAATATTTCTATAAAGCAATTTGGTGCGAAAGGGAACGGCAAAACCAATGATCATGAAGCTTTTATTCAAGCAGCAAATTATATAAATCAGAAGGGAGGAAATGTGAACTTACTTATCCCAAAAGGCACTTATATAATCGGCAAACAAATAGTTAGAAAAAACAATTCGATTTATATTGAAGGTGTTGACGCCTTTAATATTAAAAACTGCAATAATGTTACTATTCGAGGAACTAAAGGAACAATCATTAAGTATACGAATAATTTAAAATTCGGTTCATTTAATCCTGAAAATGGAAGTGTTTATAACCATTCTCTTCCATTTTATGATCCAAAATATATTGCTCAAATTGGATGCACATTTAAATTTACAAATTGTAATGGTATTGAAATTAACCAATTAGAATTAAATGGCAATACACCCAATACAATTATTGGAGGTCGTTGGGGAGATATTGGTTATCAATTGTGGCATTATGGTGTACATGTAACAAATTCTAAAAAAATCAGTTTGAAAAATGCGAATATTCATCATTATGCACTTGATGGAGTTTCACTTTCAGGTAATGGTCAGGAAGTTAATGACTATAAACTTATAAATTCTAAATTTGAATATAATGGTCGTCAGGGTTTATCATGGATTGGCGGGAATGGCCTTCTCGCTCAGAATTGCAAATTCAATCATACAGGCAGATCAAAAATCACGTCCCCACCTTCGGCAGGTGTTGACATTGAAGCTGAAGGAGGCAATGAAGTTAGAAATGGACAATTTATAAATTGTGAATTCAACAATAATACAGGAAGTGGATTAATTGCTAATGCAGGGCCGAGTAAGGACATTAAATTTAATAATTGCACTTTTTACGGAGTAACAACCTTTAGTGCATGGGTAGAAAAACCAAACTATACTTTTACTCAATGCAATTTTTATGGTGCATTTGTTCATGGATGCGTCACAAATAACCAAATTGATGCTACAAAATTTTACAATTGTTTATTTGAAGATAAAAAATATAACGGATTAGATGTATTTGGTAAATTTCTGATAGAATCTGATGGTAGAAAAATGATGATATTCGAAAATTGCATTTTCAATTCAAGAGAACAAAAAGTGATGTGGTATAATGGAGGCACTTTAGTAAATGAAGAAAAGGCCATCTTTAAAAATTGCACCATTAATGTTTTTAATACCAATTTAAAAAATAATAGCTTTTATGCAGTAATGCGTAAAATGAATATTATCAATTCAACGATTAACTGTTATTTCCCTAAGTCTAAAAATTATTACCTTGAAGCTGATCATAACATCGATAATGGTCTTAAGGTAAACTATCATATAAAATAAATTCAATTGAGTATATTTGCGCCTCATGTGTGGAATATCTGGCTTTATTGACTTTACTAAAAAATCTGATTTATCGATCCTTAAAAAAATGAATGATACAATGTATCATCGTGGACCAGATGGTGAGGGTTTAAAATTATATGAATCATCTCAAGCTAAAATTGGATTCGGGCATCGAAGGCTTAGCATCATTGATTTATCTGAAGGTGGCAGCCAACCTATGTCGTACAAACATTTACATATAGTTTTTAATGGTGAAATATATAATTATAATGAAATAAGAAATGAATTAATAAAACAAGGCCATACATTTAATAGCCATTCAGATACAGAAGTGATTCTTCACGCGTATGAAGTTTGGGGAATCAATTGTATTCACAAATTTATTGGCATGTTTGCTATTGTAATCTATGATTCACTTAAAAATGAAGTGTATTTCATTAGAGATCGTGCAGGCATAAAACCGTTATTTTATTATTGGGATAATGAAATTCTTTTATTTGCATC
>Ga0116157_10003436_pt1 | contig 15172 bp, 5 predicted proteins | sample AD_UKC048_MetaG_FD_89882 | JGI IMG/M metagenome (GOLD analysis project Ga0116157, IMG submission 89882) | Active sludge microbial communities of municipal wastewater-treating anaerobic digesters from USA - AD_UKC048_MetaG | ecosystem: Engineered > Bioreactor > Anaerobic > Digestate | place: USA...
CTCGAATGCGTAACGATTTGCGGGACGACGCTTGTGCCATGGGGGTTCTCCACTGGATTTGGGTGGAGATATTGAGCGCTGCTTTAAAGAAATAAACCAGATGCGGATTTACGGACGCTTACATATAACGAGCTTGGGTACTAAATTAACTCTCACCATAAGTCACACTTCACTTATAAATCTAAACGCGTTCGAATGCAGATAATTAATACTGCCAATCCTCATGCGTCAATGGTAATTTCTTGAGCAGGTTCCGGTGATCACGCCACTTGGGTAGAAGCTGATCCATCTATCAGGGAATATGTAATTGTGGTGTTATTCTAGCAGGCTAACCTGCAACAACTACTCAACTGATTACCCAAATCCAATACCTCTCCAAAGTCCCCATTTTTCGTAGCTCCAACACCTCATATTCGAGTACTATTCTGCCAACACATAAAAAAACGCATGGCAGCACAAAAATATTTCAGGGCTGCCAAGGTTTACCCCACAACTTTGGTTAAAAAACACTCTTATGTCCCAAACCTCAAACAATCTAGCCTCAGAATCCTGGGCTATTGCCGACCTTTTACGTGGTGATTTTAAGCAAAGCCAATATGGCCGCATCATCCTTCCATTTTGTTTGTTGCGCCGCCTTGAGTGCGTGTTAGCGCCAACCAAAGAAGCGGTGCTGGCTAAGTTTCAAGAAATTCTGCCCATGAACCTGCCAGAAGAAGCGCACGAGAAAATGCTGCTGCGCGCTACCAATGGGTTGTCTTTCTTCAACACATCTAAAATGGATCTCTCCAAGCTGGGTGAAACCGGCATAAAGGCCAACTTGGAAAACTACATTCAAGGCTTTTCTAAAGATGCCCGTGAGATTTTCGAGCACTTCAAATTCATGGAATTTGTCGGCCTGCTGAATGATGCAAACCTGCTTTACAAAGTGGTTCAAAAAATCCGCACCATAGATTTAAGCCCCAAAGCCATCTCCAACCACGATATGGGCTTGGTGTTTGAAGAGTTAATTCGCCGCTTTGCGGAAGGCTCAAACGAAACTGCCGGTGAGCACTTTACCCCAAGGGATATTGTTCGCCTCACCACCTCGCTGGTATTTATGGAGGACGATGAAGCCCTCACCAAGCCAGGCATCATCCGCACCATCTATGACCCTACCGCCGGTACCGGTGGATTTTTGTCGGCAGGTATGGAGTACGTGCATGAGCTTAACCCCCAAGCCGTAATGCGCGCCTACGGGCAAGAACTCAACCCAGAAAGTTACGCCATCTGTAAAGCCGATATGCTGATCAAAGGCCAAGAAGTCGGCAACATTAAATTAGGCAACACGCTTTCTAACGACCACCTCTACGCCGACAAATTTGATTACATGCTCTCCAACCCGCCCTTTGGTGTGGATTGGAAAAAAATCGAAAGCGATATTCAAGACGAACACAAACTCAAAGGCTTCGATGGTCGCTTTGGCGCAGGCTTGCCCCGTGTATCCGATGGCTCTTTATTGTTCCTGCTGCACTTAATTAGCAAATTGCGAGGAGCCGATGAAAATGGTGGCCGCATAGGCATTATTCTAAACGGCTCCCCACTCTTTACCGGCGGTGCTGGCAGTGGCGAAAGCGAAATTCGCCGTTATATTTTGGAAGCTGATTTGTTAGAAGCGATAGTAGCGTTACCTAACGATATGTTTTACAACACCGGTATTGCTACTTACATTTGGATTCTTTCTAATAAAAAATCCAAAGAGCGTAAAGGAAAGGTACAACTCATTAACGGCACAGACCTGTGCAGCAAAATGCGCAAATCCCTTGGCTCTAAACGTAATTGGATGGACGAAGAAGATATTGCCACCATCACCCGTTGCTTTGGTAATTTTGAAGCCGTGGATGCTTACAGTTTAGATAAAGCCGCCGATTTAAAAAGCAACCGTGGCCGCCCATCAGCAACGCCCAAAGCAGAAGTACCCAAAACCTTTGCCAGCAAAATTTTTGCAAGCCACGAATTCGGCTACCGCCGCATTACCATTGAACGCCCATTGCGTTTATCCGCAAAATTTACGAATGAAGCCATTGCCACACTGCGTTTTGCTAGCGGCGCACTAAAGTCGGTAATGGAGTGGATTTACCAACATGTGGGCGATGAATGGACTGAGGCCACTTATGGCCAATTAACAAGCCATGAAGAAGCTATTCGAACCAAAATCAAAAAGGATTTTGCGGACATAAAAGAAAAACAAATTAAAGATGTGTTGAGTACTGAAGTTTGGCTCGCGCAAAAAGCCTTAATGGAGAAATCCGAAACACTGCGCGCTGAAATTGGCGATGCCCAACACAACGATTTTAATGAGTTTGATAAAACCCTAACCCAAGCGCAAAAAACAACGGGCATAAAGCTGGATGCCAAAGAGCAAAAACAATTGCTCGATGCCATTACATGGAAAAACCCAGATGCGGACCCCATTGTTAAAAAAGTGCTGAAATCGAAAGCTGTTCCAATCTATGGCCAATTTGAATACAAAGGCAAAGTCGTAGAATTTGAAACCGATGGCGACTTGCGCGATAACGAAAACGTACCGCTCAACCCAAGCTTATCCGTCAACGAAATTAACGAAGCCTACTTCAAAAAAGAAGTTGAGCCACATGTAAAAGATGCATGGATTAACCCGGACAAGCGCGATGATAAAGATAAAGAGATCGGTATAGTCGGTTATGAAATTCCGTTTAACCGCCATTTCTATACATACCAACCGCCACGCAAATTGGAAGAGATAGATGCGGATTTGGATGCGGTGACCAAAAATATTTTGGAATTGCTGCAAGAGGTGCATTCATAATGCATGCCGTAAAAAAATATCAACCTTATCAAGAGTATCGGAAGAGTGGCCTAGATTGGCTAGGCGAAATGCCTGCACATTGGTTATTACGCAAATCAAAGTATTTGTTTAATCGAACTCAAAGGGCTGTACGACTTGAGGATGGAATAGTCACAGCATTTCGTGATGGCCAAGTAACTTTACGAGCAAACCGCCGACTCGATGGCTTTACAGAAGCTGTTAAAGAAATTGGCTATCAAGGCGTGAGAAAAGGTGATTTATTGGTCCATGCGATGGATGGTTTTGCGGGTGCCATTGGAGTTAGTGATTCAGATGGAAAATGTTCACCAGTATGCTCTGTCTGTGTTCCGATTGACCCAGATAAAATTCATGTAGCTTACTATGGTTACTTGGTGAGGCAGCTTGCTGTTACTGATTTTATTTCATCATTGGCAAAGGGCATTCGTGAGCGATCAACGGAATTTCGCTACAGCGAATTTTCAGTTCTTGAATTAGCCCTTCCGTCCATAGAAGAGCAAATCAGTATCGCCAACTTCCTCGACCACGAAACCGCAAAAATCGACATGCTGATCGAAAAGCAACAACAACTGATTCAACTGCTAAAGGAAAAACGTCAAGCCGTTATCAGTCATGCAGTGACTAAAGGCTTAAATCCTAATGCACCCATGAAAGATTCTGGAGTGGAATGGTTGGGGGAAGTGCCCGAGCATTGGGGAGTTATCCCACTTAAATTAATAGTTAAAACCAGAAAAGGCGTTGCATTCAAATCGGATGATTTTATAGGAGAAGGCACGCGAGTTGTTAAAGCAAGTGATATTAAACAACTCTCAATTAATTCCTCAGAGGTTTACTTACCTACAGAATTTCTGAAAGTTTATCCTAAAGCAGTATTGAAAAAGGGAGACATTATTTTAAGTACGGTGGGGAGTATCCCAGATGTAAAAAATAGTGCAGTAGGTCAAATAGGTATGCTCCCAGATGATTTAGATGGATCGTTACTAAATCAAAATACCGTTGTATTTGATTTGGCTAGTGAAAATGTTAATCGCATGTATCTGTTCTATCTTTTATTATCCCAAGCCTATAGAGATCACTTAGATTTAAATGCTCACGGTACGGCTAACCAAGCTAGTTTAAATATTTCTGACATGTTGGACTTTCTTTGCCCGGCACCGCCAAAACTCGAACAAGATAAAATCGCTAATAAAATATCGACAACATTGAGCCGATTCGATCGGCTTGAAGTGAGTGCAAGTAATACAATTCAATTAATGCAAGAACGCCGCACCGCTCTAATCTCCGCAGCCGTCACCGGCAAGATTGATGTACGCAACTTTAGTGCGCAATTGACGTGAGGCTCCATGCCTCACGCCCTGCGGGCAGCGCAGGCGCTGTCCAAACCGGCTGTCCTGCCGGTTTATGGCAAGCGCCGCAAAATTAAATATTGATAATAAAGGGATTCAACATGTCAGATCAGGCCACCGAACGTGTATTTCAAAATGACATTATTAAACAAATGCTGGCTAATGGCTGGCAGTTGGGTCAGCCTGAAAAATACAATCGCGAACTCGCTTTGTACCCTGAAGACTTAATTGGTTTTGTTCAGCAAACCCAAGATGCGCAATGGCAAAAATTTAAAACCCTTTACCCTCACAACTCCGAACAAAAATTGTTAGAGCTAGTGGCCGCGCAACTCAACAAAGCAGACCCTAACGCCACCCATAAAGATGCGCGTTCGTATGGCACGCTGGGTGTGTTGCGCCATGAACTGCGCGACCGCAATGTGCGCTTTAACCTTTGCCAATTCAAACCCGAGCATGATTTAAACCCAGATACGCTAGCGCGCTACCAACAAAACAAACTGCGCGTAGTGCAAGAGCTGGTGTATAGCCCTTGGGCAACAGCCGCCGAGCTAGTAGAAACGGGCAGCAAAGCCAAAGCATGGCGTATTGATTTGGTCTTGTTCGTAAATGGTATACCCATTGCCACTTTGGAATTAAAATCAGAATTCAAACAGGCCGTAGATAGAGCCGTTAAGCAATATAGAACAACGCGTTTCCCCATTTGCCCCACCACTAAAAAACCAGAACCGCTTTTGACCTTTAAGCGCGGTGCTATTGTGCATTTTGCCGTAAGCCAATATCAGGTTTACATGGCTACTCAATTGGCCGGTGGCAATACTTACTTTTTGCCCTTTAACAAAGGCACCAAAGAAGGCGCAGCAGGAAACGATATTCCCGAGGATATTTCCCGTTACGCTACCGACTATTTGTGGAATGAAGTTTTATTGCCAGACAATATATTAAATATTCTGGCCAGATTTGTTCATTTGCACATCGAAGAAAAAGAAGATTGGGAAGGCCGTAAATACAAAAAAGAAAGCATGATCTTCCCGCGTTACCATCAGTGGGACGTGGTTAAAAAATTATTGGGTGCAGCAAAAACCGAAGGCGCTGGCCAAAAATATCTTATCCAGCACAGCGCGGGTTCCGGTAAATCTAATTCTATTGCATGGGTAGCCCATCAGTTGTCATCCCTTTACGATCAAAAAGGTAACAAGCAATTCCATTCGGTGATTGTAGTAACCGACAGAACTGTTTTGGACGCACAATTGCAAGACACCATCTACCAATTTGAACATACCGATGGTGTTGTTGGGCGCATTAACCGTGATGAAGGCGAAGGCTCAAAGTCTGAAAAGCTAGCCGCAGCGCTGCAAAACTCTCAGCCAATAATCATCGTTACAATTCAAACCTTTCCGTTTGTACTGCAAGCCATTGAAAAAAGCGCATCACTCAAAGAGCGTTGCTACGCGATTATTGCAGATGAAGCTCACTCATCCCAAACCGGCTCTACCGCGCGCAAGTTAAAAGAAGTTTTAATGGTAGAGACTAAAGATGAAGACGAAGAATTAAGTGCAGACGACATTATCGCCGCCGCTGTAGCCTCACGCCGCGTATCTACAAATTTAAGTTACTTTGCTTTTACCGCGACACCAAAAGCAAAAACCTTAGAACTGTTTGGCCGTTTACCTAGACCACAAGAAGCGCCATCTGAAGATAATAAGCCCGCTGCATTTCATGTGTACAGCATGCGCCAAGCCATTGAAGAAGGCTTTATTCTGGATGTGCTGAAAAACTACACCAACTACAAAGTGGCCTACAACCTCGCTCAAAAAATTAACGATGCAGACCAAGAAGTTGATAGCAAAAAAGCCAAAGTAAAATTAAACCAATGGGTTCGTTTGCATGACCACAACATATCCCAAAAAGTCATGGTGATTGTTGAACACTTTAAAGATAACGTCATGGGCTTATTAGGCGGCCAAGCCAAAGCAATGGTAGTTACCAGCTCACGTAAAGAGGCAGTGCGCTACAAGCTGGGGTTTGATAAATACATTGCCGAAAAAGGCTATCAAAGAATTCGCGCTATGGTCGCCTTCTCTGGCGAAGTAGAGTTTACCGATAAAGACCCAAACTCAGCCGCACTCATTGGTGAAAAATTTACTGAGACTAACATGAACCCCAATCTCAAAGGCCGCGACATGCGCAAAGCCTTTGATTCCGATGACTATCAAGTCATGATCGTCGCCAACAAATTTCAAACCGGCTTCGACCAGCCCAAGCTTTGTGCAATGTATGTAGACAAAAAGCTTGGCGGTGTTGAATGCGTACAAACGCTGTCACGTTTAAATCGAACCTATCCCAGCAAAGAAGTCACCGGCACTTTCGTGCTCGATTTTTTCAATGAGCCAGAAGAAATCCTCGCCGCATTCCAACCCTATTACCAAACAGCTGAACTGGCGGATGTATCTGACCCAAATTTGATTTTCCAGCTCTACGACAAATTGCGCGCAGAAAATATTTTCACATGGCATGAAGTAGAACAGTTCTGTACTCACTTCTATGAAAGCAATAAATCCAATGCTGCAATCGCCAACATATGCAAACCCGCTGTAGAACGCTGGCAAAAACGTTACAAGTCTGCTGTCGATGCATTCAAGCAAGCCAAAGATATGTTCGAGCGCACCAAGAAAACCGGCGACGCGGTCTTGATTGCCAACGCAGAAAACAGCCTAAAAGATTGCCAAAAAGAAAAAGATGCCTTGGAGATTTTCAAAAAAGACCTAGGCACCTTTGTGCGTTTCTATGAGTTCATGTCACAAATAGTAGACTACGACGATACCAGCTTAGAAAAGCTCTGCCTCTATGCTCGCAACCTACGCCCCATGCTGCGTGAAACCATAGTCGATGAGGATGACATCGACCTAAACAACGTAATGCTCAGCCATTACCGGGTATCCAAAATACGCCAACAAAATTTGCAACTACAAGAAAACAAAGGCGAATACAACCTAGAACCAAACGAAGCCCTAGGCACCGCCAGACCACGCGATAAAAAAGAAGAATTTCTATCGCAAATTATCAATCGCTTAAATGAACTGTTCATCACCGATCACCTAACCGATGCCGATATGGTCAACTACGCCTACACAATAAGAGACAAAGTGGGTGAAAATGAATTAGTAATGACCCAAATCGCCAACAACTCTCCCGAGCAAGCCATGCTAGGCGATTTCTCAAAAGCGATTGACGACGCAATCCTAGACAGCAACGATGCCCAACAAAACCAAATGATGCAATTATTAGCTGACCCCAAAAAATCCGCTGCATTTGCAAAAGTTGTTTTTGATTTGTTGGTTATGGGAAAAGGTGACGGGGCGGCGGTTTGATTTCTGTTGAGTGGACGAGCTGTGCCCTTGGAAGACATCGGAGAAACAAAACTTGGTACGACTCTTTCCAGAACCTCAAACTCAATTAAAGAACTAAAATGACAAATGATGAGCCATGAGTAATGCGTCAGATCACTTGGGAGTAACAATAAAAGAGCGTCAACACCAACTATATATAGAGATTCGTTTATAAAAATTTGTTAAGAAGTGAGATGTGGATACAAAGAGTTAATTAAATATTGTTTGCCTCGCTCCCTTAGAAAAATCGCCAATATTCTTGTAATTGTTAATGAACGATAATTAACATAAAGCTTGAACTAATTACTAAGCTGAGCGCGCGACTAAATCTACTCGGCTAATAGTGTGTAGTGCACTAAATGATGGATTACATCGAGAAATGAGAGACGATTTTACTCAAAAAACGAAAGATATCATGGCTCATCGTGCTGCCTATAGGTGCTCCAAGCCTGATTGTGGAGTACTTACGAGAGGTGCCGCCGCCGATGATGATGGAACAATTAACGTTGGTTTCGCTGCTCATATAGCAGCTGCCTCCGCAGATGGCCCTCGATACGATCCAACTCAAACTAGTGAACAAAGAAAACATCATAAGAATGGTGTCTGGCTGTGTGGGACGCATGCAAAGCTTATTGATTCTGATACAAGCCATTTCACAGTCGAGGAGTTATACAGGTGGAAGCGACAGGCAGAACGCAGATCATTTGTAGAGGTTGTTTCTTCCAAACCGAATCAGGCTAACGCACGTCTCATCGATGACAACGACGTACAATCTACCTTTGAGTTACTAAAGGATTATGCAAAATTAGATCTTTCAGCGTTCAAGGGCACCTCTGTGTGGTCAGAGCACGCGGTTGAACTAAATTTGCGTCTAGTGGATGGCGAGAACGATAACGCGTTCACCATATCCGGTTTGGCATCCGGGATAGAGATACTTGATCAAGTCACTGTAATTGCGCCACCCGGTACTGGCAAGACAACAACACTTCTACAATTTGTTGAGGCTACGCTTGCCAACGCCGCTTCTGTAGCCGTCTTCGTACCTCTCAGTGAATGGGCTACCCGTTCTGAAACCTTCTTCGAATTACTTTTAAGGCGTGCTGCCTTCGGGGATGCAAACCAACACCAGTTAGAGCTTTTAGCTCAGCACGGGAAGTTAGTGCTCATTATGGACGGGTGGAATGAGTTAGATGAGAGATTCAGGAGACTTGCGCGCAATGACATTCAAGCTTTAAAACGAGACTTTCCTGAGATACGCTTGGTCATAAGCTCAAGACACATGGACTTCGATATCCCGATTGACGGGCCGATAGTTGAGATTGAGCTGCTCACCGAAGAGCAGCAATTGGAAATAGCAAAGTCAATTCGCGAAGCGGATGGCGAGTTTCTGATAGATCACGCATGGAGAACACCCGGCCTTAGGGATTTGGTGGCAATTCCTCTGTATCTAACTGCTCTTCTCAAACAAGCACAAGGAGGTTCTCTTCCAACAACCAAGGAAGAGATACTTCGATTTTTCGTTGTAGAGTTAGAACAAGTCCAGAATAAATTGGGAACTTTGCGTGAAGTCTTACAATCGTTTCATCGAGTTTATTTGGAAGAAATCAGTGCTGAAGCGACGCAGTGTGAGACTGTAACGTTATCTAAAGCGCAATCGCACGCTATCGTCAATAAGGTACAAATGCGACTACAGGTTGAGAATCAGATTGCATCGTCTCTGTCTCTTCAGCCGATGAAGATACTTGATACTCTGGTTAATGCGCATATGCTCATTCGATCAGGCACTGAAGCTGGCACAGTCTCATTTCAGCACCAGCAATTTCAAGAATGGTTTGCTTCGTTCCGAGTCGAACAATTGATGTTGTTATCCGTCGCAGGAGAGGATGTGGCGAACAATACGTTGAGAGAAAATATTCTTGATCGTCGTGTTTGGGAGGAATCAATCCTTTTTTCGTGTGATCGTTTGTCACGAAAAGATTCAGGCGGTGTAAATGCTGTTGCGCACGCTATCCTTGAAGCGCTAGAAATTGACCCTATGCTCTCAGCGGAAATGATTTGGCGCTCCTCTGACTCGGTGTGGGAAAAGATCAAAGACGATATCATGTCCTTTGTTGGGATATGGCATTCGCCAGGATACGTTGATCGTGCAGTTAATTTCATGAACGTTACAGGTCGTGCGGAATTTTCTGGGTACATATGGACGCTGATTTCACACCCAGATGATCAGGTTTATCTTTGCGCTCTCCGTGCGGGAAGGAGGTTTAGGCCCACAGTACTTGGTTTAGCCTCAGACCAACAGATCTCAGCGCTCCCCGACAAAGCTAGACGAGATGTGCTCTCAGAAATTGCCAGCAACAGCAACAGCAGCAGGGACGGCATTGAGCTTGCTGCAAAGCTAGCCAAGAACGATCCGAACCCAGAAGTCAAAAAAGCCGTTATTGAGTCGTTACTGTTCAGAAGCGCAGAGCGTCACGCAAAAGAGGTTCTCGAGTCTGCGCCAGACGAGGTTTGGCGATCAATAGCCCAACATTGGTCTTCCTATAAATTTGCAGATCCCGAAATCTCCGCACGAATGCGGCAAGAAGTCGAAAAGCTTTTGCCGGAAGCAACTGCACCAAGCGAAGCCCTCAACATACTTGTGAATACGAATACGCCAGCTAAAAATATGGGGAGTGTAGTCCAGGATCTTATTGGGAAGATCGATTTTTCAGAGAAGCCACAGGAAAAAAGTAGGCTGGTTGAGCGCGCGTATGAACTCTACCCGGAAGACGTTGCCATCGGGCTTTTACCATTACTTGAGCAAAAAAGGCCAGTGCCTTACCGATCGAGTGAAATACTTCGGCAGTCAAATATTATTATTGATACGGGATCTCTAATCACGTTGTTCCTGCAAAATTTAGATAAGGGAATATCGGTGTTAGCAGGTGTTGTAGGGCCGCAAACGATCGGCCAATTGATTGATCGGATGTTCTCTACGTGCGATCGCGTAAGAGCAAATAGTGGCAAATACGATAAAACTCTCAGTGAACAATACCATGAGATTATGAGCCTGATATCAGGCACCAAGCTCGCTCCGTTCATGGAGGCCGTGCAAGCGCGAGCACACACTGAAGAACCAGATAAAATTAGTATGCTCGCTGAGCTCATTTTCCGACACGGAAAAAATGGTAAGCCCGAACCCATCAAGCTCGAAATCTTGACCCGAGCGAATATAACTGCCGCAGTAAAGCTGTGGGCAGCAATCCTTCTCGCTTCACCTGTGGCGACACGGGAGCAATTCGCATACGTAGCTAAAGCGATAGAACGTCTCGCATCTGCCGACCTTATGCCTTCGTTATTGCAGCTTTTATCCGAAGACTTGTTACGAAGAGCGCGCGCTGTGGCGGAGAGCCTGCAGGCACGAAAGGAAGGGCGCTCCATCGAAAACGATGCTCATATGTGTTGGGGAAACTTCTATAGAGAAGCATTTATCTCTATCAGTGATGAATTAACGATCGATTCATTAAAAGTGTACCTCCCAGCCCCAGAGTTCGGATTTGAAGTAGCCCAAATTTACAAAGCGATCTGGCGGAAGTCGCAATCTCTGGAAGACGATTCAAGGCCCTTCAAACCCTCGCCAGATTTTTCTGAAGTCCCTGAAATGTATACGAAGCGCCAATCGGGAGTTTTCAAAGAAATACACCCATTGGCGACTGAAATCTTTGATGTCATTAATGACCTTGTCAAACCTAGTGCGAGCGATGTCGATCGCAACCATGCATTGAAACTTGCGACCGTTGCATTCAGCATGCCCTATACCAACAAGGGAGAAATAATCACCGCATTATTGTCAATGCCGATCGCTACAATGGAGAGCAAACGAGATTTTATTACAACTCTAGTGTTGGCCGGCGAAGCAATCCGGTCTGATATTATTATTCAAGGTATTGATGAGCTTTTGGAGTCTGCCAAGGAAAACCCATGGATACTCCGAGATGGTGATGGATGGCAAGTGAAGCGATGGCTCACGCTGCTAGTATTCTCGGAGCAGCCTATCGCAATACTCGAAATACTCGATCGACTGGAAGGCTTTCTTCGGGAGCCGCGAAATTTGCATGAGTTACTTTCAGCCATGAAATACGCGCCGTCTATTAACACTGAAGCTGTCCTAGACGAACTAGGGAAACGCGATGCGAGATTTCTGAACGATCATACTTGGTTGGTGGCGTTAGTTAGGCGCAATACTTTATCTTGCGCTCGGTTGCTGCTAGATCATATCTGCAAAATACCGATCACCGACAAAAGGGTCAGCCTCGATCACCTGCACCTACGTATGCCACTATCTAATTTGATGGTTTCACACAACCAATTTCGCAAAGAACTCTACCAACGATTTTCAATTCTGAATGAAGGGCCAGCTAAAGCTATTCTTGAATATGCCATTATCGAGGCAGCAGACATCGAGGGAATCTTTTTACTTATCCAAGAGTATGCTGCAAGAAACAAAGGCTTTCAATCAACCGGGCTTTATTGGGCGTTGAGAAAAGTGCTTGTTGGAGAGACGCAAATAGATTCTTCAGGAGCGCGAGAATTGCATAGCTTGCCAGCTGCTGAACTTAGGAAATCCCTTTTCAATTTACTCATGAAGGGGAGCGCTGCAGAATCACGACTGGCCAATGAATGCCTGAGCCAAATAGATGAAATTCGTGATGATTATGGTCAGGTAGAATTTGAGGTTCGTCATCCTGATATTAAAAGTGGTAAGCCTTGGCCAGCGATAGTTGCTCCAAAAAATAGGACACCTCAAGACCAATACATCGACAACTCATTGAATCTACAACAGGAGCCTTTTCTGCTATCTGCTGCAAATGCAAATATTACAAAACATATCTTTGATGTGTCAGTGACATTTTCAGGAGAAGAACGCGAGTACGTTGAAGCTGTTGTAAAAGGTGTCGAGAAACTAAGGGGGGCAGATACATGTTTTTACGATAATAATTACAAAGCACAGCTCGCCAGGCCTTCTTTAGATGATCTATTGCAAGATATCTATCAGAATCGATCAAAGCTTATTGTCGTTTTTCTGAGTGAATCGTATAAGGAAAGAAACTGGTGCAACACTGAATTTAAAGCCATAAGGGAAGTGATTTTCGAACGGCAAATTGAAAAGATTATGTTCGTGAAAATGGACGATGTGCAAATGAATGGTGTATTTAAAACCGATGGGTATATTGATGGACGCACTCATAGACCTGAACAAATCTCAGAGTTCATTCAACAGAGATTGTTACATCTGCATGGGTTTTAAAGCGTAAAAATTAGGCACTTGTAAGCGCGCTGCAGCAAAAATATAAAATAGTTTCGGTGGGTTACTCGTACATACGCTCGCATGAATTCTAGCGAACCTGGGAAAACACATAGTTCCTTATCATGGCTTTTTCTCGCTTCATATTTTTGTTCTTTTTTTGTAAAAGCGTTTTAATTCATTGATAAAATTTCACTTGTATTTACGCGGCAAAATCGATTTTCTTTGCTCTGTCCAGATATTGTGTTGTCAAAATCGTCATACTTGCAGTTTTCGTAGACAATTAATGTCTCTAGATTTTTGAGCGTAGCTGTAGTGGGATTAAATATCCAAATTCTAGGTTTTTTTGTGTTTGCGTTGTTTGAAAACATATTGTTTTCTTGTGTGAAATGTACTTTTTTTAACCCTTTTTCAAATGGGGCAATACTCGGTTCTTTGCTGCCTGCAGTGCCTAGGCCATCTTGAGAAACTTTGAGCTTATTTTCTGCAGTCTTTTTGGCTGTGAGTGCTGCCTTAATTTGATCCTCAGTATCTTTTATTTTTTGGTGATTGTGAGTTGGTGGAATGAAATCGTCTTTTTTATGCGCCTGTTGAAAAACTGTACTCGGTTTTTTGTTGTCTGCAGTGCCTATGCCACCCTGAAAAATTGTTAGCTTGTTTTCTGCAGTTTTTTTATCTTCGTGTGCGGCCTTAAGCTGATCCTCAATATCTTTTATTTTTTGGTGATCGTTAGCTCGTGGATTGTAATTGTTATTTTTGTGTTCTCGGTGAAAAGCTGTGGCGAGGCAGGAAAATAAAATAACCGAAACGATATGATCTGTGCCTCCTCGGGCATTAAAAAATAGAGCTGATATAAAAAAAGTTAGCAGGAAAAAACCAACAAAATGGGTAAAAAAATCGTATTCAAAAGGTGGGTGGCATGGATTTTTCGCGTTGGCAAGGGCCGTATTTAGTATTTTTACTTGGTTCGACGCCGCTGATAACTGATCATTTATTTCCTTTTCTTGCTTTTTTTTCTCTTCCTTAATTCTATCTTCATATGTAAATATTTCTATAATGAGATTCGATGTGGTTTCCTGCTTTATAGCATTAATCGCCTCTTTTGTGGAGCAGCGAAACCACTCTTTTCCCTCATGCTGATGTGTTAATCGTTTATGAGTATTTTGCTCAATTTCATAAGGCGAAAACACTAGTGTTTCATAGTCAACTACAGGAGGAAAAGGTGACCCTTTGTCATTAAGTTCTTGAGCTCTGGACTGAGGGTCTGTCATTGTATAGCCTACTTTTACTAAACCTGGTCTTGCGGGATGGCTCATTACATAAACCCACCCTCTTTTTTTGTTCGCGTTGAGTCTTGATGATTTATTTGGGTAATTGGCGAGTATTATTTTTCCACGTTGGGATATTTCTTCATGTATTTCGGCTAGCGCAGCTTCTAGAGTGCAATAAAACCACTCATTACCTTTTAGGTGTGGACGTAATCGTGTGTGGATTGCTTCAATTGTGCGCTTTGTACTGGTTACCTCTATGAGTGCTTCATAGTCAACTGTCGGTGTATATGGTGAGCTGGTACTGCTGATGTCTATTTTTTCTAATTCAGGTTCTTTATGTGAATAGTTTACTTTTATTAAATCCGGCATTGATTTGTCGGACATTATGTAAATCCATCCTTTCATTGTTAGTTCCTGTCTTTTTAAATAATAGAATATCGAGTGTATTTAATGAGGCGGATTCAACCGCAAAGTGCATAACTCAACCCGTATAGGAAAAGAGATCAGCTGCCTGTAAGCTCGTCGCTTTTTCTCCGGCAAGAGATATGTGGTGAGAACCTAAATGCAACTGACCTACGAGCAACATTGACAGATTGAGGCGCTAAAGAAAAGGGGTGTTAGTCAACAAGCCATAGCAATAGCGGCGCTGATAAACGTTATACTCTCTCTAGAAACAACCATTACATTCCGCGATCTTAAACGCGGTTGACGCTCTGAGGTAGTCAGGCTACTCAGTGGCCAAGCGCTTCTAAGGCAGTCGATATTGAAGGGGCGATTTACTATGATGTAACTCGGTAACTGATAAAGATGCTAAATCTCAGCAAGTTGGAATAAAATGAAACTAAATTGCTATCATTTTCTGTTGCTTGAAATGTATGCGGATATTTGCCGTAACTTGTTTTTTTGGAATATTTGCGTGAAAATAAAAACGTATGTTTGTTTTGGTATGCGAATTACCCTAATGCCATAAGCTTAAGGTGTTGTTATTATTGATTTTTCACTCACTCACTCGGTGCTAACATACGAAATTCTGGGTTATATAA
>Ga0116157_10003437_pt1 | contig 15170 bp, 14 predicted proteins | sample AD_UKC048_MetaG_FD_89882 | JGI IMG/M metagenome (GOLD analysis project Ga0116157, IMG submission 89882) | Active sludge microbial communities of municipal wastewater-treating anaerobic digesters from USA - AD_UKC048_MetaG | ecosystem: Engineered > Bioreactor > Anaerobic > Digestate | place: USA...
ATCAATGGCTAAGGCGGCGCTTCACAACGGACCGGTGGGGCAGGGGACTCGCGCGCGCGAGTCTATATATACATACACGCGCAGGGGCCTGAGCCGACCTTCAGGGTTGCGGCGCCGTTGTTGAATCATTCAAAGTATTGAATCAAGTCTTTCCAGCGTGGTTAAGCGGATCTGAACACGAATACTCGCAAATATCTTGTCTGCTTTACGTGATATCAAGACTGCTCAGGTAGAACTCATCCTACCTGCTGCGGGTGATGGTACTTCGCTGACAGGAAATGAAGCCATGCATAGCGGAGAAGCAAAAATGAAAAACGTCATGAAAAAATTCCTGAACAACAAATCGGGCGCGACCGCCATCGAGTACGGCCTGATCGCCGCTCTGATCGCTGTTGCCGTCATCGGCGGCGTGTCGGCTCTCGGCAAAAGCGCCAACGACACCTTCACCAACGTGTCGACGGAAATCGCTAAAGGCAAAGCGTAACGCCTTTTGCCATCTTCGGATGGATTTGATGAAGCCGCGGACCTTGGTCCGCGGCTTTTTCTTTTTGCGAATACTTGTGACGGTCAATAATTCCTTCAGCGAATTCTTGTAAATTCTATAGATTGCAGCTTGGGTGGGAACATGATCACGACGCTACTCTGCCTGGCGTTCCCTCTGCTGCTGATCTACGCCGCCTGGCATGACGTCTCGACGATGACGATTCCGAACTGGGTTTCGATCGTGCTCGGGCTGGCTTTCATTCCTGCCGCCTTTGCTGCTGGTCTCTCTGTCGAGCAGATTGGCCTGCACCTCGTCTTTGGGGCCGGTGTGCTGATTCTCTGCGCGGCGCTGTTCTATCTGAACGTGTTCGGCGGGGGTGATGCGAAGGTGATCGCGGCGGCGTCTCTCTGGACCGGACTGGCAGCGAGCGCGCCCTTCGTTATGGGCATGGCGATCGCAGGCGGCGCTCTTGCCGGCGTGCTTATCGTCCTTCGCCGGATGAAAGTGCAAAGCGACAAGCCGTGGCTTGCGCGTCTGATGTCGCCGGAAGAGGGCGCTCCGTATGCGGTTGCGATCGCTGTGGGCGCTCTGCTTGCGGCGCCGTCCTCGCCCGTGCTGGCGGCGGGTCTTGCAGGCATTAGCGCCTAGGCAAAAATTGCAGGGTTAACCCTAGACGGAAAACGTTAAGAGGCTTGTCCGCGCGTCTTAACTCTCCCTTAGAGCACTCATGAAAATCTCCGCGCAGGATAGGGCCCGTGTGTGGGCCTTTGGGGACTGCGGCGGAGAGCTTTCATGTCGCCCGTGCGACTTATCATTCTACTCGTAGCTGCAGGCGCCGCGATCGCCGCAGTCTTCCTCGTTCGTTCGGTGCAGGCGCCTGCATCGGCCGTTGCCGCGGAGACTGCGCCGGCTGTAGTTGCAAAGCCCGTAGAGATTCCGACGAAGCAAGTGCTCGTCGCCAATCGTCCGATCCCTGTCGGCAAGTTTGTCGAAGCTGATGACCTGCGCTGGCAGGAATGGCCGGCGAGCGCGCCGGTCGACAGTTTCCTTGAGCAGGAGAAAGCTCCGGATTCTCTCGAGAAGATGGTCGGCGCAGTTGCGCGCTATGACCTCGCCGTGGGCGAGCCAGTAACGGTGCAAAAGCTTGTGCATCCGGGAACAGCGGGTTTCATGGCCGTCATGCTGACGCCCGGCATGCGTGCGGCGTCGGTCGAGATTGCAGCTGAGGTCGCCGCTGGCGGCTTTATCCAGCCGAACGACCGCGTCGACGTGATCGTCACACGCTCCATCGAAGGCAAGAACGGCAATTCGAACGGCATGAACATTCGCTCGGATCTCATCCTCGCGAACGTTCGCGTGCTGGCGATTGACGCGGCATACGGCGCGCCGCCAGCCGTCGATGATGGCTCGGCGCCGAAGTCGGGGCAGGGGCAGGTCATCCTTGGCTCGCGTGCGACTCTGGAACTTACGGAGCGCGACGCAACGCTGCTGTCGACCGCCAAGAAGGCTGGCGACATCTCGCTGACGCTGCGCTCGATCGCCGACACCAAGGCGACGGCGGCAGGCGCGACGAATGTCGGCCGCGTCTATCGCGATGGCGTCTCGCAGGATGCCGAAGGCGTGCGTGTCTATCGTTATGGCGACGAAACCGTCGCCACATCGCCGGCAGGTTGAGGTCAGTCATGTCAGTCAACCGTAATATCGTTCTCGTCAGCCTCGCGGCGGTCCTTGCGATCGCCTCGCCGGGCGTTCTGGCCCAACCTCCGGGCGAACTCAGCGGCGCGCCGAATATCAATGGCTCTGCTCCGGTGAAGCGCGTGACGGTTCCGGACGTATCGGCGCCGGCCAGCCAGACCGAAACGCTGACGCTCACCGTCAACAAGTCGTACATGATCGAGTTCGACACCGACATCGACGACGTCATCATCGCCAACGACAAGATCGCCAACGTGGTGGCGCGCGATCGCCGTCGCATCGCGGTGATGGGCGTTGCGCCGGGCGAGAGCAACGTGGTGTTCCTCGATCGCTCGGGCCGCAAGGTCAAAGTGCTCGAGATTTCGGTGACGGACGGCGTGGCGGGCATGGATCAGCTGCGCACGCTGATCAAGCGTCACGTGCCGGGCTCCAAGGTTCAGGTCGAAGCCGTCAACGGTCGCATCATTCTCGCGGGCAATGTGCCGAACCTCGCTGGCGCGGATCGCGTCATGCAACTCGCGCGGACCTATGCAAAGGACGAGAACTCCGTCCTCAACCTGATGACGATCGACGGGAAGGACCAGGTCACCCTGAAAGTCCGCTTCGTCGAGATGCAGCGTTCAGTCATCAAGCAGATGGGCATCAACCTGTCGGGTTCGATCGGTTTCGGCCAACTGTCGGGCACCAGCTTCGATAATAACTTCACGGCTCAATCTTCCAACGCTTTCCCGATCGCGGGTTCGGCGCTGGGCGGTCTGGCGGCCAATCTTGGCTACAAGAACCTTGTGGGCACAGCGACGCAAAGCGCAGTGGGCATGAAGCTCGATGCGCTGGAGCGCGTCGGCATCGTGCGCACGCTTGCCGAACCTAACCTCGCGGCGCTCTCGGGCGAAGCGGGCAAGTTCCTTGTCGGCGGTGAATTCCCGGTTCCAGTGGCGCAGGACGAAGGCAAGATCTCGATCGAGTTCAAGCCGTTCGGTGTCGGCCTCGGCTATACGCCGGTCGTGATGTCGGCAGGCCGCATTTCGCTGCAGCTCTCGGTCGAAGTGTCCGAGCTCAGCCAGCAGGGCGGTTTCCAGTCGGTGTCGGGCGTGACGGTTGATCCGAACACGGGGCAGGCGATCGCCGGCCAGACGATGACGATCCCGGCGCTGAAAGTCCGCCGCGCCGAGACGACGGTCGAGATCCCTTCGGGCGGAAGCCTCGTGATCGCCGGCCTGATCCAGGAAACGACGCGTCAGAACCTCGACAGCGTTCCGGGCGTGAAAGACGTGCCGGTACTGGGTGCGCTGTTCCGCAGCCGCGATTTCCAGAATGAAGAGACCGAACTGGTCGTGATCGTGACGCCGTACCTCGTCGATCCGACCGATCCGCAGGGCTTCCGCGATCCGGATCGTGGCTTCGTCACGGCGACGGACTCGCGCACCTTCCTGTTCGGCAAGCTCAACGATGTTTACGCCGTGCCCGGCTCGGGCGCTGACAAGACGAAGCCTCCTGGCGGCGCCAGCGGCTTCATCATCGACTAAGGGGAAGCACGAATGACCATGCGTTTCCAGATCGTGCTTGCCGGCGTTTCGCTGTTCGCCCTCGGCGCCTGCCAACATTCGGAGCAGGAACTTGCCTGGGCCGGCCGCGCGCAGACGCAGATCGTCGCCCAGGAAGCGACGGCCGACCTCAAGATCGACACCATCGTCGCCGGTGAGAAACTGGGTGAGATGGAGCGTGACGCGGTGAAATATTTCGCCGGGAACTATCAGCAGGAAGGCCATGGCGCCGTCATCATCTCGCGGCCGAGCAATGGCCCCGATGATATCTCGGCCATGCGCGCTGCAGCGGATGCCCGCGCGGTCATGCTGGCGGAAGGCATTGCGTCGAACCAGATCGCTGAAGGTACATATGACGGCACGGGCGCCCGCTCGGCGCCGCTGATCATCAGCTATCGTACCTACAATGCCGTCGTGCCGAACTGCCCGGACATCTCGAGCTTCGATGTTGCCTGGACTGGATCGAACCTCGCGCTGCCATCCTTCGGCTGTGCAACGGCGACCAACCTTGCTGCGCAGATTGCCAATCCGGGTGATCTCGTGGGTGAAAAGCGTATGGACCCGGCCGACACGGGACGTCGCCAGATTATCTTCTCGAAATACCGTGCGGGGGAAGTCACGTCAGCTGCGCGCAACCAGGATGCCAACGGCTCCATCAGCGACGCTGTGAAATAGGACAGGGGCGGCACATGAGCGGCAACAAGTTTGACGACGACAGCGATCTGGACCAGCTCGCGCAGGATCTCGACCTCGACATGGACGCGCCGATCGGCGCGACCTTCGCAGCGGCTCTACGCGGCAACGACACAGAGGCGTCCAGATTCAAGGACGACGAATTCGGCATGGACGACGATGGGTTCATGACGCCGCCGCCACGCGCGATGCAGCAAGCTTCGCCTGCACCCACCGAGTTCTCGCTGGACGAGACACACGACGAGCCGGAGATGGAATCGTTCGAGAGCGATTTCTCCGACGAGCTGGATAGCTTCGATCCGCCTCCGCCGCCGATGCTGGAAGGAGACGAGCTGCCTCTGCCGCAACAGGCGTGGCTGCAGCCGAAGCCGTCCGTGCCGTCGGCCGACGATCTGCCGCCGTTGACTGCAATGGACGCCGAGCCCGTGGCCGAGGAAGATGCCGCCGGGCAGGGCCTTGGCTATGACTATGCCTTTGGCGGCCAACATACCGGTGGCGATCGCCCGATCCCGCGCATCACCGTGCACGGCTTCTGCGCGCGTACGGCGTCGCTGAGCCTTCTGCGCACGATCATGAATGATCGCCGTATGAAGAACGTGACGATGGATGTGTTTGAAGGCGGCGTTCCGGCTGCCATCCAGTACTATGTCAACGAGACAACGCCGAACCTGCTCATCATCGAAAGCTCCGGCGATCCGCGCCAGCTGCTGAGCGAACTCGATTCACTGGCTGAATACTGCGACGAGAACATTCGCGTTCTCGTGCTCGGCCAGACCAACGACATCCGCCTTTATCGCGAACTGATGCGCCGCGGCGTGTCCGAGTATCTCGTCGCCCCGATTGATCCGGTGCAGATGATCCGCTCGATCGGCAACCTGTTCACCGACCCGGAAGCCCCGTTTGCCGGCAAGACGCTGGCGGTAACGGGCGTGAAGGGCGGGGTGGGGGCCTCCTCGATCGCGCACAACCTCGCCTGGGCTCTGTCCGAGCGCTGCAAGGTCAACGCGACGCTGGTTGACCTCGATCTCAACTTCGGCACGACGGGTCTCGACTTCAACCAGGATACGGCTGCGACGATCGCGGACGCTCTGATGTCGCCGGACCGGTTTGACGATGCCGTCATGGGCCGTCTGATCACCAAGGCGACCGATCGTCTGTCCCTGTTCACCGCTCCGGCCACGCTTGACCGTACCTACAATCTCGACCCGGAAACCTATGTCCGCGTGCTCGAGCAGGTGCGCGGCTCGGTGCCGTTCGTTGTGCTCGACCTGCCGCATATCTGGAGCGACTGGTTCAAGTCGACCGTGATCTCCGCCGACGAGCTGATCGTTGTCGCGGGTCCGGATCTGGCTTCACTGCGCAATGGCAAGAACCTGATCGACTTCCTCAAGGCGGCTCGTCCGAACGACAATCCGCCGAAGCTGGTCCTCAACATGGTCGGCCTGCCCAAGCGCCCGGAAATTCCGGCGAAGGATTTCGGTCAGGCGATTGGCATCGACCCGACGATGATCCTGCCGTTCGACGCGCAGCTGTTCGGCACGGCCGCCAACAATGGTCAGATGATCTTCGACGTCGCGCCGGAATCGAAAGTTGCGCAAGGGCTCGACCAGCTCGCGGCGCAACTGACGGGCCGCACCGTCCAGACCGCAAAACCCTCCATGCTGAAAAAGCTGCTGGGTAAGTAGGAGTAGAGGATGTTCGGCAAACGCACGACGACGGGCGGACCGGGTGTCCCGCCGCCGGCCGAAGCGGCCGAAGCTCCGCGGTTAACCACGCCACCGCCGCCGCCGAAGATGGCAGCGGCTGTTGCCGCCGCGCTTAATGATCCGCCGCCGCCGCCTCCGCGTCCTGCTGGCGGCCCCAGGCCTCCTGCGGCTGCCGCGTCGAGCAAGCCGATGGCCAAGGCCGCCCCGCCGCCCCCGAAGGAAAAGATCGCTCAGGTCGATAACCGGTCGGACGAATACTACCGGACGAAAACCGAAGTCTTCAACGCGCTGATCGATACGATCGACCTGAGCCAGCTGGCGCAGCTTGACCAGGAATCGGCGCGCGAAGAGATTCGCGACATCGTCATCGAGATCGTCTCGATCAAGAACGTGGTGATGAGTGTCGCCGAGCAGGAGACGCTGCTCGAGGACATCTGTAACGATGTTCTGGGCTATGGTCCGCTTGAGCCTCTGCTCGCGCGCGACGATATCGCCGACATCATGGTCAACGGCGCGGGCACGACCTACATCGAGGTCGCCGGCAAGATTCAACGCACCAACATCCGCTTCCGCGACAACGCGCAGCTGATGAACATCTGCCAAAGGATCGTGAGCCAGGTCGGCCGTCGCGTCGACGAAGCTTCGCCGATCTGCGATGCGCGTCTGGCTGACGGTTCACGTGTTAACGTCATTGCGCCGCCGCTGGCCATCGACGGTCCAACGCTCACCATTCGTAAGTTCAAGAAGGACAAGCTGAAGATCACGGATCTCGTGGGCTTCGGTTCGATTTCGGAGCCGGGCGCTGAAATTCTGCGCATCATCGGCGCGTCGCGTTGCAATACGCTGATCTCGGGCGGTACGGGTTCGGGCAAGACGACGCTGCTGAACACGCTGACGGCGTTCATCGCACCGGGCGAACGCGTCATCACCTGCGAAGACGCCGCCGAACTTCAGTTGCAACAGCCGCACGTTGTGCGTCTCGAAACGCGCCCGCCAAACCTCGAAGGCACGGGCCGCGTGACGATGACCGACCTCGTCAAGAACTGCCTGCGTATGCGTCCTGACCGGATCATCGTGGGCGAGGTGCGCGGACCGGAAGCGTTCGACCTTCTGCAGGCAATGAACACGGGCCACGATGGCTCGATGGGTACGCTGCACGCCAACACGCCGCGCGAGGCTCTTTCGCGTCTCGAATCGATGATCACCATGGGCGGTTTTACGCTGCCCCAGCGTACGATCCGCGAAATGATCGTGGGCTCGATCGATGTCGTCATCCAGGCTTCGCGTCTGCGCGACGGCTCCCGGAAAATCGTGTCGATCACCGAAGTCATGGGCCTCGAGGGCGACGTGATCGTCACGCAGGACGTGATGCGCTTCGAGATCGATGGCGAAGACAAGGACGGCAAGCTCAAGGGCACCCACCGCGGCACCGGCATTGGCCGCCCGCGGTTCTGGGAACGCGCCAAGTACTTCAACATGGAAGCCGATCTGGGTCGCGCCCTGGACGCGCTGGAAGAGGGTGGAAGCAAGTGACGCCCGACCTGATTACCTACGCAATTGCGGGCCTCGCCTTCGTTGCAATCGCCGGCCTCGGAATGGCCTTTGCCGGCGCGGATCGCGGCAAGCAGTCCAAGCGTCTCAAGGCGATCAGCGACGGCACGCGCCGCAGCGGTAACGCCACGGAGGCAGCTGGCCTCGCGCGCCGCAAGCAGATGGACGCCACGACCAAGGCGCTGCGCGACCGCGAAGAGGCGAACCGCAAGAAGAAAGTCGGCAAGTCGCTCGAAGACAAGATCAAGCAATCCGGCATGAACATCACCATTCCGGTGTTCTACATGGCGTCGGTTGCGGCTGGCATCGCAACCTTCATTGCACTGTTCCTCGGACCGCAGCTCAACTCCGACATGATGCTGCTTGCGAACGTCGGTATTTCGTTCGCGGCAGCTTTTGGCGCGCCCCGCTGGTTCCTCGGCATGAAGATCGCGGGCCGTCAGAAGAAGTTCATCAGCCAGTTCGCCGACGCGATCGACGTTATCGTGCGCGGTGTGAAGTCGGGCTTGCCGCTGCATGAGTGTCTCAAGATGATCGCCAAGGAGAGTCCGCAACCACTCGGCGGCGAGTTCCAGATCGTCTGCGATGCGATCGCGATGGGTGTGGATGTCCCGCAGGCTCTGGACAAGATGTACCAACGTACGCCGATCCAGGAAGTGAACTTCTTCAACATCGTGCTGAACATCCAACAGAAGGCCGGCGGCAACCTCTCGGAAGCCCTGGGCAACCTGTCGAACGTGCTCCGTTCGCGCAAACTGCTACGTGAGAAGATCAAGGCGCTGTCGTCAGAAGCGAAAGCCTCGGCGATGATCATCGGCTCGTTGCCGATCATCGTGATGCTGCTCGTCTATTTCACAACCCCGTCCTACATCATGTCGCTGTTCGTGACGGATCTGGGTCACCTGATCCTACTGATCGCTGCGGCGCTCATGGGCATAGGGATCTACATCATGCGCTCCATGATCAACTTCGCGATCTAGGGGAGCGAGCCAGATGGATTGGGTTTCATTCCTCACAGATCCGGTAACGCTGGCCTCGGCCGTCGCCGCCGTGGGAACGTTTGCAACGATCATGACGATCGCGGCGCCAGCTTTCTCAAGCGACAAGCTGGCGACACGCCTCAAGGCCGTTTCCAACCGCCGTGAAGAGCTGCGCAAGCGGAGCAGGGCGGCACTAGAAGGCGACGCTAAAAAGTCGATCCGCGTTCAAGACACCAGCAACATGAAGAAGGTCGTCGACAAGCTCGACCTTGCGAAGATGCTGGAAGACCCGGGCGTACTGAAGAAACTCACGCAGGCGGGCCTGCGCGGTCCTAGGCCGGTGTCGATCTTCTACTTCTGCCGCTTTGCCCTACCGATTGTCTTCGGCCTCGCGGCCTTCGTGTACATTTGGTTCATCAACGACCACGAACTGCAGCCGATGATGAAGGTCGGCGTGGTCGTTGTCGGATTTGCCGCCGGCTTCTATGGGCCGAACGTTTACCTGGAAAACATGATCGGCAAGCGCCGCACGTCGATCATGCGCGCCTTCCCTGACTCGCTGGATATGATGCTGATCTGCGTCGAGTCTGGCATGTCGATCGAACAGGCTTTCGCCCGCGTCGGTGAAGAGATCGGAACGGCGTCCGCCGAACTGGCTGAAGAGCTGGCGCTGACGACGGCTGAACTGTCCTATCTCGCTGATCGACGTCAGGCCTATTACAACCTCGCCGAGCGCACCAACCATCCGGGCGTCAAAGGCGTTGCGATGGCGCTGGTGCAGGCCGAGAAGTACGGTACGCCGATGGGGTCCGCCCTGCGTGTTATGGCCAAGGAAAACCGCGAGATGCGGATCACCGAAGCGGAAAAGAAAGCAGCGGCTCTGCCGGCCAAGCTGACCGTTCCGATGATCGTGTTCTTCCTGCCGGTTCTGTTCCTTGTTATTCTCGGACCGGCCTTCATCAAGATCGATGCGATGGGCTTGGGCAAGTAAGCCGCCTCAAAGCTCCAGAACAACAAAGCCCGCGGCGCAAACCGCGGGCTTTGCATTTGGTGGATCTGCCTGAGCCTATTTCTTCGGCTTGTAGGCGATAAGGACATTGCCGGGCGTCTGGCTGAACGAGCCATAGCCAGAGTTGATGAACAGCATTCCCGCGCCTGCCGAGATGGCGTGGCTGTCAATCGAGCCGCCTGCGCCGGCGATGTCCTTGTTGATTGTCGCAATCGGGCCGACCGTGTCGAGCTTGTTCGTCACGGCGCCGGTCTTGGCGTCGAAGACGAACACCTGACCGCCGAGCGTTGCGCCGACGATGGCGCCATCAATGATCAGCGGCGCAGCCGAGAAGCCGAACTTGGTTTCGCAGTTGGCGACCAGTGTTTTGCGTTCGCCCGCGCAGTCAGGTTGCGCCGCATAGGACCAGGCGGGTTTACCGGTCTTGAGGTCGAACGCGAACACGCCGGGCTTGGCGATGAAGGCCTTGTTGGCCGACATGCCGAGCGGGTCGTTGATCGGCACGATGAAGTTTGCGCCGTCCGTCGCGATACCCCAGTGCACGCCGCCGAGCGCTGTGCCTTCGCCGACGCGCTGGCTCCAGACGACCTTGCCGGTTGCTGCATCAAGCGCCCAGGCATGGCCCGATTTCTGGCCGGCCAGCACGAGATCCTTGCCGCCTGCCGTGACGATGACAGCGCCAGCGCCGAAGTCGTAGTCGCGGCCATCGCCGCCGAACAGGACAGGGCAGTTGGGGCCATTCGTGCCCGAACCCGTATCGCACGCCATGTTCCAGACATCGGCCGCCATGGCCTGGTATTGCCATGAGACTTTGCCGGTATCGGCGTTGATTGCGATCACTGCATCCGACGTGTCCGTGCCGGGGTGCGAGGTGTTCTCGCCTGTGGTGACGATGATGTTGTTGCGCTTGGCGTCATAGACCGGCACCGACCAGATCGGTGCGCCGGACGGACCCTTCTGCTTCACGCCCAACGAGCTGACCTGTCCGTTGTACTCCGGTTCAGGCATGGTGTGGTATTCCCATGCATGGCTGCCGTCCTTGGCGTTGAGCGCCACGACGGAGCCATGACCCGAGCAGCATTCAGCGCGCGGGTTTGCAGCGGTGGCCACGCCCGAGTTGGATAGCGGCACGATGACCTTGTCCTTGGCGAAGATGACGCCGCCGCGGACATTGCCGCCCGTACCGGTCACCGGCTGGCCAGAGGCTTTCCAGATCAGATTGCCCGTCGCTGCGTCGAGGAGGTGGATGTCGCGGCCAACCGACAGACCGACAACTTTCTTGCCACCGATTTCGCCGATGGCCGGCGTGTTGCGCGATTGGCCGGAGTAAACCCATTTGGCGCAGCCGGTCTTGGCGTCGAGCGCGAGAACCTTCTGGCCGCCCGTGACATAAATCGTGCCGTCGCTGAGCACGGAAGCGCCCGTGCCGCCACCCTGACCAGGGAAGGCCAGAGCCCATGCGACTTCGAGGTTCGCCAGATCTGCTTTCTTGATGCCAGCGGTCGCGGCGGAGAGGCTGCGCGTCTGGTTACCGTCAATGCCGAAGCCTGCAGACACGATGGTTGCTGCGCTATCGACCGTGCGCTTGTCGGCCGTGCACATGATTGCGTCGGTCCATGCCGCAGAAGTGGCGGCCTGACCGGCGGTGAGGAAGGCGATGACGTCGGTCATTTCCTGCGGAGTGAGGCCGGCTGCCATCGGCTGCATCACGCCGGTTGTCATCACTTCACGCAGGCGGGCAGGCGTCTGCTGCTGCATCGAGGCGAGCGTGGCCGCGCGTGTCGCGCCCGGGTTGTCGTGGCACATGGCGCAGGACTTGTTGTAGACGGCGCGGCCGGGATGATCGGGCGCGACCTGTGCAGCGGCGGGAAGCGCCAGCATGCCGAGGCTAATACCAAGCGCCGCGAGACGCATCGTGGTGCGCAAATTCATAGGCATTCCTCCCGCGCGAATGGCTCGCAGCCAGTCGCATTGCTTTGGCCGCAACCTCGCGCCAGTCGGCGGAGATTTCAACTGCCTTGGGCTGCTCATTCCGTCGTGGTGAAGCGAGTTATTTTCTTGTCGATCGCGCGTCCGTCTGACCAACTTCATATGTTCGCGCGAGCAGGCCTTCGAAGGCCGCCATGGCGCGTTTCCAGTCGGCTTCCGTTTTGAGTGGCAAGCCGGAGAAGCCGCCCATCGTTGCGCCGCGGAGCGTGAGATAGTGCAGGCCTGCGAGCAGGATGGCGTTCACCGCCGGTGCATCGACGCCGGCGGGTGGTTTCTCGTCGCCGCGCAGCTTGGGGACCATGGCGTACATGGCTTTCGAACGCGCAGCATCGATACGGCGGAGCGTGTCGGAGGGTTCGGCGAGTTCCCAGGCGAGCAATTTCTGCAGCACGGGATCGCTGCGCAGGTTGGCGGCATAGGCGGCGAACACGGCGGCCATGCGTTGCGCGTAGTCGCCTTTCGAGGCTGCGAGCGCGTCGCCAATCCAGAGCGCGGTGTTGGCGCCCATCGCTTCGAGCAGGCCGTCGAGGCCGCCGAAATAGCGGTAGATCAGTTTTTTATCGGCGCCGGCTTCGGTCGCGATGGCGTTGATGCCGAGACCCGCAGCGCCATCGCGCGCGATGACGCGGGCTGCGGCTTCGATGAACTTCTGCTCCGTCGCTTCGCGGTCACGCGTCGCTTTTGCAGGGGCGGCTTTCTTGGCGGGCATCGCGAATCTCCGAGCAGAAGCTAGCCGGATAACAAGGCGTTGTCACCATTTGGGGACAAGCTGTTGACTTGGTTGCCTCTGTATGTCACCAATCGGTGACAAATAGGAAGGCGCTGCCATGATCACCGAAGACCTGAACCGTCCTGCACTCATCAAAGCCGGCATCGCGCTGAGCGTTGTCGCGGTGCTCGCCAACATTCCGTATGGCGCGCTGATCGTGCTGTTCGACTATGACGATGTGCTGCGCCGCCCCGCCGGGGAGGTGCTGGAGCTTTTCCACGCGGGCGGATCGCCGCTGGTGCTGGCGTGGTGGACGTTTGCGTTGAGCGCGCTTGGCTTTGCGATCGCCGCCATGCTGTTGGGCGAAGCGCTTAGGGACGGTAAGGCGAAGCTCGCGAGTGGCTTTACGCTGTTTGGTGTACTCTCCGGCATCTTCCAGGCGGCTGCGCTGTTGCGCTGGACATTCGCGATACCGAACGTCGCCACGGCCTATGTGAATGCGGCCGAGGGTTCAGCCGAGCGCGCGGCGGCTGTGTCGGTGTACGAGTCGCTCAACACCTTTGCGGGCGTCGGCATGGGCGAGCACCTTGGCCAGTTGTTGCTGATGGTGTGGACGTTCGGCGCTGGCCTCGCCCTTATGCGCATGGGCGGCGAAATGAAGTGGATCGGTGCGGCAGGCCTTGCGACGTTGCCGCTCTGGCTTGTGGGGCAGACAGAGCTGCTGTCGCTCTCCATGCCGGAGCTGCCCGTGATCGAGTTGCTGCCTTACGCCTTCATAGGCTGGGAGCTGTGGTTGCTTGTGGTTGGCGTTGCGTTGATTGTGAAGGCCGTCGGTAAGCCTGCGCGTAGCGCCGCGATATTGGCGCATGCCTGACACGTCAGGGCGTGCGGCCGAAGCGTGCGAGCACCCTTAGCTGCGCCAGCGCAGCGTGCGCGGCTCGATCGGGTTGACGAAGGGGCGGCCATCAGTGCGTGAGGCGGCCCACTCCTTCTTCAGCGTGCGATACCATTTGGCCTGCACGTCGATGTCGTCGATCCAGAGCATGTTCTGCTGATAGGCCAGACCCTGGTTCTGCAGGTTCACCATGCGGCCGTCCTGACTCAGGAACTTCTCGGCGGCCGGGATCAGGATCGGCAGGGCAAAGTCGAGCAGGGGCGCGTTCTGCCAGAAGGTGATCTGCGTGATGCGCGTCTTCTTCAGCGTGATCGGCGTGAGGCAGGTGAGCGTAAAGATGCGCGCCTGCTTCGCCTCGATGATCTCCCACCGGAAGCCGGGGATCTGGAAGACAATCTCGGTCGTCACTTCCGAACCCATCAGCGCCTTGTAGGCCAGCGAGTTACCCGACGGCTTGTGCCGCGCCAGCGACCAGCCGCGTGTTGAAGGTTCGAAAGGCTTTTCCTTGAGGCGCAGGCCGGTGCTCGGTGGGCGCCACCACCATTGGTTATGTACGAACGGAACGTGCGCGGGGTCCATCAGGCCAACGACGGCGTCGTCCATGTGCGCGTTGAAGATCTGTGCGACGAAGAATTTCGGCTTGAGATTGCCGAGGTTGAAGTCAGGCGCGGGCACGGCGGGCACATCGTCGCCGCGCGGATTGTCCGCGATGTAGACGAAGATCATCCCGTTGATTTCGTGTACCGGATAGCGGCGCACCTTCACGCGGTCGCTTGCGAAGTCTTCGGTCTTCACCAGCGAGGGCATGTGCTTGCAGCCGCCGTCTGTGCCGAAGCGCCAGCCATGGTAGGGACATTCGATCGTCGGCTGGCCGTCCGTCTCGACCTGTTTGCCGGCTGACAGGGGGACGAGCCGGTGGGGGCAGATGTCGCGCAGGGCGAACGCCTGCCCTTGTTCGGTGCGCGCCAGCATCACCGGCTGGCCCAGGATCACGCGCCGGAATTGCGTTCCCGGGGCGAGCGATTTCGAGGCGCACGCGTAATACCAGCTGTCGGTCAGCCATCCTTCGGCGGTAACCCCGGCCGATTTTGTGAGAGTTCCGTCTGCCATGCGCGTCTATAGCCTTGATCGGCCGACATTATCCAATGTTTGCTGCCACACGTCGAGATGTTGGAACAAATCGTCATGGCAACGCCCCGAAAGCCAGCAAAAGAGAAGCCGAGGAAGGCAGCGGACGCCGGGCGGACGAAGTGCGGGCGGTGGAGATCGAGACGGAGATGTTCGGCGCGTAGCGCTATGCTGAGCGCAGGTCGCTATGGCTCAGGAAGATGTCGTCGCCATCATCCAGCTGGATGAGATAGGCGGGATTCTTCTTGCTGGCATCGCGCGTGACCGTCGCGCCCTTCATTGTGCGCTCGATACGGTGCGTGAAGACTTTCTGGACGATGCCGTGGAGGATCTGTTCGCCCCATTTCCAGGTGACGTGGGCTCCCGGCGGAAATTTACTGTCGTGTTTCATGGCCTGCCAAAACGAAAGCGTCCCACCACATCTTCCCGTCTAAATCGGAGTTGTGGCGAAGATGGGACGGGCGCGACACGCATACGAAAAGGTGAAGGGCGCGGATCGATCCGCGCCCTTTTCCTTTTGTCCGACTGTCAGGTGGTCCTAGTGAACCATGAAGATGATGTTGCGCGTCTCGATAACGGGCGTCGTCGCATCGCCCTGGCGCTTCTCGAATTTCACAACGGCGCTGGCGGTCGACTTCAGCGGCGTGACCTTCACGATGTGATGGGTAGAGCCATCCGGCATCGTTTCGTCGGTGGCTTCGCCGATCTGGACAAACTCGCCGTCGGTCGTGGAGGCGGTCCAGGTCACGCCGGCGGTCGTGGGCAGGTGAACGCTTTCGACCTTGCC
>Ga0116157_10003438_pt1 | contig 15169 bp, 14 predicted proteins | sample AD_UKC048_MetaG_FD_89882 | JGI IMG/M metagenome (GOLD analysis project Ga0116157, IMG submission 89882) | Active sludge microbial communities of municipal wastewater-treating anaerobic digesters from USA - AD_UKC048_MetaG | ecosystem: Engineered > Bioreactor > Anaerobic > Digestate | place: USA...
GCTTGTAATACTGCATCAGAGTGATATTTTCTCATATACTCTGATATGTTAAAGTGCCAGTTTGTGTTGAAACATTGGGCTGAAGCCCAGAGATATACTCAACTCAAATCTGAGACATTATAAAATTTACCCCCCTACGAAGCCCCGCCGAAGTTATCAACGAAGGCGGGGCGAAGTAGGGGGTTTTTTCTGCTAAAATAAAGTTTACCAACATGCAAAACTCACCAACTTATCATCCTCTAATTGATCCAGTTGCTCAAGAACTCAAATCAGATCTAGAGAGAGGAATCAAACAGGACGAATTAACTCAAAAGTACTTGACCAAAAAAGGTCTGTTTAATCATCTCGCTGACCAGATGAAGCAGCTCTCAATTGAGGAGCGCAAATCATTCGGTCAAAAACTCAATCAATTCAAAACTGATTTAGAACTAGCCATCCAGCAAACTCATACTTCTGATGCAAAGCAATCAGGGTCTCAGTTTGATTACAGTATCCCGGGACAGCAACTAAATATAGCTCGGCTTCATCCCATTACTCAAGCAATCGAAGAAATTACCCAAATTTTCGCCCAACTGGGATTCGTCCGTGTGCGCTATCCTGAAGTTGATTGGGATTACTATGTGTTTGAAAGTCTCAACATGCCTCCCGAGCATCCTGCCCGCGACGAGTGGGAAACGTTCTTTATCGACACTCCAGATCGATCCACCAACGTGGCTTACGACGTCAATCAGCCCCAGCGCCGCCACCCCAGCCTGGTGGGTGGCGGCAAACAAGTCCTCACTACTCACACTTCCAATGGCCAAGTCCGAGAGATGGAAAGAGTAGGGGGTAAACCACCCATTAGAATGATCAACATTGCTCGCTGTTACCGGCGTCAGCAAGACGCCACTCATACCCAAATGTTTCACCAATTTGAAGGTCTAGTAGTTGATCGCGGAATCAACATCCAACACCTCAAAGGCACACTGGATTTCTTTGCCCAAAAGTTTTATGGTCCAGGAATAACCAGCCGGATTAGACCTTTTCACTTTCGCTTCACCGAGCCATCGTTTGAGGTCGATTTTTCTTGCCACATTTGCGCTGGCACTGGTCAAGTAAACGGAGATAAGTGCAAATTTTGTAAATCGGGCTGGCATGAAGTGGGTGGGGCAGGCATGGTGCATCCCAACGTACTCAAAGCCGGGGGAATTGATCCAGAGCAGTACACTGGTTTTGCCTTTGGCTGGGGAGTGGAACGCACTTACACTTTGAGACCAGGCTTGAGCATTGATGACATTCGTTTGCTTTACTCAAATGATTTAAGATTCTTGACTCAATTTTAATAAAGAATAATTTATATGAACATCCTCATCCCTCACTCTTGGCTACTGGAACATCTGCAAACTAATGCTTCTCCAGAGGAAATCCAAAAGTCTTTGTCGTTGTCTGGGCCTTCAGTCGAAAGGATTATTCATCAAGACGACGAAGCAATTTACGATATTGAGATTACTACCAATCGCGTTGACAGTTTTTCAGTGCGCGGCCTCGCGCGCGAGGCCGCAGTCATCCTCAATCAGTTCGATTTTCCCAGCTCGCTAAAACAACTCCCAACTGCTCCGGCCAACTATCCCGTTAGCTCCCTGCCAGTCCCAAAAATTATCAACAACCCGCAGCTGTGCCGACGTGTGATTTGCGCCGTAATTGAGGGAGTACAAAGGACACCAACGCCTGATTGGATGAGTAAGCGACTCAAACAGATTGAGCTGAATGTTCACGATAGTGCTATCGATATTACCAACTACATTACTCATGATTTAGGTCATCCCTGTCATGCCTTTGACTACGACAAGCTGATGGCTACTGGGGGAGAGATTCAGATAGTTGAAGCCCAAAAGGGAGAAAAGTTTACGACTCTTGATGGCGCAGAGTTCACCTCCGTCGGTGGAGAAGTAGTATTCAAAAATGCTCAGGGGTTGATTATCGATTTACCCTCAATCAAAGGCACACATAATACAGCAATCGATGAAAACACTACTAATATTTTGTTACTCCTCGAATCGATCAAGCCAGACAAAGTTCGCTTTGCCAGTATGACTCATGCTATCCGCACCACCGCCGCCCAAATTTTGGAAAAGAGAGTCGATCCGGCTTTAGCCGAGGTGGTGATCGTCCAAGCGCTGCGTCTTTATCAAGAGATCTGCCAGCCCAAAGCAATTGGTCAAATAGCTGACGAGTTTCCCCAATTAGCTCAACCAACTACAATCAATTTTCCTTTGGCCAAAGCCAAACAATATCTGGGAGTAGAAATTGAGCCAATGCAAATCAAGCAAATTCTGACTCAGCTTGAGTGTCAGGTGGACACTCAAGCTGAAGATACTCTATTAGTCACTCCACCAACTTTCCGCCCAGACTTAGAGACTCCCGTCGATTTGGTAGAAGAAATTGCTCGGATTTATGGATATCACCGTTTGCCGGCCACCATCATGGCCGGCCAACTACCACTCAATGCTCCGACTGATCAACATTTTGATCGAGAAAAAACTTTGAAATTATTGCTAGTCCACCTCGGTATTCAAGAACTTTATACTTACTCGATGGTTAGCGCGGGGTTGGCTGAATCTTCTCCGTACTCACTGGATCAACATCTCAAACTCCTCAATCCCTTGTCAGAAGACAAGGTCTATCTGAGGCGCTCGCTATTACCATCTTTGGGTGAAGCCTTGGTCCAAAATCCAGACCATCCAGAATTAGAATTCTTCGAAATTGCCCATATTTATCATCCGGAGAAGGATCAACTACCGGATCAGCAATTAGTTCTCGCTATCGCTTCAAGACAATCTTACCGGCGTCTGCGTGGCATACTTGAAAGTATTTTTGCCTCTTTATTCGTAGATCGTTTCTCGTTTAAAGCTCTAGATAAATCAGGAGCAGAAATTGTCTTGATCGGTCAGGATGGGGGAGAGAAAAGCATTGGCTGGATCGGGCACGATCCAGCCAACGAAAATATTGTGCAGAGCGAACTCCAGCTGGCACCACTTTTTCAGCTAGCAAAGAAGTACCCCAATTATCAACCAATCCCCAAAACGAGCCCAATTATTGAAGATCTAACTTTCCAAACTCCATCAACAGTCCAAATTGGAGAGCTGATTGAGACAATTAAACAACATCACAACTTAATTTCCAACGTGACACTCAAAGATATTTATCAGCGCAACGTTACCCTAACGATTACATACTGGGATAAGCAGCATAATTTGAGCAATCTTGATGTTCGACCCATCCGCCTGAGCATCGTCAATCACGTTAAATCCAAACAACTGGGTGAGCTGATCGGCAAATTACCTGATTAACAGATTTTCTCAATCCCAAAATCTGGATGTAAAAATGAGAAATGTTAGCTTGACTAGGTATCAAAATTTAATGGCAACATTGATTGCCGGCCTGATCTTTATCCTACCTTCAAACTTATTTTATAAATTGTGGGAACATACTGCGTATAGTCAGGGTTTGTTGATTGATTATCTTATCCCTAAAATTTATCTAAGCGATATCTTAATTCTGGCAGTTTTTGGCGTGTTCTGCGCCAAAAACTGCCAAAGAATAAAACAATTTTTAACGATTCAAAGATTGCGCAACTGGTTAATACCCTTGGCTCTTTTTTCAATCCTAATTGTTCGTCAATTTTTTACTCCACACCCAATCATCGCTTTATGGACAATAGGCAAACTCACTCTATTTGCCTTTTTAGCTTGGATTATTACTCACGTTCAATCGCTCTTTAAACACAAACACTGGATGCTAATTAAATACAGCTTGGTATTAACAATTTTATTCCAAGCTTTCTTGGCTATTTTCCAAGCTCATTACCAACAACCACTATTTGGCTACCTGTTTTTGGGTGAACCAAATATTGCCCAACCAGTAGGCATTGCTTACTCTGTCGATCGTCTCGGTCAGCAACGCGTCTTACCCTATGGCACCACTGCCCACCCCAATATCTTGGCAGCGATTGCCGTAATTTACTTTTGGATATATTGGCAAATTAATCACAAAACTCGTTCACATGGTTATCAGCGAGTTTTTTCCCTAATTTTAGTTGTTTCTGTTTTAACCATTTTAATTTTGGCTCATTCTCTAGCTGCTTGGCTAGGTTTAGCTTGGGTTTTTTTGCTTCACTTGAGCAAAAAAACCCAGCACCGTTTAATTTTTTCTCTATTACTTTCGTTACTCATCATTCCTTTACTAATCAACTTTTCTGCACAATTATCACCAACAAACGACTCAATTAATCGACGTAGCTGGTTGACGACTGAGGCGATCACTATGTTTTCTACTCAACCTCTTTTTGGAGTGGGGTTGACACAGTTCACCACCCAACTTGCTCCCACAGGACAATCACTCAACGGTCCAGCTTTCATCCAACCCGCCCATCACGTACTCTGGCTATGGATAGCAGAAACAGGAATCATCGGAATTGCTTTGTTAATTAGTATTTACAGACAACTTAATTTCTCTAATCGCCAAGCAATCAACCAAGTGTTTACACTTTTATTGATTTTTCTTTCACTTGATCACTTCCTGCTCACCCAACAAGCTGGATTACTCCTGCTGGTTTTTGTTTTTACATTTGCCAAAAACTCAATTTCAAGTGAAAATCCGCGTGCCTAATCTTTTTCAGTAGGTGGCTCTGTTGGCTGGAGCGTAAGTATTGGTATCGGCGTGGCACTCGGTTTAACTGGCGGTTTAATAGCTTCGGTGGTTGGTGAAGGCACAGTAGTAGGTATTGGAGCTGGAGTTGATGTAGGTGGAACCTGAGTGGGAGTAGGTTCATTCCAGGTTTCCCCTCCCACGCCAATCCGTTTTTTATCGCTCTCAGTTTCTTCTCCATCACGACTGTAGGCTTTTACCCAAATGGTATAGCGACCCCTTTTCAATTTAATATCACCTTCGTAACGGCTGTCATTAATTGTTTCCCAAACTTTGCCATCAACAATTATCTCCATCTTTTCAATTCCTGATCCAGCATCTGCCCGTACTTTTATTTCAATTTTAGTATCTTCGTAATTTTCTTTATCTTCTGGCTTATCTAAACGCACGAATACCTCAGTTTGATCGCCACAGTACTCAGTCGGTGGGCGATACCTACTGTCAGCTTGTTCATTTCTCCAAGCATCAATGGCTTCCTGCCAACGATTACGTCCATCTTCACTGTATGGATCGTGTTCCTCAAGAATAATAAACTCTTTTTTTTCATAATCCCCAGATACAATTTTGGCATCGGTAGCCAGCTTGTTCTCACCGGGACATAGCCTGAGTTTGGCATGAATTGGATCTGGAGAATCAGGGAGGGTGCCTTTTTTCACCCACTCAAACCTCTTGGGAAACTCATCGTGAGCGGGATAACCTGATATTAGATCAACTTCGGCTTGTTCAACATTATCCGGTTTGACGAACTCTGGGTCGCCAAACCCACTTTTAAGCGCCAGCAACATGATGCGTTGCCAAATTGGAGTAGCACCAGAAATACCTGATGCAACGGTTTTCATTGAAGTATTATCATTATTACCCACCCAGGCACCGACTAATACCTCTTGGCTCCAGCCAATTGCCCAGTTATCTTTTTGATCATTGGTAGTTCCTGTTTTGACCGCCACGTTTGGACTGATATTTAGTTTCGAGTTCAATCCAAATGCCATGGCTCTAGCCGAGTCATCAGATAAAATATTATTAATCAAAAAAGCATCTGCCTCTTCCAACACCCGCGCACCTTCTGCCTGGCGATGCTCAAATATAATATTACCGTTTCGATCCTTTACCTCAAGGATTGAAACTGGCTCGACTTTTAATCCAGAATTAGCAAAACTGCTGTAGGCAGTCGAAAGATCGATTAAATGTACTTCACCACCACCCAAAGCAACTGACAAACCTAATCTTTGTAAGTTTTCTTTGGTTGGCTCAAGAGTCACTAATCCCATAGCATAAGCCTGATCAAGAAAAGTTTCGATCCCTACCATACCTAAAGCCTTAACAGCGGGCACGTTAAGCGAGCTACCCAAACTGTTGCGCAAACTGACTGGACCACGGAACTTGCCATCATAATTTCTTGGTTGATAAGGTTTTTCGTTCTCGTTTCGTTGAAAATTTGTAGGCAAATCAATCATCATTGTGGCTGGGTTGTAACCCTGTTGCAACATGGTTAAGTATACAACTGGTTTAATCGAGCTTCCTGGCTGGCGCAAACCTTGAACAGCGACGTTGTACTGCCCATCTATATCTGGATCGTTAAAATCTCTACTTCCCACCATGGCGTAAATCTCACCAGAGCGTGGATCCATCATCACCACCGCTCCATTAGTAATGTTGATGTCTTTAACTTTTTCAATCTCCTCAGTCACAATTTCTTGTGCCTGGTTGTGCAGGGCAAGATCAAGCGTTGTAGTGACTTGTAGGCCTCCGGCCTCAACTCGTTCAGGACCAAACATTTCTTCCAGCTGATCTTTGATATAAAACACAAAATGAGGTGCTGCAAAACTCGATTGTCCTTTTTCAAATTGCAGCGAATCTAATGATCCCAACGCTTCATCGTAAGCCAGCTGCGTGATATAGCCATCTTCAAGCATCCGGCGTAAAACACCTTTGGTTCGGACTTGCCACAACAGTTGATCGTCTTCGTCTTTCTTGCCAAAAAGCGGCGAGTAAGCACTGGGGCGCTGGGGTAATCCGGCTAAAACTGCTGATTCGAGCAGAGATAAATCCTTAACAGATTTGTTGAAGTACATGTTGGCGGCCGCGCCTATACCATAGGCCGTGCCGCCATAAGGTACCTCGTTGAGATACATCTCCAAGATTTGTTCTTTTTCAAACTTACGTTCAATCGCCAGAGAAAGTAAAATTTGCTTGAATTTTCTGTCAAAACTTAGTTCATCTGTTAGCATCGATTTTTTCACCAGTTGTTGAGTCAAAGTTGAACCACCAACCAACCTACCTTCAAATAATAAGTAGTATGGTGCGCGTAAAAATACCAAAGGATCAAAACCGCTGTGTTTATAAAAATCTTTATCTTCTATTGCAACTGTGGCGTCTCTCAAGTGCTGAGGTACATCTGCGATATTGACCAAAGTCCGATTCTGATCACTGTAGAGATCAGATAACAATTCTTGATGCCTATCATAAATTCTGGTACTGAAACCTGATTGCCTGATTACCTCTCCGGCTTCAGGTAGCTCTTTGGCATATACTCCAAGTAACACAAAAAAACCAATGATTGAGAGAACTGACAGTCCAGCGAAACCAAGGGCAGCATAGCGCGCCCACTTTAACCACATTAGCCGTTTTTTTTGTTTGGCTGCGGGCGAAATTTCTCTGTTGTATCTGTAGCGCATTCTTTTGAGGCGGCGTAACTTCAGTGTTAGCATATCGTACCAACTGACTAACCATGGTAGTTTTATCTCTTTCCACCACATAGCTACCATTCTATCACTACAATTTTAATCAATTTCTTGGCGGAAGTATCAGGAAAATTATTAACTGACCAATAACTAATTTACTTAAAGCTGTAGTACAATAATCTCGATGTTAAGTAACGAACCCAATCATCTTGACCAGGTATTATCACGAGGCGTTGAGCAAATTTTGCCAGACAAACAAAGTTTGCAGACATTAATGTCCCAAAAAAAGATTCGTCTTTATCTGGGGATTGATCCCACTGGCTCATTACTAACTCTAGGGCACGCAGTAGTGCTGCGCAAGCTCCAACAATTTGTTGAGCTTGGTCACGAGGTGATTCTGCTGGTGGGTAACGGTACAGTCAGAATTGGCGATCCCACTGGCAAAGACACAACCCGACCAGAGCTAAGCGACGAACAGATTGAAGCCAATTTTCAAGATTGGCAAAATCAAGCCAGCAAGCTGCTTGATTTTGCCAAAATTACCGTCAGGCACAACGGCGAGTGGCTTGATCAGCTGAAGTTACCAGACTTCATCAAGCTGATGGCCAAGACCACAGTCCAACAGCTGCTGGAACGAGACATGTTCCAGAAACGCCTAGACGGTAACCAGCCAATCTACACCCACGAGTTAATGTATCCCTTGCTTCAAGGTTATGACAGTGTCGCCATGGATGTGGATTTGGAAATTGGCGGCAGCGATCAATTATTTAATATGTTGATGGGCAAAACTTTACTCAAAATTTACCGCAATAAACCCAAGTGGGTACTGACTACACCAATTATTAACGGTCTTGACGGTCGCAAAATGAGCAAATCATATGGTAATTACGTGGCTTTGAATGAAAATCCCCAAGATATGTTTGGCAAGCTAATGAGCCTAGCAGATGAAAACATCATTCCTTATATGAAAGTATTGACTGACATTTCTCTAGAAGAAATTGCTCAGTACCAAACCGCCATGGAATCAGGTGCCAACCCAATGGAGTTCAAAAAAATCTTAGCCCGCACCATTACCGAGTTTTTCCATGACAACGAGTCAGCACTGACTGCTCAAAGTACTTTTGAAACAGTCGTGCAAAACAAAGGACTACCAGATGAAATTAAACAGATTCATTTACCAGCTGTCGAGCCAAGTGTCTCGATTCTGTCCCTAGTTCAAGCGTGTTTGCCCCAAGAGAGCGCTGGTAATTTGAAACGCCTGATTGCTCAGGGAGCAGTTGAGCTCGTTGATGCTCATCAAAAACCCACAGATTATCAATCTCCGGTAGAGTTACACGATGACATGGTGGTCCGGGTTGGCAAACGGCAATTTTTCAAAGTAAAATTATCTTAAATAGTATGACAAAAAAACAAAAACAACGTTTCATCAAGATTTTTGCCATAGCCGGTATGCTGTTTATGGCGATCAGCATTTTGGGTAGCAGTCTTTTATATCTGTTCTAATGTGAGTGGTAAGATAAGGTAATCGTGTATACCTTTGACACACCTCTCGATCATGTTCTGGGTTTTGGCCAAAAAATTACGGCAACGCTAGCCAAAAAGTCTATCTTAACTGTGGGCGATTTGCTGATGGTACTACCGATCAGGTATGAAGACCGACGCTTAATGTTGACCGTTGCCGAACTCAAAGCCAATCCGGTATTAACCCCCGGTCAACTGCCCACAATCTTGGCTAAAGTCGAAAGTGTCACTACTTTTCGGCGAGGTAGTAAAAGTGTCGAGCGAGCGGTGGTGTCTGATCAAACTGGGAAACTCAATTTATCTTGGTTTAACAGTCCGTTTGTGTTACTGACTCTCAAGAAAGGCGAAAACTATTACTTTAGCGGCAGTTACAATCCTCAGTATCGATCCTTGACACAGCCAAGCATTGAAAAACCCAAAGCCACCGCAGGCCTGCACACAGGCAGATTAGTGCCGGTTTACTCATCAACTCTGGGGGTCAAGCCAGGCTTACTGCGCCGCGGCTTGAAAAATATTCTCGATCATTTACAGCCTATCCAAGAAACAACCGAACCAATTAAGCAAGAGTTTAATCAGGTTTTTCAAAAATTACATTTTCCCGAGGAAATTGGGGATATCGAGCTGGCGCGCCGCCGCCTGGCTCTTGAAGAACTACTGCTGTTAATTCAACAAGCAACTCATCTCAAAACCCTCCATCGGCGGCGGCGCGCCAGTATTTGTTTATCTACCAACTCCATCGACTTAACTGATCAGATCAAGCGTCTGCCGTTTACCCTGACTCAGGCACAACACAAAACGCTTCAAGAAGTTCTGCTTGATCTGTCGCAAACTTATCCGGCTAACCGAATGCTCCAAGGAGACGTCGGCTCGGGCAAAACGATTGTGGCTGGCTTGGCCAGCCAAGCAGTGGTGCGTGCAGGCAGTAACGTATTTCTAATCGCTCCAACCAGAGTACTGGCTGAACAACACTTAGCCACACTCAACTCACTACTGCCTGATTTACCTACCCAATTGTTGCTGGGGGGTAGTAAAAGTAAAAAAACTACAACTACGATCAAGCCCCAGCCTTCGCGGCTGTTTATCGGTACCCAAGCCTTACTCAATCAGGTTGAAAGTTTGAACCCAGGATTTATCATCTATGACGAACAACACCGGTTTGGCGTGCGTCAACGCACCCAAACCGAGCCCCACGTATTGACCATGACTGCCACGCCCATTCCCCGGAGCTTGATGCTGAGTGTTTTTTCATACCTTGATCTCTCAATCATCGACCAGCTTCCCGAAGGCAGAGTTCCCGTCAAGACCTGGGTCATCCCCAAAACTAAAAAAACCAAAGCGATGAGTTGGATTAAACAGGAGGTGCAACAAAATCAAGGATTAGCGTTGGTTGTCTGTCCGTTCATCGATCCTTCCGCCAGTTGGGCGCTGGAAAATATCAAAGCCGCGACCGATACTTACGCCGAGCTTAAACCGATTTTTGAACCTGAAGTAAAAACTGCCTTAATTCATGGCAAACTCAAAAAACCAGAACAATCAGCCGTAATTTCTCAAGCAGAAACAGGTCAAATTCAAGTCTTGGTCAGCACGGCGATTATTGAGGTTGGCGTAGACTTACCTGCTGCCTCGATCATGGTAATCGAGGCAGCAGACCGCTTCGGCCTCGCTAGCTTGCACCAACTCCGGGGCAGAGTGGGCAGACGCAACCAACAAGCCTACTGCTTGGTCTTCACCGACTCAAACGAGCCCAAAGTGATAGAGCGACTCACCAAGTTTACTCAAATTACTAATGGTCAAACACTCGCCGAACTCGATCTGAAAAATCGTGGAGCAGGGGAGTTGTTTGGGCTGGCACAACATGGTTTCGGCAGCTTGAAGTACGCTTCTTGGGCAGATGTCTCCCTGATCAAGCAAGCCCAAGCCATCGCCCAACACCTGCCAAAAACTTGGCACTCATCAATTTTCACTCACCTTCACCAACCATCTGATTTGGCAGTAAACTAATATTTTTGATTATAAGAATGCTGAGCATTCGCCTCTTGCTAGATAGACAACTCTCATCTACAATCGCAAAAGTTCAGACATATTTTAATAAAGGATACTATGGGAGCACTACCAAAAAACAAAATCACTCGTGCAGAGCGGGGCAAGCGTCGCCACGGCAACACCCCGAAGCTACTCAAAACTCACAAAAAAGCTCAAGTGCCAATGCACAAAAGAGGCTTGACTGCTAGCATCGCTCGCAAAATCAATACTGATTCCAGAGTCGCCTAATCAAACCACATCTAAGAATTATTATGGCGAATCAGCCGGCCTACACCAAAACCCGTGAAAGATTGATGACTAAGCTTTTTACTTGTAATTTTTGTGCCGAGAACATGGCGAGCTGCATAAAGGCTAATTCCGCTGATACTTACTTCGGCCGTCTACTTCACAATCTTGATCAACTTGATCAGCTCATCTCGGCAGTCGCCACCGAGAGACCAATTAACGAAATTAATAAGATTGATCTAGCTATTCTGCGACTTTGCGTCTTCGAATGGCAAGAAAAACATACTCCGCCCAAGGTGTTGATTGACGAAGCAGTCGAACTAGCCAAAGCTTTCGGCACTGATAGCTCTTACCGATTTGTCAATGGCGCACTTGGTAAAATTATGCTAAAACAAGATTAATATGCAACCTCAACAAATCACCAATCAAGTCATTGAGCTAATTGCTGAACAAACTGGGTTAGATAGTGAAAATATTGAGCCATCAATGAGTCTAGAAGAAGACTTGGGCTTGACTGACGTCGACATTACCAGCTTGCTCAACAAAATTAATCGAGTTTTTGAAGAAGTTCATCTTTCTCAAGATAATTTGATCGAAAATGGAGTTGATAACGTCGCAGAGTTGATCCAATTGGTGATCGACGAACTGACATTTGCTTAACTTTTTATGCCACTTCCCCCAATATCTCAGCCTAAATTACTTACCAAAGCTCTGACACACCGCAGCGCGCTGAATGAAAAAAAGACCGACTCGGAATCGTATGAACGACTGGAGTTTCTCGGAGATGCGGTGCTAGAGTTATTGACCAGTGAGTTCTTGTTCAAGCAGTATCCCAATCAAAACGAAGGTGAACTAACAGCGTATCGAAGTGCCCTAGTTAGAACCGAGATGCTGGCTAAAGTCGCTCTAGAGGTTAATTTGGACTCGATGGTCATTATGGGTCGGGGAGAAAAATTCACTCAAGGCACCCTGAACCAACATATCTTAGCCGATGTTTTTGAAGCTTATCTTGGAGCGCTGTTTCTCGACCAAGGTTTACCTACAGTTAAAAGCTTCCTTGAAGAACAGCTCTTTCCTAAAATCGAAGCAGTGATTGCTCAACACAGTTTCAAAGATCCCAAAAGTCTGTTCCAAGAAAAAATGCAAGCCAAAGGTTTACCTACACCTTTTTATCAAGTAACGAGTGAATCAGGACCAGACCACAAAAAATTGTTTGTGGTCCAAGTCAAAGTGATTGATCAAATCATGGGGGAGGGTAAGGGTAGCAGCAAGCAGCGCGCCGAAAGCGCAGCTGCTCAAAATGCACTTGAGCAATTGCCGGGTGAGCTGCTATAATCCGCTCTCTTGGTAAGTAATGAAAGAAACTTTATGTTAAAAATTAAGTTAGCTCGGTTTGGTAAAAGAAAACAACCTCGTTATCGTGTGGTGATTGCTGAAGCCAATAGTAAACGTGACAGCGGTTACGTAGCTCAATTGGGTCATTACAGCCCCACCATGAATCCGAAACAACTCGAAATCGACATGGAAGCATATCAGCAATGGCTGCAAAAAGGTGCGCAGCCTACTGAGACGGTTGCAGCCCTAGCCAAGCGCCTACAGTCTGATACTCCTTTTCCACCCAAAAAATCCAAACCATCAAAAAAAGCTCTAGCTAAGAAGGCTGGAGCTGGCAAATCGGCAGCTCCAGCCCCTACACCAGCTGCAGCACCCGCTGAGTCACCAACTGATGCAGCTGCTGAACCAACTGCAGCAGCAGAAGAAAAAACTGAAGAAAAGCCTACTGATTCTGACAAATCACAGCCAACAAAAACTGATCCAGCCAAAACACCAACTGAGGAAAATCCAGTAAAAAAGTAATAACACAAAGGGATAAACCTTTATGAAAAATCTTCTAGAATACATCGTCATTCACCTAGTCGACAATCCTGAATCAGTCGTCATTACTGAGAACAAACAAGCTGATTTGACCCAATACGTAATTGCCGTACACCAAGACGACATCGGTCGGATTATTGGTAAAAAAGGTTCGGTAATTTCTGCTATCCGCCAAATTGCCCGCATCAAAGCAATTAAAGAAGGAGTAATGATCAGAGTCGATGTCGATACTCCTGATCGCCCTCGCGAAGAAATTAGAGAATCATCTGCTGAAGAGCAGCCCGAATCTGAGACCGATCAAATCGAAGAGTAAATCTCATCGATACTGGGCAAACCAAATAGATCTTCCAAACCACCCTGGATATCTAACTGTTCTGGCAGCTCAATTTTCTGAAACTCTTTTAGTTGTTCTAAAACTTCCAAATCTTTTATATCCAAAACTGGAACTGGGGTGTTAATCTGAGCTTTAGCCGCCACATTAGCAAAGTAACTCTGACAGCTCATCTCAATACTGACCTTATCTTTCTCCTCATCTTCTACAGGTTGCTGAGCAACCCTAGATTGCGCCCTACCTTCTGAAACAGAGAAACTATTGATAGTGGTAAAAGGTGCAATTTTTTCCAACAACTCCATAAACTCACTGGCTTTCTCAAAACTGCCGTTGACGCGAAACGACACCGGCAAGCCATCAACTCCAGATTTTTGATTTTTACTGCTAATTTTGGCCGATTCACTGCCTAAAGCCCCCGGGTTTAACTCCAAACCTGTTACCTCAATCTCGGTTGCTCGGGTCACTTGATCCAAGCTGGCCAGAAACTCTAATAACGGTTTATGATCTTGCAAGGCTAAATTGACAATTTCAGTCGACTCAAAGTAGCTCGGATCATACTTAATTCTATCTAATTGGGCTAATTTTTCTCGAAGTTGCGTCAGTTTTTTCTTTTCTGCCGCCAACTCTTCTCGATTTTCGATAATTGCTTGACCTTGGGGAATGATCAATGTCACTACCCCTATTACCACCAAAACACTCATCAGTACCGCAAGACTAAGTGCTTTGCGTTTTTTTATCTCGATTAATAGATCATCAAAGCTAAATTCTTTCATCATATACTCGGCTCCATAGTGGTTTTGGTGGTGCGAAGATTGACGCTCACTGCTAGCACATACTGACCGCGATCATCACGTGTCAAGCGATTGCGACTCACCGGGCCAAACTCATCAGTAATATCAGGTTGACTAAGTCGGTTTAACACCTCATCTAAAATAAACACTGAGTCGGACTGAATCTGGAACACGATCTCTTCGTCCTTTTCGGAGTATTTCAAACCCACCACACTGGCACCTTCACCAAATAGCGAGCGAAATTTTCTCAGTGCAGCTTGTTTTTGTTGTCTGGAGCTAAACAAGCTACTTAAAATCTTTACTTTATTCACATAACTAGAGTAAGCCAACTCGTCTTGCTTGAGATACTCCCATTGATCAGCCAGTTTCTTGTACTCCTTATTCGTAGAGTTTAATTGATTCTGGTAAAACAGATTAACCAAAAACACAGCAATAATCACACCTAGCGTAATCAAAAAAACCAACAAGGCCCACCAAAACCGCCGCTGATCGATTTTCTGTTGTTTCGATTTTCGCCTGCTGAAAAGTCGAACAAAATTAATCGAGGTCGCCATTACAAGTCTTCCTGTTCCATCAAGCCGAGCACCACTCCGTAAGCCGTTGGGGTGTTCAATTGTTTGATATTTCCCATACTGACAGAAGAAATTGGATCGGCAATCAAGATTTCGACTCCCAAATCAGCACTGGCTTGAGCAACCAAACCGGGTAACAGCACCGCACCTCCCGAAAAAATAATCCTCTTGATTACTTCGCCTTGATATTGATTGGCAAAATACTGCATTGAGAGTTGAATATTCTTGAACCACAATGCCACGTGCGGCATCAGTAGCTGTCTGACCTTACCCCCAAACTGGGTTTCATCCAAGCCATAGGTACGCACATACTGCGATGCGGCTTCTTCATCAAGATTAATACTTTCGTGCAAAGTTTTGGTCAATAAACTGCTTCCCCCAAGATGGGAAACAACAAAATTTAGTTGTCCATTGCGGACAACAATCAGGATCAGCTCGTTATTA
>Ga0116157_10003440_pt1 | contig 15164 bp, 13 predicted proteins | sample AD_UKC048_MetaG_FD_89882 | JGI IMG/M metagenome (GOLD analysis project Ga0116157, IMG submission 89882) | Active sludge microbial communities of municipal wastewater-treating anaerobic digesters from USA - AD_UKC048_MetaG | ecosystem: Engineered > Bioreactor > Anaerobic > Digestate | place: USA...
ATATCTTCAACTAATTCGTAAATAATTTTGTAGTTTTTTATTTCCACCTTGCTGCCATCAGCCATTCTTTTGGCTACTGGAGTCGCCTCAACATTAAATCCATAGACAATCGCCGAAGCATTTTGCGCTAGCCTTACATCCGATTCAGTAATGTTTCCGACAGCAGCGTCAATATAGTTTACCGCCACTTCGTCTGATTTTATTTCAGAAAGAATTTGCTGAATAGCTTCAACTGAACCTTGAACATCCGATTTCAAAATTACATTCAGTTTTTTTATTTTTTCATCAGCAATGTTTTTGTAAATTTTTTGTGCACTGAAACCATCACCGTTACTCACGTTTCTTCCAAAATCATTAGCTTTATCATGTTTAATTTTGGCTCCAGCTTTTCCGGAAACAACCTGCAAGATGTCATTAGTATTAGTAGTCGTGTTAATGCCAATGAGACTCACGGGAACTGAAGGGCCAGCTTCAGCCAGTCTCTTGCCGGCAAAATCTTCCATTCTGCGAACTCTCCCAAAGGCCGCGCCCACAATAATATCCTGTCCTTCTTTAAGCGTACCTGTTTTGACTAAAACTGTTGAAACTGGACCCTTTTGCGGATCCAGATGAGATTCCAATACAATCCCCAAGGCCTCTCTTTTATAGTCTGCCACAAAATTTTCCACTTCCATCAGAAGCAAAACATTATCTAAAAGTTCATCGATACCAATTTTATTTTTAGCGCTTACTTCCGAGCAAAGAACTTGTCCACCCCAATCTTCAACCAATATGCCATTTTCTCCTAGCTCTTGTTTGACTCTTTGCAAATTAGTTTCTGGTTTATCAATTTTGTTAATAGCCACAATTACCGGCAACTTTTTTTCCAAAAGATAGGCGATAACTTCTTTTGTTTGTGGCTTTACATTATCATCAGCTGCTACCACCAAAATGGCAATGTCTGCGATACTCACACCGCGTTCGCGCATAGCGCTAAAAGCTTCGTGCCCCGGAGTATCCACAAAAGTAATGACTTGCCCTTTCTTTTTAACTTGATAAGCGCTGATATGCTGAGTAATTCCACCTGATTCCTTGGCAGCTACATTGGTTTTTCTAATTGTATCCAAGAGAGTTGTTTTCCCGTGATCAACGTGCCCAAGAATTGTTACTACTGGGGGACGAGATTTTAGAGTTTCTCCGGATTCTTTCTCTTTTTTGATTATTTCCAACAGTTTTTCCAAAGTCATTCGGCCGTCTTCCGCCAAAACTTCTTCTTCCACCTCATATCCCAAATATTGAGCGACGATTGAGGCTGTTTCAAAGTCAACCTGTTCGTTAATGTTGGCTAGTATCCCATTTTTCATCAGTTCTGAAATAACTGTTCCCACAGGCAAATCCAAAGCTTCACTGAACTTTTTCACAGTGATTTTTGAAGGCAATTTAACTTTTTTTACGGTATTTTCCATTTAAAATTTTATTTATACTTTTTTATTTCCCTTAGCTACGGCTATTTTAATCGCCTGTTCTTCTTCCTCAGTTAAAGGATGCTTTTCTGATTTTCCCGCAATGATCGACTTGGAATAGATTCGAGTGCCTTCGCGAGTAAAAAGAGAAGAAATCACAATACCACTGTTTTTTCCATTTAGCAGGGCGATAGCAAAGCTTTGATCTCCGCCAACTTCCTTAAAAGGATTGAATCTTACCACGCCTGTCTTGTGCAAGCCGCGAAAAGCCAGTTCGTTGATTTGGTTAGAAATATTGAAAAGTTCTAAAATATCCTTGTCCAATTCTTTAATAGCCTGTCCTTGTTTGGTCAAAATATCTTCCAAAGCCTCCGGATCGCCCTTTATTACTGGCTTTTTTTTCTTTTTTAGACGACTTAGTCCTACTTGCAAGATAATAATCCAAATCAGTTCTACTACCAAAAAAAATGCCAAGGTCAATATTAGCCAGTTGTTATGTAGAAAAAATATAATATTTTGCGTATTTAACATATAAATTAGAATATTTTTTGCTTATCTTAGGCTAACACTTAAATTGCTTTATGTAAACCCCCGCACCAAATTTATAATCTGGGTCAAAAGAGTCGATTGTCTTCTGAATATTTGTTTATTTATACCTACGTTTATATGAAATAATTTGGTGTTGGGGTAAAGCAAAAATAGTTGCCTTCGCAAACCTTGGCGGACTGCGTCACGCCGAAGGTTCGCTTCGGCGAACCGAAGGCGGAAAGGGTGGGATTTGAACCCACGAAGACATTTCTGCCTTGCAGCTTTTCGAAAGCTGTGCCTTCAACCACTCGGCCACCTTTCCAAATATATTAATTTTTATCTCAACCACCCACCGCCTCTGGCGGGGCCCCGCTCTAGCGGTGGTCTGGCAACTCTCCGGTAAATACATCTTATATAAAAACACTGGACAAATCAACTTTTTCATGTTATCCTTCTCTAGTAATCAATAAATAGCAAACATTGGCTCGCGTACACCCTCTCTATAGAATCGGGGTAAACGGAACGAATGTTTCGCCGAAAAAATATGGCTTTAACAAGCAGACAAAAGGAAAATGTCACCAAAGAGATAAAAAGACACGAAAAGGATACAGGATCTCCTGAATACCAAATCGCCCTTTTTACCGAAAAGATTAAAAAACTGACTTCTCATCTGAAAAAGAACGCTAAAGATTTTCATTCCAGACGTGGACTTCTGAAGATGGTTTCCAAAAGAAAAAAATTAATGATCTATTTGGAAAAGGTCAATGAAAAAGCTTACAAAAAATTGATTAAAAATTTAGGACTTAAATAAAACAGGCTCTGCCTGTTTTTGTTTTTCAGTTTAAAGATATATACTTTGTCATCTTGAGCGAAGTCGAAAGATCTAATTAGATTCCTCGACTACGCTCGGAATGACACAAATAAAAAATATGCCAGCAACATTTAAAGATCAACGTGTCGGAGTCTTGGTAGACATTCAAAATCTCTACTACTCAGGCAAAGTACTATACAAAAAGAAAGTTAACTTCGGTCAACTTTTGAAATCCGGTGTCGGAGACAGAAAACTAATTCGCGCCATTGCCTATGGTATCAAAACTTTGGAAGGCCAAGAAGAAAAATTCTTTGAAGCTTTGGAAAAACAAGGCTTTGAAGTCAAAACTAAAGATTTGCAAATTTTCCCTGGTGGAGCCAAGAAGGGTGATTGGGATGTAGGTATTGCAGTGGATGCGATTAAGATGTCCAAAAGCTTGGATGCCATTATTCTAGTTTCCGGTGACGGAGATTATATTCCACTTGTACAATATATTCAAAGCACAACTGGTTGTCGCGTAGAAGGAATGGCTTTTCTGGAAAGCACCAGCAACAAGCTCGTCGAAACTCTGGATGACTTCACTAATCTTTCCGATAACAAAAAGAAATTCTTGATTTAAAAATATTTTTATCAAAAGATTGCCTACAAATGAGTTATTTGAAAATATTGCTCTTTTAAAACGAATACTTTTAGGAGGCGTAAAAAAACCAATAAAAAAAGGAGGTACACAAAATGGGGAAAAAATGGAATGAAAACCATATTATTACTGGTGTTACAAAAAAGATGAAAAAATCCTTGCCAAAAGGATTACGATGTGTTGATGACAAAATCAAAGTGCCAGATTGGCCACATCCGCTTCATGACAAATTTAATAAGTGGTGCGTAAAATTCGGGATTGGTGATGGATTTTCATTGTAGCCTCGGCTAAAAAATGGGGAGATGATTTCTATCTCCCCACTTCCTAAAAGTATTCGTTTTGTTAACTAGCAAACTATTGCTCAAAAGAGCAAGCAACACCTATAATAAACGATTATCCGACTCAAAAATCTTTGACAAAACCCCTGAAATAGAGTAAACTGAAACCACTTAAAAAATTAATTAAATAAGCCTTTTCTAGTGCGTCGGAGACACAATAATGAACTTAAAATTTAAGTTTAATATCGTGTTTATAACGTCATTAGCGTAAGGCTAAACGTTTCATATGGAACATAAAAAATGGTCCCTCCAGATTGGTGGAAGAATTTTGGAGATTGAAAATGGTCTTTTGGCGAAACAAGCTGGAGGAGCAGTAACCGCCCGTTATGGCGATACAGTGGTTTTGGCTACAGCTGTCATGAGCAAAGACGCTTCCCGCATTAGTGGATATTTTCCACTCATGGTTGATTTCGAAGAAAGATATTATGCCGCTGGAAAAATCAAAGGATCAAGGTTTATTAAAAGAGAAGGCCGTCCATCAGACGATGCCATCCTTTCTGGTCGTGTAGTTGACCGAACTGTCAGACCTCTTTTCAATGGTCGCATGAGAAATGAAGTACAAGTTATTTGTACTGTTCTTTCCTATGATGGAGAAAATGATCCAGGAATACTAGCCGTTATCGCCGCTTCAGCCGCCCTTTCCATTTCCAACATTCCTTGGAATGGACCAGTAGCCGCTGTCCGTGTTGGAAAAGCCAAACCTGCCCGCAATGCTTCGCCTAGCGATGCAGGCGGGGAAGGTTTCATTTTGAACCCAGTTAATGGAGAAATCGCTGAAAGTAATTTGGATTTAGTAATTTCTGGAACCAAGGACAAAATCAATATGATTGAAGCTGGAGCCAAAGAAGTTCCAGAAGAAGAAATTGTGGAAGCTTTTGCTTTTGGACAAGAAGCTATTGTCAAAATTGCCTCTTTCATTGAAGAGATTGTCAAAGAAGTTGGCAAAGAAAAATCAGAGCCAGCCTTACTTCAAGGCACACCTGAATTTGAAGCTAAGGTTAAAGAAATTTTACTTTCAGAAGGCTTAGCTGAAGCGCTGTATGACCCAAGCAAAAAAGTTATCGAAGAAAAAACTAAAGCTATTAATGAAAAAGTAGAAACCTACATCAAAGAATCTTTTACCGAAAACGTTGATAAGCTCAAAGAAGTTGCTCAGCAAGTTTTTGAAGAAGTTTCTGATGAAATTGTTCATCAAAATATTTTGGAAAAAGAACAAAGACCGGATGGAAGAAAACTGACTGAAATCAGACACATTGATTGTAAGGTTGGTATCTTACCTAGAACTCACGGCACTGGACTTTTCACTCGGGGTGAAACTCAGGCTTTGACTGTTACAACTCTTGGTTCTCCTGGAGATGAACAAATTATCGACACCATGGAAGTGGATATGAAAAAAAGATATATCCACCATTACAATTTTCCTCCATATTCGGTTGGAGAAATCAAGCCTATGCGTGGACCAGGTCGACGTGAAATTGGTCATGGAGCCCTAGCTGAAAAAGCTTTGGTTCCGGTTCTGCCTTCCAAAGAAGAATTCCCCTACACCATCCTTCTGGTATCAGAAGTTTTGGAATCAAATGGTTCTTCTTCAATGGCTTCTACTTGCGGATCAACATTGTCTTTGATGGATGCTGGAGTTCCAATTAAAAGACCGGTAAGTGGCATTGCCATGGGAATAATTGTAGGAAAAGATGAAAAATTCAAAGTTTTAACTGATATTCAGGGCTTGGAAGATCACTATGGCGATATGGATTTCAAAGCAGCTGGTTCAGAAAAAGGCATTACAGCTCTTCAAATGGATGTAAAAGTTGATGGCGTGACTTTAGAAATGCTAAAAGCAGTCCTCTTGCAATCAAAGGGTAACCGTTTGGAAATTTTGCAAAAAATTGCCGCAGCCATTTCCACTCCTCGAACTGAAATGTCACAATACGCTCCTCGCATTATTGTCATGAAAATCAATCCAGAAAAAATTCGTAATGTTATTGGCTCTGGTGGTAAAATCATTAATGAGATTATCGATGAAACTGGAGTTCAAATTGACATTGAAGATGATGGCTCAATTTTCATTACCTCTCCTGATGGAGATTCCGCTGCTAAGGCTCAAAAGTGGATTGAGAATTTGACTCATGAAGTTAAGGCTGGAGAAATTTTCAATGCTCGCGTAACCCGCATCATGAACTTTGGTGCTTTTGCTGAAATTCTCCCTGGACAAGAAGGTTTGATCCATATTTCCGCTTTAGCCGATCATCGAGTCGAAAAAGTTGAAGATTTGGTAAAAGTTGGCGATATTGTTCCGGTTAAAGTAATTGAAATTGATAATCAGGGCCGTATAAATTTATCCGCCAAGGCTGTGCCTAAGCAAGTCTAGCCAAAAATTAGGTTTTGTTGTAAAATAGGAATGAGAAAATCGTTCCTATTTTTATTTTATTTAAATAAAAATACTTTTTAATAAAAACGTTAAAAAAACAAAAAAATGTTTCAGGATAAAAACACAAATAATAAGCAGACTGATTTCAATTCTTCTCTGGTGCCAATGTCCCCAATCCACCTGATGAAAAATGATTTGGCAGAAATAAAAAATCCTAAAAAAGAAACATCCAAAGGATCGCCTGAACCAACAAAGCCGTTTCCCAATCTTTCTGAAGAGCAAAAAACTAGCCCCTTCTTTAATGCGGCCAAGCCGCAAAAAATTGCCGAAAACAAGCCAAAAGAAGTTATCCTACCGTCTGCAGCAGCACACACTGAAACAGCTGCCATCTCTCCCGTCGTTCCTTCTCCTGCCAAAGAACCTCAGAGAGAAATAAAAAGAGAGGCTCCACAAAAAATAGAAACTTCTGTTTTTTCTCAACAAAAAAAACTCCTGAAAGATCTGCCAAAAAAATCAGCCGAAAACTTTGCTTTAAATAAAATTATTCTTATTTTTGCAGTTTTCTTTTTTCTCTTGGTTGTCGGAGCCAGCGGTTATTATTTTTGGATAGCCAAACAAAATAAAGTTCAACCGGAGAATAATCAAGTCTCAAATGAACGATTGGATAGTCAGCCTGTGGCGCAAATAGAACCAGAAAAAATAATTGAATTTTCTACTGAAAAACCAAACTACTTCTCAATAGACATTGCAATCGCTGATAAAAATTCCATAATTGAACACATCGACACTTATTTAAAAAGAGCTGCAGAGATAAAAATAACTACTCCGATTGAATTTATCTTCACTGATTCCTCTAATAACCCCATTCCTTTTAAAATTTTCGCTGGAAAAGTCGGAATCAGCTTTTCAGAAGAAACCCTCTCCGCACTCAAAGATACCTTCAGCTTCTTTATTTATAATGATAGTGGCAACTATCGATTGGGAGTTGCCATTGATTCGACAAATGATATAAATCTTAAGGCTGCTTTACTCAAAGAAGAACCGACTCTTGTTGACGCCCTAGAGCCAATCCTCAGAAACCCAGAAAACAAAGGCCTACTTAAAGAAGAAAAATATTCCCAAAATATCTATAAAAATGTAAACATTAGATATGCCAATATTGTTTCTCCTGAGTATTTATCTATTGATTATGCTGTTTTTCAGAAAAAACTTATCATCGTAACTACTAAAAACATGTCCCGAGCCATTATTGACTATTTAACCCCCGTTTCCGCCAAAACATCCGTATCAGAATCCATTAAAACTTCCGAAAACAAAACTTCAACAGAAATTATTCAAAATACGACAGCAATTGATACCGCCCAAAAGAGCGTCCAAGAATAAAAAACAAGTTATCCACAGGATCATTTGCTTTAAATAAAGCAAATGATAGATTTCTGGGATATATTTCAAAAAAGAAAATTACTTTTCAAAAAATCAAAAAAATGATTTTTTGGAAAAATCGGACTCAAATTAATTTCTCAAAAAAATAAGGCTCAGATAAGAGTTTTTTTGAAAAATATACAGCCAACCTTTGACTCAATGCTTTTTTTCTGCTATAATGAAACTATACTTCATTAAAAATCGAATATTCAATGAACAGCTATAGGGTTTCAATCGCAATTTCCCCCTATTTGCGATTGAAACTCTCTTGCTGTTCAAGCGTTCTAAGTCAACGTACTTGAACCGCCCAGCCCTTTAAAAAAGAGCCGGGACCCTAAAACAAAAACAAAAAATTTTTATACAAAACAAAAATAAAAATAAACATGTTCTTTCAAAAGGCGAAAGCCAGAGAACGGTAAGAGAAACACAGAAACATGTATATAAAATACATATACACTATAATTTTAGATGCCTTCACCCGCTATAAAATTTCCGTGTTATATGTTAATACATGACAAACGGCCAGAGGCGTTCAGCCTAAATTTATATATTTTAGGGCTTCGAACGCCCTGGTTAATCCCTTTAACTAGGCACCAGAACAAGAGGTGTTTTTTTGTACTCAAATTTACTTAAATTTTATGCCCAGTAGTGAAATTTCGACTGGGCTTTGCTAAAAAGTTACCCAAAAATAAAAACTATACGTTAGTAATATTAAAATTATTTCGTCATCATAAGTTATCTTATAATGTCGAAATTCTACTACTGGGTATGAATAATATAGGAAAAGATGGAGAAATAGTGGCGGCTAATTTTCTCAAAAACCTAGGCTATGAAATTTTAGATCGGAATTTCAAAAACATAACCGGTCGCGTCATTGGAGAAATTGATATCATTGCCAAGGACAGAGAAATGAACGAGTTGGTTTTTGTGGAAGTAAAGACCAGAGAATATCAAAAATATAAAGATACTTTGCCAGAAGAAAATATTACTCCATCGAAATTACGCAAATTGAATAGAATAGCTACTCGCTATCTTCAGGAAAAAAATTTAAGAGAAGAACATTATCGCTTTGACGCTATTTCAGTTTGGTTAGATTACACAACCAGAAGAGCTAAAATAAAACACTTAAAAAGCATCTTCTATTAGTGTTAGATAGACAATTCAGATGCAATTTGGTAAAATGATTATGCAAAAGACTGAAATAACAGTTTTTAATTACTAAAGAAATTCTATGACAATAGATCCAAAAACACTCGCCGAGCTAAAAACAGCTCTTCTGGAAGAAAAAAATAGCCTCGAAACAGATTTACAAAAGATTGCCCGCCCTATCGACAAAAGAGACGGAGAATATGAAACAAACTTTGAAAGAATTGGGGAAGATAAGGATGATAATGCCACTGAAGTTGAGCAATATGCCGATAATTTGCCGGTAGAAACAGCTCTGGAAAATAAACTCAAAGATGTTATTGAGGCTCTTGCTAAGATGGAAAAGGGCACTTACGGAGTTTGTGAGAATTGCCAACAAGAACTTGACATTGAACGTTTAAAAATAAACCCTTCTGCCAAAACTTGCATAAAGTGTAAATAAGCTGATGAATAAGACAAAAATTTTAGTCTTGAGTTTAGTTTTTCTACTTTCTTTAGTTTTGCTTGATCAGTTATCCAAATTTTTAGTCCGCTTTTCGAGCGGATTTTATTTGTGCAATAGCGGTATGGCTTGGGGAATAAAGTTGCCTTCATTTTTGTTTTGGTTTTTTTGGATAGTTATAGTTATTTTTCTAATTTATTTAATTTTTTCAGAAATTTTTCAAAAAAAATCATTGAATATTTTTCTCTTAGCCAGTTTGTCGCTAATTTTGTCCGGAGCAATTGGAAATTTACTGGACAGGATATTCTTTGGTTGCGTTATTGATTTCATTAATATCAAAATTTGGCCAATCTTTAATTTGGCTGATAGTTTCATCACAATCGGTGCTGCAATAATATTAATTGATAAATTTAAAAAAATATCTTTTAAAAAATTTTTAATTTTATAATTTTGTAAATAAATATTAATTTTTAAACATTTAAAAATTTATAAACTACCGCCCGTTTAAAAATTAAAAATTACAAAATTAAAAAATTCCACTCTATTGTCTTCAAAAATTTTATCGGCAGCAACAATTGGTCTCAAAAGCGAAGTAGTCGAGGTGGAAGTGGATACAATTTCGTCTGGACTTCATCAGTTTAATATTGTGGGTTTGCCCGATGCCGCTGTTAAAGAATCACGCGACCGAGTTGGCGCGGCTATCCGTAATAGTCAGTTTCGTTCACCCCATCAATGCGGGAGAGTGACGGTCAATTTGGCTCCAGCCGATCTGCGCAAGGAAGGTCCGGTTTATGATTTGCCAATAGCCTTGGGTTTTCTTTTAGCTACCAAACAAATAGAATTTGATCATAGAAATAAACTTTTTTTGGGAGAGTTATCCCTTGATGGCAAAATACGCCCTGTCAAAGGAGTTTTGCCAATGGCGATTTTGGCCAAAGAAAAAGGCATTTCGGAAATATATGTTCCGAAGCTAAATTCTTCTGAAGCTTCAATTATTGAAAATATCAAAGTTTTTCCAGTAGAAAACTTGCTTTCGCTTATTGCGCATCTTCTGGGAAAAACCATCTTGCAACCAGCCGAAAAAACAAACTTGGAAAAATTATTTCTCAACGAGGATCACCCGGTGGATATGTCTTTTATTCGTGGTCAGGAACATGCCAAGAGGGCCATGGAGATTGCGGCAGCCGGAGGACACAATATTCTGCTGAATGGCCCCCCAGGATCAGGGAAAACCATGTTAGCCAAAACTATGCCATCCATTCTGCCACGACTAACCAGAAATGAATCGCTGGAAATTACAAAAATATTTTCAGTAGCCGGGCAACTTCCCAAAGAAATAGCTTTGATAACCAAGCGCCAATTTCGATCGCCTCATCACAGTGCTAGTGCAGTTTCGTTAGTCGGCGGAGGAACTTTTCCACGTCCAGGAGAAATAAGCCTGTCCCATCGAGGAATTTTGTTTCTGGATGAATTTCCAGAATTTTCCCGTGCCGTTTTGGAAAACTTGAGACAGCCATTGGAAGATGGTATAATTACTATTTCCAGAGCTCAGGGTTCACTGGAATTTCCGGCTCGCTTTACGCTTGTTGCCGCTATGAATCCTTGTCCTTGCGGTAATGCCACTGATCCAGAAAAACTCTGCGCTTGCAGCCCAGCCAGTATCATCAAATATCAAAGAAAAATTTCTGGACCAATTCTCGACAGAATCGATTTGCATGTAGAAGTTCCCAGAATCAAATTTGAAAAACTCCAAGAAAACATTGCTGCAGAAAGTTCTAAGTCAATTCGAGACAGAGTCGAAAGGGCGCGCAACATTCAAAAGGAAAGATTTGAAAATTCCAAAACAGTTACTAATAGTGAAATGAGTAGCCAAGAAATCAAAGAATTTTGCTCACTTAATTCAGTTTGCATTGAACTCATGAAAAATGCCGTTTCCAAATTTTATCTCAGCGCCAGATCATATTATCGAATAATTAAGGTTGCCAGAACCATTGCCGATCTCGAAAGCTCCCCAGAAATTCAACCCGCTTACATTGCTGAAGCAATTCAATATAGATTTAAGACGGAATAAAAAAGTTGCCATAATATTTTCGAAAACTAAACCGAAAGAGTATTTTTAGAGGCTTATTGCAAATATACAGCTAGTGTCATTCCCGCGAAGGCCTGTCTCGACAACAAGGCGGGCGGGAATCCAGTTACCACCAAACTTAATGGAAAATAAAAGCGTGCAAAAATTCCAGAAACATTCAGCTATAATTATTCATAATTCGATTTGATATAATAAAAAATTTCTGGAGCCTAGATCCCCGCCTTCGCGGGGATGACAAAAAATTAATTCCTTATAATCTATGTTTCTTTTCAATAAAAAAATTTTATATTTTACTCTTTTTGTTATCCTTATATTTTCCGGATACAAATTCTTGGCTTATTTTGGAGTTTTTTCCAGAAGTTTGGCTGGTATTGAAACTGCCCAAAAAACAGTCCATCTTAACGACAACGGTCTGAATTTCGTTATAGAAACACACAGTCAAACAGTTGAAGAGTGGCTGGATGAAAATAAAATAATTCTGAAGGAACATGACGAAATTATTCCCAACAAAAAAGATAGGATTTTTTCTGGAATGAATTTGCAAATTAAAAGAGCTCTAAAAATAAAAATTGAGGTTGACGGAAAAACTCTCAATACTTACACCTTGCAAAATAATATTCAAGACACACTTCATGAAAACAAAGTAATCCTTGGACGTCTCGACAAGGTTTCGCCGAATAAAACTTTTCCTCCCAACCAAGATTTAAAAATAGTAGTTACTCGTATTAATATTGAAGAAAAAATTATTTCCGAAGATATTGATTTTCCAATTATTTATAAAAATGATTCAAAGCTTAGTTGGAGAGAAGAAAAAATTCAGGAGCCAGGGGAAAAAGGTATTCGCGAGGTAAAATATAAAATAACTTATCAAAATGGCAAAGAAATTTCTCGCGTAGTCTTAGAAAAAAATATTACTCAAAAGCCTGTGGCGCAGACTGTCGTTAAGGGAACCTACATGCAACTCGGCAAAGCCGCCAAAGGACAGGGAACGTGGTATGCTTGGAAAGGTGGTCTCTTCGCGGCCAGCACTTCCATTCCTAAGGGAGAATATGTTAAGGTTACCAACACAGCCAATGGTAAAACTGTTATCGTTCAAATTAATGACTATGGTCCTCAGGGTAAGGGTCGCATCATCGATCTTGATAAGGTTGCCTTTGCCCAAATTGCTTCCATTGGTGCCGGAGTCATTGGAGTTAAAGTCGAACAAATCCTTAATTAGTTAGTAGTTTTAGTTGTTGGTAGTTTTTAGAAAAGTCCTCTAGCTACAAACCACCAACTCCACAAGCTACAAACTAAGAACTAAAAACTACAAACCAATAGTATGCCCACCAAATTAGGTCAAAATTTTCTAAGAGATGCTGATGTTATCCAAAAAATCATTAATTCGGCTGATTTGCAGCCCAATGATTTTGTAATTGAAATTGGGCCTGGAGAAGGTGTCTTGACTGAAGAATTGGTCAAATATGCTAAAAAGGTTATTGCCATAGAAATTGACCCATTTTTAGCCAAAAAACTTGCAGAAAAGTTTAAAAATACACCCAATGTTGAGATAATAATGGCTGATATTTTGAGAATAAACTTACCAGATTTAGCTGCAAAATACAAAATACCAGATACTAAATACAAAGTTGTCGCCAATTTACCCTATTACATAACTTCTCCAATCATTAGATTGCTTCTTGAGGCTCAAATAAAGCCAAGGGAGATGATTTTAATGGTACAAAAAGAAGTAGCCGAAAGAATAGTGGCTAAACCTGGAAAAATGAGTATTTTGGCTGTTTCAGTGCAATATTATGCCGAACCCAAGCTATTATTTGAAGTTTCCAAAAAAGCTTTTTGCCCAGTTCCCAAAGTGGACAGTGCAGTCATAAAAATAGTTAATATAAGCCAAAAAAACACGAGCTTGGAAGAAACCAAGAAATTCTTTCGACTGGTCAGAGCAGGTTTTTGCGCCAAAAGAAAGACTTTGGCGAACAACACTACTAGCAGCTTAAAAATAGACAAGAAATTGGTTGAAGAAAAACTAAAAAAAATTGGTCTGTCTTCAAATGTTCGTGCTCAAGAACTGAGTGTTGAAAAATGGAAAAATTTTTTAGATACTTTATAGTTCTTGCAAAAAATCAGGCGATAAAATACTGACAACTTTTGTCAGTATTTTATTATTTAATTTAACTTATAAAAAACCCCTTCTCCTGTGGATAACTAGGCAAAAACCTGTTCTACAAAAAACAGTTTCTGTGTTATAATCTTATCAATGAAACTTAATGTGAAAATAAAAGTTACCGACTTAAAGTTGTCGCTATTGTTTGTCGCCAGTTTGTTTATTTTGGGACAAGCTTTTTTGACTTTTGCAGAGAACAAGGACAATTCGAGCAATCTTTTTCTGGATAGCGATCATGATGGGCTCTCCGATCAAGAAGAAAGAATTTATGAAACTGACCCAAATAGTGTTGACTCTGATAGAGACGGTTACACGGATGGGGCAGAAGTAAAATCTGGCTATGATCCACTCAAACCATCCCCTGGAGATAAACTGGAAACAGTTTCTAATAAAAAAACACCTGAAATTGTTTCCGCTCTAGGAGGGAAAGTTAATCTAACCCAAAAGTTAAACGAAAAGCTTTCGATGGAAATGGGCGTCGGCGGTGACGCAGAAACAATTCCTGAAGAAATAACCACAGAAAACCTGCGATCATTAGTCCAGGATTTTTTGAATGAAACATCCACCACGGGTGTCTATTCCACCATAACTGTCGGAAATATTCAAATAAAAGAACAGGATTATTCCGGCCTTTCCGGAGAAGAAGCAACCAGACTAAGAGCCCAGGATTTTACGGACTATGTTGTTTCTGTTTTCTATGTCCTATCTTTAAATTCTGAAAAGCCAATCCTCGGTACTACTGACTTTGAAAGAACACTATCTGAGGTACTCAGTGAGTCGGCTACGGCCCTACTTGAAAATGATATCAACTATTTCAGAAATCTGAGTGGGAAAGGTCAAAAAGTTCTTAGGGAAATACTGGAGGTAGAGGTTCCGGAAGAATTCAAATATACTCATGCAAAAATGATAAATATATTTGGCTATGGTCTTTCACTTATTGATCTAATTATTCAAAGAGATGCGAGTGATCCGGTTGCAAGTCTGATTAATTTTTCGAAAATAAATAGTTTTCTGGATGTTTTTCAAGAGGCTCTCGCGGAATTTCGAGCCAAAAGCAACCAGTACGAATTGGACAACGACTATATTAAAAATGAATTGGAAAAATTAGGCATTGATACCTCGGATTCTTAATTGTAAAAAATATTCTCTAAGCTAAAAAGAATGAAAAATAAAATTAATAAAAAAATTAAAGTTTTAGTTTTCATTTTTTTATTTGCCATAATCGGTTTTTTTCCTTCTCAAAAACCAGCTCAAGCAGTTGATTGTTGGTTTATCCCTTGTGATGGTATTTTTGAACAAGCTATGGATATGATTAAGTCTGCCTTACTAGCCATTTTGAAGGAAGAAGGAGCTAGCATGATTAGTGATTCGGTGGGCGGCGCTGCTAAATATGTTAAAAATACCAATAAGTTTCTAGAAAGTGATCCCACAAAAGCCGTTAATAAGGAATTTGACAAATACCTAAAAGAAGGCATCGCCCAAGGCAAAAGCTCCGCATCAAGCTATGTCAATATAGCTCAGATCAACAGTAAGAATGCGAATGCTTATGCTTCCAATTTTGAAGGAGTCGGTCCCGATTCATTTAGGATAGGTCTCTATAAAAACAATCCGCAAATTGAAAGCTTCATTGAGTCGGCCAGCGCAGCTTCAACTTCTGGCAGTATGACCTCAAGCGCTGGAAATTATCTAAATAAGATGGTGGAGGACGCCAAAAAAGCAACCATCAACAAGGTTGAGCCAGCCGTAACCTATGCCGGTGATCCGTCAAAGATGTTTGAAA
>Ga0116157_10003442_pt1 | contig 15160 bp, 10 predicted proteins | sample AD_UKC048_MetaG_FD_89882 | JGI IMG/M metagenome (GOLD analysis project Ga0116157, IMG submission 89882) | Active sludge microbial communities of municipal wastewater-treating anaerobic digesters from USA - AD_UKC048_MetaG | ecosystem: Engineered > Bioreactor > Anaerobic > Digestate | place: USA...
AAGGCGTGAAAAACCCGCGTTAATCCGCTCAATCCGCGTCATCCGCGCTCCCATTAATGTCGCTTTAGGAAATATCCGCCGCATGCGGAAAAACAGATATCGATAATGAAAAATCGTTTTGCCTCTATACTCGAAAACCTGCGTTTTTTCCTGAGTATCTTGCTCGTTTTTTTGCTGGTTTTTGAAAAATACATACACCTGCCCGCTATTTTGGCGGTGCTGGGGCGGATGCACCCGCTAATCTTGCATTTCCCCATTACCCTGGCCGCAGTAGGCGGGTTGGGCTTATTGATTCCAGCCAAATATGAGTTGGCCAACTGGGCGCGACGCATGGAGTTCTGGTCCATCACGGCCTCCATTACGGCATTGACTGCCTTGTTTGGCCTATTCCTATCACGAGAAGGGGGATACGATGAGGCAACGCTGAATTGGCACAAATACTCCGCTGCTGCATTGACTCTTGGGGCTGGTTATTTGGCCTGGCGCTTTGGTCGCAAGTTTTCATCGCGTTGGGATTTGGCATTCGGGACGGGAACGCTGATTTTGACCCTCATTTGTGGGCATCAAGGCGGAGTCCTTACCCACGGCAGCAATTTTCTGCTTGAACCCATTCGTCCCAGTGTAGCGGCCACCCCTGTGGTGGTCAATGTGCAGCAAGCCGAAATGTTTCGGGATGCCGTGCGGCCAATCCTCGAAAAGAAGTGTTTTGCTTGCCACAACCCCAATAAAACCAAAGGAGAGTTGCTCATGATCACCTTGGAAGGCATCAAAAAAGGTGGCGAAAATGGAGCCATTTTCACCCCTTTCCGACCCGATTCGAGTCAGATGATCCAAATGGCCCTGTTGCCAGAATCCGATGATCGGCATATGCCTCCACAGGGTAAGCCACAATTGACTCCTGATGAGCTCAAAGTGTTGCATTTTTGGATCAAAAAAGGAGCCGATTTCGGCGCAAAAGTGAGTGCATTTTTGCCCAACGACACTTTGGACGCCTGGGTGAAATCGATTCCCACCGCAGCGGCAGCGCTACCCAAAATTTCCGCCGCTTCACCGAAAACAATCGAGGGGTTGAAAAGCAATTTTTGCAACATCCGCCCAATTGCGCAAGGCAGTCCTTATCTGGAGGTGGTGGTATTCAATCACCAGGATTACCAGGCGGAGGTGTTTAAAAAATTGCAAAAAATCAGCAAAAACATCTATCGCCTGGAGGCTTCTGGCGCACCTGTAACCGATAAGGAGTTGAAAAGTATTACAGGCCTCGCCAACCTGCGGGAGCTGGGGTTGGGCAAAACCAAAATCACGGGTAATAACCTGGCTCAATTGCGCGAGCTGAAACACCTGCAAACCCTTAAACTTCACGGCAACCAACTCAAAGCCAAGGACATTGAGCCGCTACTAGGTTCATCCAGTATCCAAGCACTGTACCTCTGGGGCAATCCTTTGCCCGAGAAAGACTTACAAAAACTGCGCAAAAAAGCCAGCAAGATGCAATTGGACATCGGTACGCCACCCGATACCGCCGTGTTGCAACTCAACAAACCTGTAGCGGAAAAACCGCTGGCTTATTTTCAAAACAGCACACAATTGGTCTTGACCCATCCCATGCGGGGCGTGAAAATTTATTACACCACCGATGGCCGAAATCCTGACGGAAAGGCGGGCATCGGAAAGGTGTATACCCAACCCATTGTGGTAAAAACGGATCAAAAAATCAAGTACCACGCCGAGTTGGACGGATGGCATTCAAGTGTGCTGGATTCTCTGGAGTTCAAAAAAGCCCGCTTTGTTCCTGATAAATTTAGCCTCAAAATACCCGCCAATCCTAAATTCTTAGGCGGCGGCGACTCCGTGATTTTCAACCTGATTAAAGGTGCACCCAACCACACCGTCAACGATGGGTGGTTAGGTTTTGAACGGGCTGAACATTTGGATGTAGAGTGTTTTTTCAAAAAACCGGCTGAGGTGAAAAAAATAAGCATCGGCACGCTTTTGGCAGACAATGCCTACATCGTTCCTCCCTCCAGTTTAGAGGTATGGGCGAGTAACACCCCGGGGCAATGGGAAAAAATTGGCACCCAAAGTTTTCCGGTTCCCGATGGGCCACAATACGGCAATCGATTTTACCACTGCGAAGTAAAACCGGGCAAATATGCGTATCTAAAAATTGTAGCCAAGCCTATCCCGAAACTCCCTAGTTGGCATCGCGGCAAAGGAGAGCCCGGCTGGTTGTTCGTGGATGAGGTATTGATCAATTGAGGGTTCGGGAGTTCGGGAGTTCGAGGGTTCGGGGTTTGAGGATGAAGTACAATCTGTCGCCGTCCGAACGTATTGAACACAAACTGGCCATTCTGTGTTCTTTCTGCAAACCAATCGCTTGCACTTAAGCGTATATTGTAGAAAATAAAGAAAGATGATCCGATTGAGTTTTTTGTTTTTCATCATTAGTGTCAGTGTAGCCAGTTGCCAAAACAAACCTGCTGCTCCTAAAACTGATGCAAAACTTGTAAGCATGCACAATCACAATCCCTATTACTCCCGCACCGACACCACCCATCTGAACGTATCCGATGCTGAGTGGAAAAAAGTATTGTCTGAAGACGTATACACGATCGCCCGGAAAAAAGGTACCGAGCGTGCTTTTACTGGCAAATATTGGGATTTTGAAGGGCTTGGCACTTATTATTGTGCAGCCTGTGGCAATGCCTTGTTTCGTTCAGATTCAAAATTTGCCAGTTCCTGTGGCTGGCCAAGCTTTTACGAAGCATTGCGCCCCAATAGTGTCAAGTATGAAAACGATACTTCTTACGGTATGATCCGCACCGAAGTACTTTGTGGGCGTTGCGATGGCCACCTTGGGCACATTTTCGACGATGGCCCCGAGCCTACCGGAAAAAGATTTTGTATGAACTCTATTGTTCTGGATTTTGAACCCGATTCGGGAAAAAAATCCAAGTAATCTTGCAGCGATTTTATCGTTTCTGAAGGGTTAAAGCAATTGTGTTTTAACCCTTCAGTATTTCCCATTCTCCCCAATTATTAGTCCTTTTATGAAAAAATGTTTGTTGCAGTTGGTGCTGCTACTCTCGCTGATCCATACTGTGCAAGCCCAGGAAAAAGTGGACAGCAACAAGGTCAAAGTATTTGCGCTGCCCCTCTTTTTTTATTCTCCGGATACCCGTTTTGGCATCGGAGCAGGCGGGATCACCACCTTCCGCACGCCAGTTTCCACGCAGCCATCCAGTGTTACGTTTAGTTTTGCATACACCCAACGCAAGCAAATTTTGGCCTGGTTCCCTTATCAGGTTTATTTTGGCCGTGGGAAATACCTGAGTTACGGTGAGTTGGGTTGGTACAAATACGTGTACCAGTTTTTTGGCATCGGCAATGAGTACGACAATGCATACCTGGAAAAATACACGGCTCAATATCCACGCCTACGTGCCACTTTTTTACGCAATTTGGATCATGGGAATGCGGTAGGCATTCGCCTGGCCATGGACAATTTTAAAATTACTCAATACGATTCTTCGGGTCTTTTGCTCCAAAAAAGCATCACCGGTTGGCAAGGTGGTCGTTCTTTTGGCGCGGGATTGGTATGGTGGAAAGATACCCGCGACAATCGTTTTTACCCCGGCAGAGGCTCGTTTATTGAAAGCTCCTGGTACTTCGAAAACAAGTTCACAGGCTCGGATTTCGAATTTTCCCGCCTTAATCTAGACTTGGCCAAATTTTTTACGCTAGGCAAAAAAACAATCCTGGCACTGGAAGGCACAGCAGTGGTCACCATGGGCAATGCTCCGTTTTTCAATATGGCCCAACTGGGTGGGACCCGGCGTTTACGTGGGTATTTTGAAGGAAAATTCCGGGATAAACATTTACTTCTAGCCCAGGCTGAGCTACGGCAGGAAGGTTTTGGTCGTTTTGGTGGCGTGGCATTTGCAGGGATGGGAACGGTGTTTGGCAGTGCGGGCGAATCGCTCGAATGGCGTCCCAACGGTGGCATTGGGTTGCGGTATCAATTGGACAAAAAACAAAAACTCAACATCCGGGCAGATTATGGGTTTGGGGTGAAAAGTCAGGGCTTTTATTTGACGTTTGGGGAAGCATTCTGATTACGGGGTTCTTTGAAACGAAGCCAACTTTATATTTTTCACTACGGATTTTCACAGATGCTCATTTTGACTTCACTAGAAAAAAATCTGTGGGAATCTGTGGTGAAAAAAATCGGGGGTTTCCCTACACGTATCCCTGGGCCTGTAGGGTGAACAATTCTGCATATTTCCCACCCTTGGCCAACAATTCTTCATGACTGCCGATTTCCACCATTTGTCCATTTTCCAGTACTAAAATGCGATCGGCCATGCGCACCGTTGAAAAACGGTGAGAAATCAATACCGCCGATTTTCCACTGATCAGCTCTGCAAAACGGAGAAATACTTCGTGTTCGGCACGGGCATCCAAAGCGGAGGTTGGTTCATCCAAAATCAGCAATTGGGCATCGCGCATGTAGGCCCGACCAAGTGCAATTTTTTGCCACTGCCCTCCCGAAAGATCCACCCCATTTTTGAACCGGCGGCCCAACATTTGTTCATAGCGTTCGGGCAATTGATCGATAACCGTATTGGCCAAACTTTTCTCGGCAGAGGAAACTACATCCTCGTGTTTGTCTTTTTGGGCGATGTCACCTACCGCAATATTTTCTGCGGCCGTCAATTGAAAACGGATATAATCCTGAAAAATGATCCCGATGCTTTGGCGTAAGGATTGTAAATTATAATCGCGAATGTCAACTCCGTCAATCAGAATTCGACCTTCCGTGGGTTCGTACAAACGCGCCAGCAATTTGACCAAGGTGGTTTTTCCGGCTCCATTTTCCCCCACTAGCGCTAGTTTCTCTCCAGCCTCAAGCGTAAATGAAAGGTTGCGAATAGCCCAACGCTCCTGATCCGGGTAACGAAAACTCACATTTTCGAAGACAAACCCTCCTTGCAATTTTTCGGGAAAAGGGCGACTGCCCGGTGTAGAGACAATGTCCGGCTTGATGTTAAAAAAATCGAATAAATCCTTGAGGTAGAGGGCGCTTTCAGCAATTTTGGAAAAACGGGTCATCACCCCTTCCAATAGTCCGTGCAAACGTTGAAAAGAACCCGTCAAAAAAGTCAGGGTACCTACCGTGATCAAACCGCCCACCGTTTGCAGCGCAATGAGCACATAGGCACCGTAGTAGGCTGCCGAACCCAGTGCAGCCAGCAAAAGCCCCCAAATGGAGCGCTGGATGATGATTTTGCGGTTAGCCAAAAAATATTTGTGCGACAGTTTTTTAAAGCGCTCGATGATGAAGTTGGAGAGGTTGAAAATTTTGACTTCTTTGGCCGTTTCATCGCTAGCACCAATGTAACGCAGGTAGTCCAGTTCGCGGCGCTCGGGCGTCCAGCTGAGGGATAGGGAGTAACTCTGTTGGTTGAAGTACGACTCACCTAAAAAAGAAGGAATCACCGCGACAAACAAAATCAAGATCAGCCAGGGATTAAATGCCACCAGACCGGCGCCTAAAAAGAAAATGGTGATGATGTCCTGAAATTGCGTCAATACCTGGGTCATCAACACCGTGCGGTTGGTGGTTTGGCGACGCGCACGCTCCAGTTTATCGTAGAATTCCGGGTTTTCAAACTGAAACAAATCCAGTTTTGCCGCGTGCTGCATGATGTCAACTGAAGTGCGGTTAGACACCAGATCGCCCAAGAGGTTTTCGGTCAGTCCGATGCCCCGGTTGAGCAAATCTGAAACAATGACTACTGCAAACTCAGCCCCTAACAACAACCAAAGTTGGCTCAAATCCTTCTCAGAGGCGCTCATCAAACGGATGATCTCGTCGACAATCAATTTGCCCAGGTACAAAGTCAGTAGTGGAACACCAGCCTTCAGTAAGCGCAAAACAATATTGATGGCTGCCAAGCGGGGTTCCGTTTGCCAGATGAGGGTGAAAAATGAGGGTAAATTTTTAAGTGCAGAGAATTGATCCGCCAGCTTGACTTTTTTTGGTGTGGTGCTCATACCATGAAAATACAATAAAGCAGGTATAAAAGTTGAAAAGTTGAAGGGTTGAAATGTTGAAAAGAGGTATTAAGGTTTGAAAGACAATTGGTCTTATAAACTTTAATACTTCTTTTCAACATTTCAACATTTCAGCTCTTCAACTTACCTTTACCATTATGGAGAATGAGTTGCAAGAATTGATCGATATTTCCGAGTTACTGAAGGTCGAAAAAAAGGAAGACTTCGAACAACACCGCAAGCTGATGGATAGTCTAAGCCCGGAGCAACGACGAGCGAAGGGGCTGGCATGGTATCCATTGAATGTGGTTCAACAAGGCTACACCATCGGTGAACGAGCTTTTGTGGTGGTTGAGCGCACCCAGGGCAAGGGGCAAGAACACCAATTCAGGTCAGGAAAAACCGTGCGTTTTTATACCCAACAAGCCGGCGTACACAACCCCGAGCGCAATGGAGTCATCTATTACGTAGACAAAGACAAAATGCGCATTATTCTGAATACCCGCGATTTACCCGAATGGATGGGCATGGGTCAACTCTCCGTAGACATCCTATTTGACGAGCGGACTTATATTGAAATGGAAAAGGCCATGCATAAAGTCATCTCTGCTACCAAAGGCCGCATTCAAGAATTGCGTTCGGTGCTCTTGGGGGTAAAACCTGCCCATTTTACCCCCTTAGAAATGCCCATCAATATTCCAGCACTTAATCCTTCCCAAAACCTTGCCGTCAATCAAATTTTGGCGGCTCAAGACGTAGCGGTCATCCATGGTCCTCCCGGAACTGGCAAAACCACTACCCTGGTGCAAGCCATCAAATTGTTGGCAGAGCGAGAAAAAACGGTCCTGGTCACGGCCCCAAGCAATACTGCGGTGGATTTGTTGAGTGAAAAACTGGCGGAGCTAGACTTGAGGGTGGTGCGCATTGGAAACATCTCACGGATAGACGAGAGCATTTTGCGCCATACCCTGGAATACCAGATTTCTCAACACCCCGATAGTAAAAACGTCAAAAAAGTCAAAATTCAGGCGGCGGATTGCCGGAGACAGGCCAATCGACTGCGTAGCAAGCGTGGATATGAAGCCTATGAAGAGCGGAAACGCCTCGAACAAGAGGCTTCTGAGCTCTCCGCTTGGGCCAACTCCCTGGAGCAACGCCTGGTAGACATGATTTTGGACGAGGCGCAGGTCATCACCTGTACCTTGGTGGGGGCCGCGCATCCCGTGTTGGATCAGCGTAAATTTCGCACCGCCATCGTCGATGAAGCAGCCCAGGCCCTGGAGCCTGCTACCTGGATTCCGATTACCAAGGCCTCGAAGTTGGTATTGACTGGTGATCCTTTTCAACTGCCGCCTACGGTTAAATCACAGGAAGCGGCCAAAAAAGGCTTCAATATCACCATGATTGAAAAATGCCTGAAACGCCTCCAGCAGGTGAACCTGCTCAACATTCAATACCGTATGAATGAAGGCATCATGGGGTTCAGCAATCGACAATTTTACAACAATGAATTGATGGCAGCGCCCGAGGTGAAAGACCATCGTCTGGATATTGCGGCGGATGCCCCGGTAATTTTTATCGATACTGCTGGCTGTGGTTTTGATGAAAAAGTCCATCATGCCTACCAGAGCAAGTACAATCCTGAGGAATTTCAGGTCTTGCGAGAGCACTTGTACCAGATTGCCGAAGCCTTTTTGGAAAAAATCCCGCCCTCTATAGCGCTTATTTCTCCCTATCGCGAACAGGCCCTACACATGGAAGATGAGCTCAAGGATGATCCCATGTTGAGCAAATTGGATCTATCGATCAATACCATCGATGGGTTTCAAGGGCAAGAAAAAGACCTTGTATTTATTTCACTCGTGCGTTCCAATCCAAAAGGAGAAATTGGTTTCTTGAGCGATTACCGCCGCATGAACGTGGCCATGACCCGGGCCCGCAAGCAACTGATCATTGTAGGAGACAGTGCCACGATTGGCAACAACAAATTTTACAGTGATTTTTTGGAATACTGCGAGGTGGTTGGAGAGTATCGGAGTGCCTGGGAGTATATGAAAAGTTGAAAAGTTGAAAAGTTGAAAAGTTGAAAAGTTGAAAAGTTGAAAAGAAAAGGGGACAGTCCACATATGCGTAGACTGTCCCCTTTTCTTTTCAACTCTTCAACTCTAAACTTTTCAACTTAATCAATAAGTCCAAAGATCGTGTTCCAGGTTGAAAATTTCCTGCTTGATCTTGTCTGCTTCCATCAACAAGTCACGACCGGTGAATTGATCTTGCAAGCGCAAGTCTTTCACGTTGGAAGTTTTGTAGATGTAGCTGGAGAAATAGCGCATTTCAAATACGTCCTCCCAGGTCATTGGAGCGCCATCGTTTTGATCGTTGAAGATCCTTTCTTTGGCCAACAATTCGCGGGCATCTGGGTAATAAATCCAGAAAAGAACGTTTTCACCCACTTTATCTCCCGTAGATGTTTTTACCGGCAATACCGGTGCAATACCAAGGATACGGACCTGCATGGTCGATGATTCTTTGTCGAAGAACCAGATTTCTTTCACCCGGATGCGCTGAACATCTGCGTTGATGTCTACGTCACTCTTGATGATTTGTTGTTTTTGCTCGTACGTAACGGGGTCAGTCACCATTACGGTGTCGATTTTGTAAAGCAGGCCATTCACCGCTGAAGTATCCAAACGGGTTTTGAATTCCTCATCGGCAAAGATGCGCAAAGGCTTTTCTTTGTTATTGATGGCTTCCAGCAGAATTGATACGAATGGACGTTTAGGGTAAGCGAACGGAAGGTTCATTTTTTCCCTTACGTCAATGATCCGCCAAATACGCTTCTTCCAGAAGATGTCTGCTTCACGGGGTTGATCATAAGGAAGCACTCGTTTTTTGGCCGTAATGCTGCTTTCAACCACATCGTCGATTGGGTTGGGTAAACCATCAACTGGCCCCGACTCCGTTTGGATGATATCAAGCTGCTGAGCCGCCAGGGGGCCGACAGCGATACACAGGATAAAAAGAAGACCGAATAATTTGGCGGCCATTTTCATATTTTTGCTTTTTACTTTGACAAAAAAGTGTACCCAATAAACGAGTTTATTGGGTACGCTAGTATAAGTAAGCAATCAAAAAATTACTTTATTGTACTTTAAAAGCAACGTTGTTGATCTTGCGACCAGCAGCATCACCAGGACATTTTGCACGGATGTTGTCAAAAATGAACTGGTCGCCTGGTTTGGCCTGGTTGATCAGGGCACGTGCCTGAGCACCAAATGCACCACCTGGGTTAACTGCTTGCAGTGGGTCTTGACGGCGTGGGCTATAGATTACGGTGTAACCTAAGATGTCGCAACGAGCGTCAAAGTCAAAGCCTTCCAGTACGGGAATCACCCCACCTTGCGCTTTCAGTACCCCGTTGCCAATTTCACCACCCGTAGAGTTGTTGATTTTGGCCACTGGATCCGGAATAGGTTTCACGCGGAATTCGAATGAAGTAGCTTTTAACCCACCGCCAGAAACCAATACTGTAGCCTTACCGGGAGCAGTACCTCTAACCGTGAATTTGTTGCCACCGCCGCCAGTTCTGGAAACGTTGCCAGAGAAGCTTACTCGAAGATCATTGGAAGAAACGCCCGCAGCAGCTACAGTTACCGGGTTTTCAACGCCCATGTAGAACACGTTCATTTTATCCGCAGAAACGGTTACCGAACGGCGACCTACTTCATATTCGAAGGTTTCGCTGTTGGAGAACACTTCTCCGGTGGTTGGGTTCTTTACGGCAATTTCGACCTTGTAGCTTTTTACACCCGGTTCACCCGAACCTGCGGTGTATTTTGCCGAACCATTCTCCACTTTTAGTGCTGCACCGTTTACACGGATGCTGACGTTGTCGTTGAATGATTTTGAAGTAGCACCTACCGAGATCGTTGATTCAAATTGCTCTCCAGCAATGATGTAACTCTTGATTGGAGAAGAAATTGGAATGAACTGATCTACTTTTACCTCCGATTTACCAATCAAGCTGGACAGGTAGTTCAGGATTGCGGCTTCAGAACTTTTCATGTCGTTCTGAAATTTGGTCATCAAGGGGAAGGCAGCAGCCAGAGGAAGTTGGTTGAAGGTATACTCCGACCAGTTTTGTGCACCTCTTCCTTTTTTCCAATCCTTATCAGAGATTTGGAGGGCGATGCTGTTCTCAAGGTTTTGCAATTCTTCTTCTTTGATGGCAAGTCCCGGGGTCCCTTTCATGCTGCGCAGCATGCCGATTAATTCTTCACGCGTTGCATTTACCTTTTGCTCCAGTTTGGCACCATTGCCTTGATTTACCAGGTAGCGGGTGGTAATGTCCTTATTTTTGTACCCTTTGGGTTGTCCACCGTGCGTATGGTCCTCTTCAGCAAAATATCCACCAGTTTGTTCTACCATTGCTTCCCGTAGGGTTTCTACATAGGCAATGAATTCTTTGGACTTGGCTTGAACTTCTTTTGCGGTAGAAACCACTTTCGCATAACGCTCTCTGTTTTGTGCAGCATTGCGTTCCATGTCGCGGACAGTGGTATTGTTGGCATCAGCCAAACGAGAATTTGAGGTTTTGATACCTTTATCGATAACAAAAAAGGCATTGATGATCTTGGCTGAAACGTTGAGGGCCAACATGGCGGTCAACACAAGATACATGATGTTGATCATCAACTGCCGCGGCTCCTTTGGAATTGACATGTTCTTTTCTTTTTTTCCGGGTTAGAAAAATGTGTCCGAAAAATGTGACCGATTACCCTTGGCGAACGTTGGCCATGGAAGTGATCACTGAGCCGTAAACAGTATTCAGTGAAGAATAGGTAGTGTTCAGCTTGGAGATGTTTTTGTTCAACTCGGTCAAGCCGTCTTTTACTACTTTGGTTTCTTCAGCAGAATCAGTCAAGTCAGCCATCGCTTCATTCAACTTGGTATAAAAGTTGTTCATGGCCTTGAGCTGATCTTTCGTACCAGAAAAGTCTACTTCTTGCAATGCTTTCAGTGAACCCAAGCTTTTGGACATTCCTTGCAGTTCTTGCAACATGCCACCCAATTGCTGTTCAACTACTTCACCGTTCAAGCCGGGCATATTGGGCGCAGCAACCGTAGAGATTCCCGTAGTGATGGGCTGAATTGGTGCATCATAAGCATCCAACCCTGGATACAATTTTTCCCAGTAGTAATCTTTCTCCGGGCCAATTACCCCTAAGAAAAAGAAAAGGATGGCTTCGGTAATCATGCCTGCGATCAACATTTCGTCGGCAAACTGCCAAGACATGATTTTGAAAAGTGCACCAAGCAATACTACAGATGCACCAACACCGATGATAAGGTTTTTGAGGTACTTGAATCCTTTCGTTTTCAGGAAGCTCATTGTTCAGGATTTTTTTGATGGTTAGACAAATAATATCGTTCGTTGGGATTATTTACCCATTTACAATCACTATAATGGAGAAACAGGAAAAGGTTACAGTTTGTGAAAAAAAAATAATCACAATCTGTATGAAGTGGAGATTGGATGGACCGTTTGTGGGTTTGTCAACAATGCGTAAGGATACTGCACAACAAGTGCAGTATCCTTACGTTTCGTCGATCCTAATCTGGATTAGAAATCGTTGATAGAACGACCTAAGAAGGTGAGTACGCAACGGAAACCTACGTAAGACTTGGTAGTGTCCTGATATTCGTAGCTGCGTGTACCTGTCTGAAGGAAGTGGTGAATATCCTTCCAGGATCCTCCGCGAAGTACTTTGCGTTTGTTTTCGGGAGTATCATCATCCTCGGCATCGTAACGGATGTCGGGGTTCAAATCATGAAGGAAAGAATAAGCATTCTCATAGTATGCTGTATTGGTCCATTCCGCAACGTTGCCGGCCATGTTGTACAAGCCGTAATCGTTAGGGAAATAAGCATCGGCGCGAACCGTGTAGAAACCACCATCTTCTGGATAGTTGCCACGGCCGGGTTTGAAGTTGGCCAACAAACACCCCTTAGCATTGCGGATGTAAGGTCCACCCCAGGGATACATGGCCCGATCCCGACCACCGCGAGCGGCGTACTCCCACTCGTGCTCAAAAGGCAAACGGTAGTTTTCGGTGTTCTGACCGTCTTTGCTATCGGAAGTGGCTTTGTTCCACAACATGGTACGCCAGTAGCAGAAGGCATTGGCGGTATGCCAATCGATCCCAACTACGGGATAATCATCAAAAGCCGGGTGCCAGAAATAGTTACGGGCATAAGGCTCATTGTAAGAGTAAGCAAAATCGCGCACCCATACCAGCGTGTCGGGATATACATTTACTTCTTTCTCCTTGATGAATTCATTTCTCGGAGAACGACCCCGATCATTGGAGGCTTTCTTCCAATCGTACCAGCTGTACTTGTATTTCAAGTTGCGTACATCGATTTCCTTTTTGCCGGCAAACCGATCATCACCTTGATAGTACATTTCTTCCAGCACTCCGTCAGGGTCCTCCCAGTCGATTTCCTGATCCCAGTCGATGCGGCCTTCATCGGCATCGTCTTCGTCACTTTCAAGAAAGTGCTCCAGGATGTTGTGGGCGATCGAATCCTTTACCCAGTAAACAAACTGGCGGTATTCGTTGTTGGTAATTTCAGTGTCATCCATAAAAAATCCCTGGATAGAGATTTGTTTGGGGCGCTGAACAAAGGTGTTGCTGATGTCCTGATCACTGGGGCCAACCAATAATGTACCAGAGGGGACATAAACCATTCCGTATGGATTGATACCTTTCCATACAGGCCGGTCGAATACACCGGTTAATTCTCCGCTTTCTTGCTTTCCGCAAGCAACCGCTACAAATACCAGCGCAACTAGTGCAAGCTTGAGTACGTTTTTCATGTTAATACCCGAGTTTTCCTTCAGACTTTAAACAGTTTTTTGTTAAAAACTGCGTAAATATAGACCGTTTAAAAATTTAATAAAAGTTAATTGGTGCCTTCGCCCTAAGTTTAACAATCCGATACCTCAAACGTGAAGCACACTGTGCTTATTTTAAAGAATCGAAAAAAGTTTGGCGGCGATTTTTTTACCACTTACAATAAACGAGGGTTGTAGATAATTTTCGGTTTCCGACTCTTAGTACCCTGTTGTATGCGGTAATGCACCATTAGCTCGTGCGATCCGTTGCTCACTTCGCGCAGCGGGGACAAAACGAGATCATAAGCATAGGCTATACTTAACTTCTCATTGAGCTTTGCTCCTGCGATCAAACCAAGGGCATCAATGCTATTGGAATTATACCCTCTAAACGATGCGCCGCCAAAGATATTGTCATTATATCGAATTAACAAACCTACATCCGTTTGTATTTGAGTTAAATCTGTACGTACCAAAACGGAAGGTTGAATCAAGAAGCTGGTTCCCAAGGGAAAAGAGGTTTGTCCGTTAAAAAAAACAGTTCGGGTAGTCTGAAGTTCAAATTCACTCAATTGAATTGACGCTGAGGTGAGGTTGCGCATGGCCACGCCAAAACTCCATTTTTCGCTTTGGTAATAGGCTCCAACATCAAAAGTAGGAGCCAGGCCACTCATGGCACCCGCCGAAAGAATATCGTCATTGTGATTGATGAGGATATCCTGATAGGCTCCACCCGGCGTACGCAACTGCGAACCATCCAGTCCGTATTGGGTAAAACCAGCTGAAGCGCCCAAACCCAGGATGCCCGAACCCAGTTCCAGCTGGTAATTGTACGTAGCCATCAGGTTGCTGTTGCGTTGGGCACCTAATTCATCATTTTCAAATTTCACGCCAAATGCCGCCCTGAACTGGGGCAGTGGAACCTGCAAAAGGGCAAACTGCGTCATGGGTGCCCCGGGTAATCCACCCCATTGCTGCCGCACACTGGCGGTCAAACTCAAATCCTGATCAATCGCTGCTGCACCTGAGTTCCAATAATATGGACTCAACATATGCAAGGTGTACTGCGCGGATTGTTGCGCATGGAGGCCAGCAAGTCCCCAACATGCCCCTAAAACGAGGGTAAGAAGTTTACGCATAGCTCGGATTTACGTTCCTTTTAGGGGCAGCCAATTCAGGACAACCCTAAAGGTTTTTTATGTTAACAATGCCAAAGCTTCCGCCGAAGTGGAAACGGGTAACTGGCAAGTGTAATTTTGGCAAACAAAAATTTGGGTACTCCCCTGGGTTTGCCTTCCTGCCAACAAAGGAAATGTGTCATTGGCCTCAAGCGCACCCATCAGGACTTTGTTGGGGATGTAGTTTTTTTGCAGTTCACGGCTCAGCTCCGCTGCCGCTGGACCTACAATCGCAACTTCGTGCATTGGGTAAACCATGTAAATCAAGGCATTGGCCCAGCGCGCAAATGAAGAGGGATAACGCTCCAGACCCGTCAACATTTCTTTCAGCATTGCCGCAGCCAGCTCAATGTACTGCATTTTCCCCCAAAGCAAACCCAGGCGTTGTAAGTTTTGTACCATGCTGGAGTTGCCGGAAGGCAATGCGTTGTCGTACAATTCGATTTTGCGCAAAACCACATCTTGCTGATCCTTGGAAGTAAAATAGAACAAATTGCGCGTACCATCAAGAAAATGGGCTAAAGTATATTCAGTCAAGTCGGCTGCCTGACGTAAGTAGCGGGTTTCCAGAGAAATCTCGTAAACATCAAGAAGTGCAGCAATAAAGTAGGCGTAATCATCCAAAAACGCAGCATACTGCGCCTGGTCTTGATCCTTTACCTTCTTGTAGGTGTGGTACAAGCCCCCAATTTCATCCATTTTGAATTTTTCCAATAAAAAATCAACATTGCGCAGTGCCGCCACTTTGTAGGTTTCATTCCCCAAAGCAGTGTAGGCCTTTGCGTAGGCAGAAGCCATCAGGGCATTCCAGGACAACAGTATTTTATCATCCAAGCCCGGTCTAATTCGCTCATCACGCACCGACATCAATTGGGTACGGATGGGGGCAAACCGTGCTTCCAACACTTCTGGGGATTGTCCTACCTCAACCGCAAATGCCTCCAGGGGCAGGGGGCACCACAAGATATTGTGGCCTTCCCAATTGCCCAAGGGTTCTACACCATAATAACTGCTAAACAATGCCGCATCT
>Ga0116157_10003445_pt1 | contig 15146 bp, 12 predicted proteins | sample AD_UKC048_MetaG_FD_89882 | JGI IMG/M metagenome (GOLD analysis project Ga0116157, IMG submission 89882) | Active sludge microbial communities of municipal wastewater-treating anaerobic digesters from USA - AD_UKC048_MetaG | ecosystem: Engineered > Bioreactor > Anaerobic > Digestate | place: USA...
CAGATCGACACGATCCGGAACAGGAAGATCATGCGCCTGGGCCATGTCCCCATCTACCCCGCATCCCACTACGTGACGCCCCGGTCCACCCTGCTGGACGCCATCGAGGCCATCAGGGAGGAGATGAAGGAACGGGTCGCCTTCTACCAGGCACACAACCGGCTCATCGAGGCCCAGCGCATCGAGGAGCGGACCAGGTACGACCTGGAGATGCTCATGGAGACCGGTGTGTGCAAGGGGATCGAGAACTACTCCCGCCACCTCACGGGCCGCAGGCCCGGAGAGGCTCCCCCTACCCTCATGGACTACCTGCCCCGGGACAGCCTCGTGTTTCTCGATGAATCCCATGTGGGTGTGCCGCAGCTCATCGGCATGTATAGGGGAGACCATTCCCGGAAATCCACCCTGGTTGAGTACGGATTCCGGCTGCCCTCGGCCCTGGACAACCGGCCGCTGCGTTTCGACGAGTTCAACCGTATTGTGAACACCCTGGTCTACGTCTCCGCCACCCCGGGCACCTATGAACTCCAGCAGGCCCATGGCCGGGTGGTGGAACAGGTGGTGAGGCCCACGGGCCTGCTCGACCCGGCCATCGAGATCAGACCCGCCGCGGGCCAGGTGGACGACCTGTACCGTGAGATCGTCAGAACCGTCGGCAAGGGCGGCCGTGTGCTTGTCACCACGCTGACCAAGAGGATGGCCGAGGAGCTCACCGGCTACTACCAGGGCCTGGACATCAAGGTGAAGTACATGCACTCGGACATCGACACCCTGGAGCGTATCGAGCTCGTCAAGGGCCTCAGGGAGGGGAGCTTCGACGTGCTCGTGGGCATCAACCTCCTGAGGGAGGGCCTGGACATCCCCGAGGTGACCCTGGTGGCAGTGATGGATGCCGACAAGGAGGGATTTCTGCGCTCCGAGCGCTCCTTGATCCAGACCGCAGGCAGGGCGGCACGGAACATCAGCGGCAAGGTCATCATGTATGCAGACAGCTCTACCAAATCCATTGAAAAGGCATACTCCGAAACCATGCGGCGCAGGCTCAAGCAGGAGGCCTACAACAAGGCCCACGGCATAACGCCTAAGAGCATTCAGAAGAACATCCGTGACATCCTTGCCTCCATCTATGAACGGGACTATCCTGACATATCGGCCCAGATCAAGACCTCCATGGGCACCATCGAGATCGGCAGGGTGAAGGAGACCATCCGTGAACTGGAAAAAAAGATGACCGCTGCTGCCAAGGACCTGCGGTTCGAAGAGGCCGCCGGATACAGGGACGAGGTCAAGCGCCTCAAACGGATCCACCTGGCCGTGGAGGGTTGAGAGCATGATCAAGCGTGCCATACCGGCAGGGTATAGAGCGGAGCACAGGGCAGGCGTCACCCTGGTCTACCTCTCCACAATGACTCACCTGCGGGACATTGCCGGCACACCTGGCCCCTTGGGCACACCCTCGCAATTGAGCGGCAGGACCACCCTGCGCATAATCGAGCCGGACATGGTGGTGCGCCTGCTCATGCATGGCGGCCTTTTCAGGCATAGTACGGGTTGGAGATTTCTCACCGCGGACAGGACCATGAGGGAATTGGAGGTGAGCTCATACCTGGCGTCCCACGGCATACTCACCCCCGAGATCCTGGCTGTCAGAATGATAAAACCCGGATTGTTCTACCGGATCGAGGTCATCTCCCGGCTCGTGCCTGACGCCGTCGACCTCCTGACCTACCTGGAAGAAGCCCGGGACGACAGCAGAGAATTCATGGGCAAGGCAGGTGCCCTTGTCAGGCGCATGCACGATCTGGGCGTCTACCATGCCGACCTCCACATCAAGAACCTGCTCCTGGACGGCATCGGAGAACTGTGGATCCTCGACCTGGACAAGGCCTGGCATTTCGAGCACCTGCCCGGGTTCATGAAACGGATGAATGTGAACCGGTTCATCAGGTCAGTGAAGAAATGGCAGGCCTTGGGCCGGATCAGTCTCCCCGCCGCCTGGGAGCTTTCCTTCAAGGCCGGGTACGGGGTGATCGTGCCCTAAGGTCTTACATAGCTCAGGGTATATTCCCCGCCGCTTGCGGTGGAACAGGGTCCAGGGCTTGCCTTGGGGTTGATACCATTTATTGCAGTGGCTCTCATACCTGGTGTCCCTTCCCTAAAAACGCCTTACTCCCCGGCCAGTATCGTAATGGTTTTACGCACATCGTTCATGAGCCGGTCGCGTTCATCCTCGCCATAGCCCGAGGCATCGATGGGGTCGCCTATGTACACCTGGACCTTCTGGCCCAGGTTGAGGTCCGAGCTTTCGGGCCTGTGGATCTTCTCAGAGCCCCGGATACCCACCGGGATAATGACCGCTCCGAGCTCGAGGGCCAGCATGAACCCTCCCTTCTTGAACGTGCCGAGTTTGCCGGTACGGGTCCTGGTGCCTTCGGGCGCGACCCACAGGACAATGCCGCCCTCCATCATTCTGCGGGCCTCTTTCAGGTCTTTAAGGGCCTGCTCGTGGTTGCGGCGGTCCACCGAGATGAACTCCGCCGCCTTCATGCCCCTTCCCCACAGCGGTATCTTGAAGAGTTCCTTCTTGGTGAGCATGCGGATACTGCCTTTTAGTGAGATATAGATGAGCGGGATGTCATAGTGGCTCCGGTGGTTCGACATGACAATGCAGGGCCGCCCGGGAATGACCTTCACCTTGTTGGGATTCAAGACCTCCCAGGTCGCGCCCACGGCCCGCAGGAGCAGCGACGACCACCAGCGGAGCACCCCGTCGGCGTGATGCCGGTCATAGGTGCCAGTCAGCCTCATGTAAAGCACGTAGATGGAGATGCCCAGGGTCGAACCCACCGTCTTGGTCATAATCAAGAGCTTTTTCAGGATTGATGCCTTCATCGATGGTTCTCTCCTCTCATAGCAGGCCCAGGATAGTGCACAGGGTCAATCTTCTTGCATGCATCGTCATACATATCAGGCCTGTCGTTCACGCCTTATGTACCTCAGTGCCCTTCCCCCTTCTCCCTATTCTCCCTGAGCCGCTTCTGCATGAATGCGTGCTCCTTCTTCAGGTGATCCACCAGCTCGCTGAACTTCCAGGCTACGTTTTCCCGGGTGACCATGGCATAGATGGGTTGCGACACATCTCTGGTCTTCGCGCCCTTCATGATCTTCTGGATGAACTCTGCCGGAACGTTGAAGAAGAGCAGCACCTTCTCGTCCGGGACGAGCTTCTCCCCGGCCTTTTTCTCGGAGAACAGGATCTCGTGGACCGTCAAGTGCCCGTGTTCAGGCTCGATCACCAGGCCCTGCGGCGCCGAAAATTCCTGGAGAAAGGCATCGAAGAGCAGCAGTTCATCGGGGGTAAACCCCCAGTAATAGATCCTCGGGCTCGTATCCATGTCGTGGTCTCCTTGTGATGATCTCTCATTTTATCACAGATGCCCGGGGGAACGAACCTGAGAATTCCATTATGGGGTTTCGAGAAAAGGAAAGGATCTTATGCAGGCTGACTTTCTGCTTCCCGGAACCAGAATAGTATGACTCCTTAATATCTTCACGTCAGAAGCGCACCACTGGCGAGAGAACTCTTAATGTCAGTGGGGTTCATTCCTCGAAGCTTGCTTCGTTCTTTGCTTTTGATACCTCGCAGCTTGCTGTGGGGTAATTCTTTAAACGACCGGGGAATGTGAGTATGGCCCCTGTCAGGTTTTTTTCATCAACTTGCCGGCATTGATGAACGCTATGACATGATCGCGATAGGTAGCGAAGTCGCCGAGGTGTTGACTGAGTATGTCATGGAGCTGGGCTGGATCAATATCCCAGTACATGTGCACGATCCTGTTCCTGAATCTGACCATATTCAGTACAGTGTCGAGGAAATGCATGGGAATGACACCGTGGCGGGCCATCTCATGAAAGATATCACTGTAGGTTTCCGGTGACTTGACCGGAACATTTTCCTGCAGAAGCGAGAGGATTCTGTTGCCTGTATTGATGCACGACTCGATGGCAAGCTGCAGGTAACGCTCAGCACCGCCCCTGAGTACAAAATCGGTGGTAAGCTTCTCCTGGTCAGCCTTGGCGATATGCTCCAAGTACTGAACATACCGATTGAGCAGCTTGAGTTGCTCGAGAATGCGTTCATCCATGGTAGCCTACCCTCTCCAGAAAGACCTTGTTGAATTCCCTGCGATAATAGGAAAAGTCCAGGTAACGCATCATTGCCCTTTCCCTGAAATTTACGAGCTGTTCTCTCTCTTTTACGAAAAGAATAACACCATCTTTGAAAACACTATGAGCGAACCTGATGGGTGCGGTGTTCAGTATTACCAGGTCAAATTCCTCGGTGGCCAGGGTTTCGATAATAAGTCCGGTTAGGGAAAGCCGAAGTTCGTCCCTACGCTCAGAGGTAAGGCACTCAGAGAAGAGCACGGCAAAATCGATATCACTCAATGGTTGTAGGTCATTTCGTGCAGCACTGCCGAAGAGATAGAAGGCAACCACATCTTCCATCGTTGCGATCCTCTCTACGAGAGGCTGAATCTTTTCATGAATGCCTTTTGGCAACTTTCCCATTCTGACCATATTCCGGTTGTATAGCGTAAGAGGTAGGCCTATGCAAAGGGATAACCATCGTTGATGGCATGAGTCACCTATCTGATGCCTCGATACGCGCTGAGAACTGAAGGCCTGATTCCTCGTGCCCCTTTCGTTTACGCCCTGGTTTCTGTGCCTTGAGGATCCGGCTCAATGCCAGCTCGATATCTCGAACGAATCTTTGGCTGCCCAAGGGTCGGCCTGTTCTTTCATGGAGCTGGAAACGCTCTATTTCCGCCTGATTGGCCTCCTTGCGGAGAAATAGCCCCCAGCTATCAACCCTTTGTACCAGTGATTTCACCCGGACAAGTTCGTCATTCACCCCCTGACAGTGTGCCATGGCGCTGCTCCAGCGATAATCCAGGGCGCATTCAGACAACCCTTCATAAACAGGTTTCATCTCCACATACCGCGCCGCTTCAACGAGATAATCATCCCCTACAGGGTATAATGCAGGACGCCCATACCACAGGCGCCCGGACCAGTTCTTAATGATATTCACATGCAGGGTATAGAGCCGATGAGCTTCATCAAAGGCTTTCCTGACACTGTCTTCCCTCTCCGGAACAACGATGAGGTGGACGTGATTCGGCATCAGGCAGTATGCCCACACCTCTATCCCATACTGCTTGCAGCAGGTTGCCACCAGTGATCTATACACCCGGTAGTCCGCATCACAGAAAAAGGTCTTCACCCGTCCATTTCCGTTATGAACGATGTGATAGGGTACCTCGGGCACGACGAGACGCGCTGACCAAGCCATTGTCACCTCCCCTGTTCATTTCATGAAAATCTTTTAAAACCTTACCACCGGAGCGCGAAACACCCTACCTGGGCCTGCTGCCATCCAGCGGGATCGTACCAATGAGAACCTCATCGCACGATGTACAGCCTGCTGTAGTCGGATCACCGTTCTCGTCGGTGCAGACCTTCAGGTGGCGAACGATGAATGAATCAAAGTATTCAAGCCCCCTGAAAGGCTGGAATTCGGGATAGAACCAGGTGCCACTCCATCTCTGCGTAGTCTCGTTGAACTCGTACCTGATGTAATTTCCAAGGCCCTGGTACTGACTCGTGAAAACCGGTTCGACAAAGTCCTCGCCATAGCAGCTCAGGGAGAAAGAGTAATCCGTAAGCAAAAATATCCTCTCATGCTGCTGTGGTTCGAAGGTGTCTATCAGGTACGAATAGTGCTCGGGCGAAGCGGGTTCCCCATCGGATGAAAATCTGAAGTACAGATCATGTAAAGTCCTTGGTTCCAGGCTGTACCAGAAATTATCCCCGATGATGGCCTGGGCATCGGATAGCCCCTGGGTCGTGTGCACGTCGTACCACTGGCCGTTCAGGCACAGGAAATCCGTCATGTTCGTGATGTCGACCGGTGTCGGTTCGGATATGTCCTTGAACCCCACGCACACGGCCTCATCCTCCCCGACATATCCCTGGGCGGTTTCTCTGCCGAGCCTGCCCTTGTATATGAGGAAAACAGTTACATCTGTAGACCACAGGGGGATGGGGTTGCTCGTGAGGTCGAACTCATAGCGCCGGGGGGTGTCGCTGGGGATATCATGAACAGCACCTGTGAACAAGACCTCGATATACCTGAAGTCCTGCAGGTTTTCCCAGTCAGGTTCTGCCTGTACAAAGGGATCTGTGAGGGCGGGGCGATACTTTATGACCAGATGCATCTCCCCATCAGACATCTCTTCGTTCTGGGTTGTGGTATTCATGGCCATGACGGCCACATGAGTGAAACCCTGGGTATTCGGGTCTGCGGGCAGGGAATCCGTGAAGGCATAGAATCCCTCTTCAGGAAGAGTTAGTTCGATGGTCCCCCGGAAAAAATACTTGAGCAGACCTGCGGAATAGGACACCGCCCTGGGGATGAGCCTTGCCGCATAGCCCCGGTATACCTCGTCATCCAGGGCGCAGACAGGTTGTTCAGGTGAGGCATCATCGCTGGTGAGGGATAGGCAGAGCAGCGTGCCGACCTCACCCCCGCCGATCTTCTCAACATATTCCCTGTCCACGATACGTGAAGGGTCTCTGGGATCTGGTCTGCCGAGATACTCAGTTTCAGAAAAACTGTCCCTTGATGGGTGTGCAAAATCCTTGAAGATAGTGTCCTTTGAAAAGAAATTGGCATTCGTATATTCCGAGATTCCGATGGGCTGATCCACGGTGTCCTCAGGGTTTGATCCAGTGTACTGATCAGTGTCCACCATGCGGGCTATGGGGATCGGAGCAAGGCCTGAGTTCTTGGGGGGGAGTTGTGAGAGGTAGTCGTCGTAGGTGTATCTGCTATTCATTTGCAGCCACAAATCGATGTATGGATTGTTGCGTTCATCTAACATAAATACTTCATAATGGTGACTGAAAGGATTCATGTGTGAATCGTCTCTTACATGCTCTGGAACAGTGGCGTCCTGGACAAGATGCATCAAACGGCCCAGCCCTTCAAATGTCTGCCAGAAATAACTCTCCCTCGCCCCAGGATCTGTTGATACGAGTGCCTGATAATAGTAGCCACGCACATCGTGCCAGCTAAAGTCGCCATCATTCTGCTCCCCGGCGGGTTTTTGTGCCCACACGATGGAAGAATCGCCATCAACAATCCTGTGACGACCTATCTCGATGAGGCCAAGACCAGCTGTATCCCATGTTGCCAGGGGATTATGGAAATGGTGGACACAACGCCAGGGAGGAGAATCTTCGTGTTCCGTGCCTGAGACTAGAATTCCCCCTATCGATTTCGATATCTGGAACTGGTAATCCTTTGTTATTACAGATGATCTGACGATCTCCCGATAACCAAAACGAAGATCCAGATAATCCATTAGATATGTGTTGAAATTGAATTCCTCGATATCCTTTCTAACTATATGATCCGTAATTGTCTGGTGTGTATCGCCATGATAAGCATAACAGACCGATGTGGTTAGGATAAAGATCACAAGCACAACAAGTACCCTCTTCATAATCATGACCTCCATAGTTCAAACATTCATTCATCATATCCTTTGAAATCCTCCGTACTGTCCCTATCAATGATTTTAGGTAAAATCTTCAACTTGTAATCAGCCTTCCGATGAAGCGGAAGATAGGATGAATCCATAAAATCCTTTGAAGTCTTTGCCCTGGACAAGCCATAGACAACATACTCATCGCTGAACTTTCTTGCTTCAGACTCTATAACCTTTATTTTCTCAGGATAGTTGAAATCAAAATCCAGGGATTCGAGCCTCTGCCTAGGATTTTTTATCGGAATGAAAGGCCAGAAGAGGCCACCATATCTCTCGGCATGAAGTAGTGCTTCATCCATGGTATCTCCTAGCCTTATGAGAATAACGCCTTCAATATCTTGATCCTTTTTGATGTAAGGAAATGCCTTGAAGCCTCCTAATGCTTTGTTTATCCCGAGGTATCCGCGTTTATAGGTGTAGAAATGAGGGCTTCGTGTATAGTGTATGACAAAGCTAAGGACCCCCCGGATATACCCAAACTCCCGGGTATCTTCCCCTTTGGGCCCGGTTATGCTCCAGTCCCCATTCTTGTCGGTGAGCGTCTCCTTGACCATATCGAAGTCGCACAGCTCTCCTGCGCCGATGCCGGGCCAGCATTTCAGCCACTGGGCAATGACTACGACCCCTTCGATGGGCTTCAGTGTTTCCGCATCGATTATCTTGCCCCGGTAGGTCATGTTGTTGAGCATGCTGCAGCCAGATAATATCAGCAGTGCTGCTATACACAGCAGAAAACACAGCACAGATCGTTTACCTGGCACAATCTGCGAAACCATGGTCATACAACCAGTGAGCTGGTGCCCATTTCGTGAGTCAAAGTTCCCTGTATTCATGAACCTAGCCCCCTAGAAAAAATCGATTTTCCAGAACCCATCATCATCCATTTCAAAGCGGAGCAGGAACGAGCATTCCCTGCCCTCTCGAATCGTACGGATGTCATATTCCACAGAACCACCCATCATGTCGATGAGCTGAATGTCCTGCATTTCACCAGCTATCTTGCTCCGTTTCTCCGGCGTCAGTGCATTGAAGATCCTTTGGTAATCATCCACATGCGATGGGGCGATGTCCAGCAAAGCCTCATCGATATCGTTGTTCATTAATGCATTGCGCAGATGCTCCCACTTCTCTCTGAGCAGGTCATCGAGTTCTTCCCTTTCAAAGACTATGATGGCAGCAGTGTCATCGTATGCACCGGTGATATTCTCCTGTGCCCGGATTACATAGATACCGGGCACATCAGTCTGTATGAAACGCTCATCGGCGTTTTCCCCCTGCTCATAGAGGAGAGGCCCTGGCCCTGTGTCGGAAAGTGAAATATGGCTCGGGCCGATGTTGGAACGTATGCCGAGCTTTGTCTGGAAGGGAGCGACGCCTACCATATCGCAGGGGGTCAGCGTGATTATCGGTTCCAAGGTATCCACCATGACGACCATCGTCACTTCCGTTGAGTTGCCCTGCTTATCGACAGCTCTAACAACTATCTCGTTCTGGCCGAGATCAAGCGGTACATGGTTCGCCACAAACCTGTTGCCGCAGACCATGGCAGGAAAACCGTTCACGCTCACCCCGGTTTCGTATCCATATGCATGACTCACGGTGCCTCTCACGAGGACATCGGGGCGTTTGATGAGAGAATTGGCAGCAGGTGAATCGATGTGCAGGCTGATGATGCTGTTCACCGTGACCGTCACCGCTGCGGTGGCCGTGCCGCCCGGCCCGGTGGCACTAACGGTGTAGGTGGTGGTCTGGGACGGTGACACGGGCAGAGAACCGTTCAAGGCCACTGAACCGATGCCGTTGTCCATGGATACCTGCACGGCATCCGACGAGGTCCAGGACAGGGTCGCTGGCTGGCCTGCATAGATGGTTTGCGGATCCACAGAAATGCTCAGCACGGGCGGCTGGTGAAGGGTCACCGTGACCGAGGCCGTGGTGGTGCCGCCCGGGCCGGTTGCAACGATGCTGTAGGTAGTGGTTGCGCCCGGATTTGTCATATACGAGCCCGAGGAACTCATTGTCCAACCCATGGGTTCCAGCACGATCACATCCGCATTCGTGCACGTCCAGCTCAAGGTGGAAAAGTGGCCCTGGGCAATGTCGGTGGGATAAGCAACAAGGCTCACCACCGGCGGCTGGTAGACAACGATGGTCACCTGGTTTGAAACCGTCCTGCCCTGCCCGTCACCCACCGTGATGGTATAGATCGTGGTTTCATCGGGTGAAACCGTGCGAGAGCCGCCGAGGCCGACCTCGCCGATACCCTGGTCGATGGACACCTCCGCTGCCTTGAGCGTTTCCCAGTGCAGGACAGCGGACCCGCCCGAGGAGATGGCCTCCGGTTCTCCCCAGAGCCTGACGCCGAGCAGAACCTGGGTATCGTCCACCGACACCTCGTGGTCGACGACCTCCACGCCCAGGGTCTGCCGGGAAAAGACATGGCCGGCCTCGTCAAAGGACAGGGTATAGCCCCCGGCGGGTGCATAGAAGAAGTACCTGCCCTGGCTGTCGGTGATGAAGATCCTGGCGTGATGCCCACCCGTCAAGATCGCGGTGATGCCTTCCACCCCCTGGCCATCGGCCGTCACCCGGCCCGCTATGCGCTCCCGGTGCTCGGCCATGAAGTGCCCGCACGTATAGGGAGAGGTGAAGGCATCCTCCACGGCAGAGGTGATCTCGTGGGACAGGGTATCGATGATGGGAACGATGTTCAGCTCTACATCGGGAAGATAGAGGCGAGCCCCGTCCGGTGTGAAGGCCATGTCGGACGGGTATCCGGTCTCGATGGTACCGGTGATCTCCAGGCTGTCCGCATCGATGACATAAATCGAACCACCATAGTGGTAGAAACTGAGGTAGAGCCTTTCTCCGTCCGGACTCACCCCGAGGTATGCATCGTCCGGGGTCCGCTCTATCAGATAATACCTGGAATCGACGACGTCATTGGTAGAGGTATCGATGACCGTGAGTTGGATCGAGGAATCGGAGACCGCATACAGCTTCGACCCGTCAGGGCTCACCTCGATGTCGCACACCGCGGCCCAGGTGCCGACGGCCTGGATAGTCTTGAGAACCTCGAGACTCGCCGCATCGATCACCCGTATGGTCCCGTCCGCCAGGCTCGATACATATATCCTGGTCCCGTCGGGCTTCACCGCAATGCCGCGGGGAGACGGTCCGACGGCCACGGATCCGCGCAGTTCATGCGTGGCCGCATCGAGGGCGGTCAGGGTCCCCTCCCATGTTGAAACCGCATAGAGAACTGCCCCGTCCGGGCTTGCAGCCACCGTGGTGGCATTGACCGGGATCGTAGCGGCCACGGTGTTCGTGGCTGCATCGATGACAACGATCCCCTCCTCCTCGGTGGTGACATAGACCTTGTCCCCGTCTGGGCTCACATCAACGCCATAGGGTCCATAGCCTGTCTCGATGCGAGAGATGACCGTGTTCGTATCGATGTCGATAGCTGTCACGTCATTGCCGCCACAGTTGGTTATGTACGCACAGGTCTTCCTGACAGGCTGGGGATGATTCACCTCCACGGTGACGCTCGCCGTGGCCGTCCCGCCGGGGCCGGTGGCAATGATGGTGTAGGTGGTCGTCTCAGCCGGACTCACCTCGTGAGTCCCCCCGGCAGCTACGGCGCCTATGCCCTGGTCGAGGGAGGCGCCCTCAGCATGGGTGGAAGTCCAGCTCAATAGTGAGGTTTCACCCGCATCGATGGGGTTGGGAGACGCGGTGATGGTTGCCGTGGGCCTGGGTATAACCTCTACCATCGCGCTGGCCGTTGCCGTGCCCCCCTGGCCCTGGACCGTGATGGTGTAGGTCGTGGTACCCTGTGGCCACACCTCAAGAGAACCATCCGGCGTTACCTGGCCGATGCCGTTGTCTAAGGAGGCGCTCGATGCATGCTCGGACATCCAGGTCAGGCTGGAGGACCCGCCTTCGATGATGAGCAGAGGCTGGGCAGAGATGGTCACCTGAGGGGGCTGAAGGACCGTGACCGTGACCGAGTCGGTGGTGACCCCTCCCGCTCCGGCTGCAGTGATGGTATAGGTGGTCGTCCCTAAAGGGGATATGGCCATGGAGCCCTGGGCGGACACGGTCCCGATGCCCTGATCGATGCTCAGGCTATCGGCATGGGACGATGTCCACGACAGCAGGGACGACTGTCCCGCGATGATGGTGAGCGGGTCGGCCGTGATATCCACGGCGGGGGGGCGGTACACCACCACGGTGACGGAGTCGGCTGCAGTGCCGCACGGGCCGTAGGCAGTGATGGTATACGTGGTGGTAACGCTCGGATGCACGGTGAGGCTCCCTGAAGCCCCCACCGCACCGATGCCGTGATCGAGTGTTACCGCCGTGGCGTTCTGCGATGACCAGAGCAGGGCGCAGGGCTCTCCGGCCAGCACGGCAGCGGGATTTGCCGATATATTCACCGTGGGCGGCACACAGGTCGTCACTGTCGCCGTTGCCGTATCGGTATCCTCCCCGCCCCTGCCGTCCGTGACCGTGAGGCTCACCTGGTAGGTTCCAGTACCGCTGTAAGTATGACCTGGGGTGCTGCCGGTCCCTGTTGTCCCGTCACCGAAGTGCCAGACCAACGAAAGCGGGTCGCCGTCAGGATCAGAAGACCCGGTACCGTTGAAGACGAGTGCCTGTCCGGGTTCGGCCTGGTACGGGCCGCCGGCATCGGCAACAGGGGCCCGGTTCATCTCAGGGAGTTCGTCCACCTCGATGATGAAGGTCTGGGCATGGTAAAGCCCCTTGCCGTCCTTTGCCTTTACCACGATCTCATAGTCGCCCACCGATCGCGGTTTCCATGTGATGAGGCCGCTGCCACAATCGATGGCCATGCCCGGCGGAGGACCGACCAGGATGTAGGTGAGTTCATCACGGTACGGATCCGCTGCGTTCACGTCATAGGTGTACTCGATGCCCACGGTGCCCTTGAGAACAGGTGGCGACCATATGAGAGGCGGGTAGTTCAGCTTGGGCCAGAGGGCAAAGGGATGGACGCCCCTGACCTGGGAATATGACCAGTGCCCGTCTTTGAGCACACCCACCACATAGAGATACGTGGCCTCACCCAGGCCGGTATCCGTGTAGAGGGACGTGGATGAAGGGAGCTGGGTAATCTGTTCAAAGACCCCGGGGCTGCTCTCGCTGGCCCGGTAGACGATGTACTGCCGAGCCCCTTCCAGCCTGGGCCACACAACCACCGCCTTACCCCGCAGGGGGACGGGCAGAATGTCAAAGCCCGGCTCCACCCTCACGTGCAGGACCTGTGGGTCCGAGCGCTGCCCTCCGTCACAGGTGAACATGGTGATCGTGTGGGCGCCTTCTGGCAGGAGAACATCCCTGTCTGGATCAGTCACAGGTGCAAAGGGACCGTACCATTCGATGCAGTCAGGATCATCCTGGACATCGGGAAACACCGTGGCATCAAGGAGCATCTCACATCCCAGAGGTGTGTTCTTCTCGACCACGATCTCGGGGAAAGGTTCTGGCGGGCAGGCCACAGCAACGACCTGCCCGGCCAGAAGAAACAGAAAAGCAAGGGCCAAGACCTCCAGGCAGAGCAGCATGAGAAGAGAGAACCTCAAGGCAGACCACGAAATACACCGGTACACACGGCAAGTGTTGTTCATTGTATAAAAACCTCCGCAATCTCGCTTTTGCAAAACGAGGGTAAGAACACAGCAACGATTACATGGACACGGTGATACGCTTGGATATCATGGCTTGTCAATCGTTTTTTTCATGCGTCCCACAATCGTATCGTTTACATGAAGCGCCAAAGGTACCGCGATCTGTCTCGATAGTGTGTTTTGCGCGATATCATGAATGCACATAGTTCATGGCAGGAGAGTACGTAATTGCGGTTGCTATTTTCTGTCAACCATTCCCCAAAACTGTTTTGATCATAGAAGATGCTCTTTTCTGGCCAAAAAGGCTCTATCGCGGGCCTATAACACTGCGCAAAAAATGAATTGCCTCCGTCCTCGGTTCCGCCTCCCCGCAGCTGGTCATGGTCAGAGGTGTGTCCGAATCACTTGCCGTACGGGTGGGATTCATCGATCTGTCAGGATTCAACGTCAGCGAGGTTGCCAATGATAGAATAACCGTCATTCCCCTGCAGTCCCTGAAGAAGCTTCCAGGTATCCTGGACAAGAGCTTATCAAGAAGTCATTATAATGAAGACGGCATCCATGACCTGCACCGACGGAACGGTCTTGACTCGAATAAACCAGTTCATTAAACTAGCTTTATGAAAAAGACGACGACCGTGAGCGCCTTTGATGCGAAAACACATCTGTCCCGCCTGCTGCATGAGGTCGAGAAAGGCGCCAGCATCATTATCACGCGAAGGGGCAAGCCCGTTGCCTGCCTGACACAGCCCACCACTACCGACGAGGAGATGTCCCGCGTAGACGTTCTGGATCAGTTCGATGCCCTGCGGCGTCGCATCAGGGGCCGCGGCAGCATCAGGCAGCACATCGCGCAGGGCAGGAAATACTGATGCCATGGGTGATGGATTGCTCCTTTTCCATGGCCCTCCTCCTGCCCGATGAACAGACAGGGGCCATCAGGGCTTTCTTCGAGGAGCTCGATCCGGATGACACCGTCTGGGTGCCTGCCTTGTGGTGGTACGAAACGGCCAATGTCCTGGCCGTGGCCGTGAGGAAGAACCGGCTGCAGCAGGTCGACTCTTTCAGGGCGCTCACCCTGTTCTCTGCGCTGAAACTTCAGGTCGATCACGCATCCGGTACCGGCTTTGCCCAACGCCTGGTAGAACTCGCCCTGTCATGGAACCTCTCCGCATACGATGCCGCGTACCTGGAACTCGCCCTCAGGAAGGGGGCGACCATGCTCTCCCTTGACCGCTCCCTCCTTGATGCAGCCGGCCGATGCGGCATCGAGGCCTGGAAGCCGTGACCGGCCTCGAGTATGACCTCGGCCAGGGGCAGCGCTCGTCCAACACTACCGCCTTGAGCCGCCTGAGAATGAAGGGCTGGACCATCTTCTTCAGTCTCCGCCTCGCCCCGTGGCTTTTCCGCTTCACAATGGGTTCGGTGAAGCGCTCAGTGAATGATTCCCGCGATCCCGGGGACCACGGGTTGATAAGAATAAATCGACTCCGACCCCTATTTTCCTCGTTTCACCCGCCCCTGAGCTGGCTCAGAAGGTAATCCCCGTACCCGCTGTTCTTCATGGACGCGGCGATCTTCTCCAGTTGGGCCGCGCCGATGTAGCCCATGTGGAAGGCGATCTCCTCCACGCAGGCGATCTTGAGGCCCTGGCGCTTCTCGATGGTCTCGATGAACATGCTCGCCTCCAGCAGGGATTCGTGGGTTCCCGTATCCAGCCAGGCAAAGCCCCTGCCCAGCTTCTCCACCCGCAGCGTCTTCCTGCGGAGATACTCCCTGTTCACGTCCGTGAGCTCGAGCTCGCCGCGGGGTGACGGCTTGAGGTTCTTCGCTATGTCCACCCCCTGGTTGTCGTAGAAGTAGAGCCCGGTCACGG
>Ga0116157_10003448_pt1 | contig 15133 bp, 8 predicted proteins | sample AD_UKC048_MetaG_FD_89882 | JGI IMG/M metagenome (GOLD analysis project Ga0116157, IMG submission 89882) | Active sludge microbial communities of municipal wastewater-treating anaerobic digesters from USA - AD_UKC048_MetaG | ecosystem: Engineered > Bioreactor > Anaerobic > Digestate | place: USA...
GTTCGCCAGCTCAACGGTCTCGCGCTGCATAGAATCCACTCCGCTGGAACCCGCCATTGCCAAGAGGATAACCATCGTCTCAATCATCAACGGACAATCTCCAACGCTTGAGAACCGGACACCGGCTGAAACAGCCGGAATGCGAGTGTATCACGATGTCGGACATTTGACGGGTGTTTTCCGGTGGCTCGCCGTGTTGGGAACGGTACAAGCCCGATGCCTACCGCGCACCGGCACGATCGAAATCAATCCCCAGCGGATCGCCATCGAACTGAGGCCATTTGTCGTAGTCTCGCGGTTGAGGACGTCCATCGACGGACGCGATGACCCAGCGGCCCCGAGGCACATTCACGTTGTACGTGACTGTACTGCCGTCTGGCCAGACGAACCGCGTCTTCACGGCGGAGGGCGATGGATTCGCTTTCGCAATGCGATCAAGCAACTCCTGGGGCGACTCGGAAGACTCGGGAAACAAGGCGATCAGACCGAACGCCTCGTCACTGAATGTAGCCACGCGCAGACGAGGCACAGCTCCCGGCGAGAAGACCTTCCATACGTCGTCTTCCGCCTCCGGCGTGTATTGCTTCGGGATGGCGACCGGTCCGTTGCCGCACGCAAACCGTCGATAGACCCCCGTGTTGTTCCAGCGCGTGTACAGCCCTCGGCCCATAATGTGGAAACACTCGCGCAGGTCGATAGCCCCGTCCGAAAGCATGAGCGAGGTCGGCCGCGCCGCAATCATCGAGCGAATACCACGGTTCACACCGCCTGCGCTTAGGAGGTAGCCCGGCCCGCCGCTGTAGATCTCCGGAGAGGCCGCCGATCCTCGGCCAAACCGGACGAAGTACTCGTGCGGTTTCGCCAAAACCCACGCCCGAACGTCGGGGGCCAACCGATACGGCAGGAGCTCCGCCACGAGTCCGAACCGGTTATGCCCCTCTGCCGCGGGCAGCGCCTGCCCCTCAACGTACGGCTCGCTCACCCACACGCGCATCGCGTCCGTATGCGGATCCTGATCGAGCCTCGTCCAGCCGGCCCTCTCGACACGGCGACGGAAGGGCGCGCACCGCCGCAGATCCAGGCTACCCAAGGCGTACTGAAGATTCATCGTGTCGAGGAGGTACCGCGCCGTCATCGAGAGATCGTCTGAACGGGCGAAAGCCTCGATGGTAAGCAGCGCCTGGATAGTAAAACCGAGATAGGGAATCGAGTTGAATTCGTAGACCCCCTCACGCACCATTTCCTGAAGATAGCCGAGCAGCCAGGCCTCGAGCCCGTTGGCGGCATTATCGTACTGCGCCTCCGCGTGGCCATGGTCAAACAACCACTGGTTTCTGAGGTAGCGCGTAACCTCTGTCATCAGGTGGTGGTTCTCGGTGTCCGTCACCAGCCCAAGCGTCTTGGGCACCGCGATCCGAGGCGTGCTGCCCTTCTCGATGAGCAGCCGATCCACAATGTGGTCGCGGACCTCCGGATGGAGTCGGTCGGGCTGCTCCCCATAAAGGTACAAGAGCCCCGTCAGCGTGATCTCGGTGAAATCGTAGTCACCCTTCTGCAGAAGCCAAGTCGAGCCACTGGCACGGGGAACGTACGCTTCCAAGAGGTTCCGATTGACCAGGTCAACATCCTCGCCCAGAGCCAGCTTGGCCAGCAAGATCCGCGGCGCCGTCACCTTCGACGAGGTCTCCCAGTCATGTAGCGGCGTGCCCGCCCAATCCGCCAGCAGGGCTTGCCCTCGCGCCGTGGGCTGTGGGACAAGCGCGCTGGACCGCGGACTTCGACTCATGGCCACCGCCACCGGGCCTGCTGGAACCGGCCGAGTACCGAGACGCCCCGCCCCAAACCACCCCCAGTCGATCAGGACAAGACCAAGATAGCCGACCAAAGCGACATTGGCGGTTAGCGTGATGAGCGCGGCGAATCCCCGGCTCTCAGAATGGACCAGAGACATTCCCCTCATAATCCTTAACGTCGGAAACCACGGACACGTCCGAGGAGATTCTGCCAGCATCGACACTCTGAAAGAAAGAACGGTCCGCCTCTTCTTGGGAGGCGGACCACACAGACTGCTCTTCCGCCTCACGAATCCCCCGCAAGCGTCCAGAGAACTCGTACCTGTCCACTCGCAACCGGATTCGTGGATTGGCTCCTCCGGCACACACCAAACTTCCATCCGCGAACCGGAGGGCTACAAAAACGACGGACTACTGCTGCTGCTGCCGCTGCTCGTCCAGCCAGGGGAAAAGAAGCCCAGCGATAGCCGACAGCGCAATGACCGGCGCCAACAGAATCATCAGCGGAATGCGAATCATCCAGAACGAGTAAGCGTCACCCTCGGTCGTACGAATTTCCAAATCCATGTCACTTCCTCCTTGGTTGCCAGACTCTACAAATGATTGTATTCCTAGTTTTAGTCAAGAGTCAAGCCGCCACTTCTGTTCGTTTTCGCCACGACACCCGAGGCGTGCGAAAAGAACTCTCCCTTGGTTATTCTTGACCTATTATACCATTTCCTCGATGTGATTCAACCCTCTCGTTTCACCTGCGAACAGCGCAAGCTTCTGCAACACCTGTGCTTAGCGCCTGGATTCCTGTGTCACGATCGACATCGATCCTGCAGTCGCTTCGGTTGTGTGGCGCAGGAACACACGGTTGACATCCTGCCCCCACAACCAATACCTATCCGAAAACTGGGAATATGTTGTCGGCTGTTACCGACGGGTTAATCCTTTCCAGGCGGCCATAGAGCGCGTAAGGTTGGAGTGCACGTCCCCGTCGATTCCATATCCCTGCAACCCCACAGGCCCCGAGTAACCGGAGCGTTTGAGTGCAGCCAGGAATCCGGACAGGTCGAACTCGCCGGAGTCCAGCGGCTCGATAGTGCCTTGCCGCGCCGAGCCGTTGATGGTGACGAGTCGTAGGAACGGCATCGCCTCCGGCAATACCGTATCGAGGCTGTCGGCGCCGTCCGTCACGAGCCAATGATAGAGATTGAACGTCGCGCCTACGTTATCCCGCTCGACCTTGCGCGCTACACGCACCGCGTCCGACACGCGCTCGAGCCACGAGTGAACGTGCGGATAGAGCGCCACGCGCACCCCGTACGGCGCCGCGGCCTCGGCAATCTCGCGCACGGCCTGGACGGCGCACTCATCACCTTCGGGCGAGGATACGCCGTAGGTCGTGCTCGTAATGGTCAGCCACAACGTCGTGCCACGGCCTTTCAAGAGCGGCAAGTTGTCCGCGAGTTCCTTCGAGTACTCGGGGCCGTCGGGCTCGATTTTGACACCCAGGTAAATCGTGAAGAGGGCCAAGTGATGCCTGTCCAGCGCTGCGAGCAGGTCGGGCAATTCGTTGAACGCCGTCCAGCCAATGCCGGCATATCCCAACTCGGCGAGCATCGCCACCTGCTGCTCCGGCGTTTGATGGGCGGCATCGCGCGTGCCCGTGTCCATCGCGAAGAAAGGCTGACTCGCAGACGAAGGCTGCGGCGCCCCTTCGTCCGCGTGCGCAGCGGCACACACCGTCGCCGCCACTGTACCGACAACGAGAATGAGGCACAGGTAGTTCATGGCCGATTCCCCTCTCCAGATCTCCGTTTGCTTCCGCCGATAAGCCAGGCCAGGTCAGCGCCAAACGCGCCCGTAACCAGCGGCTCCATCATACGCGAAGCCCCTCGCTGAATCCCACCGCCACCAAGCGCCACGGCGCCGGGCGACGTGCCCCCAGACAGCCTAGAAGGCCCGCCAACCTTGCGGCGGGTTCGGGGGCAATGTGGAGTGCGTAAGCTTGCTTGCGCTTTGTCGAAGCGAGCTTGCTCGCGCGTGCTCGCCCCGGCAGCAAGCTGCCCGGGGCAAGAGCGGTAGCAGGCTACCGCACTCCAAAGCACTCCGTGCCGGAAAGCGACTTCCCGCCGGACGGTCACTCGCTCCGCTACCGTTCCGGTAGCACTTTCTTGGGAAAGAGGCGCTTGACCACCAAGCCAAGCGCAACAAACGGCAAAGAGCGACTGAGGAACGCCTTCAGAGCATAGTGGCGCATGCCCGGAACTTGAGCATCCGATAGTATATCGATCGTGGGCAGCATAAGCAGAACGAGTGCGCCGCGGAACACACCGTACAGCATCACAGCGACTCCAACGTACAATCTCGTCTTGCGCATAGCCTACTCGCACTTCATTCCGCTCTGACCAACGCAGCGGAAACCTACGTCGTAGACCATGTACTCCCGGACTGATGCCAATACCCTACCACAGACGATCGGTAAAGGCAACGACCTTGGCGCAAGTCTTGAGTCGCTGGCGCTGCCACGCCTGCGTGCCACGAAGTCCGCTGTTGGCGCACGATGATCGTACGCACTCTCTCCGTTCCCATGCTAAGGAGGCGGAACGAGGGTATCCATTCTTCGTGTCCTTCGTGGCCGTCGTGGTAGAAATCTTCAAGACAACATGGCTACCACGAAGTACACGAAGAACACGAAGGAAGGGACTCTGTTCGTCTTTGATGCGTGCACGGCGTCAAGGCATGTTGAGGCATGGAGGAAGCCGTGGTTTCAATGCCGGCGTTCGGATTCAACCGCTTCTTGTCGCTGTGCATCTGAAGAAACTGACTGCAACGGGGCGTGCATTGGCTGCAAGTACCAGAACAGGTCAAAAGACCTTTCCAGGTATGCATTCTTCGTGTTCTTCGTGTCCTTTGTGGTGGGGATTCCCATCAGTCTGTCAGGCCGATCTCTCGGCCGGTGCGGCTGGACTCGTAGGCCGCGAAGACGGCGGCGACGGCTTGGCGTCCGTCACGTCCGGAAGCGCGCGGCTCGCGATCGTTGCGGATGGCGTCGACGAGGTCGTCGAGGACGTGGCGATAGGATTCGAGCCGATTGGGATCGAGGAAGCCTTGGCCTGCCCAGTCGATGGAAGGTTGGACGGCAATGGTCTCCCACGGCCCGCCGTCAATCGAGGCGCGCGTCTCGGCATAGGGATCGAGATCGACGAGGCCACGCTCGCACACGATCCGCGCGCCGACTTCGCTGCGCGGAAACCCCGGCTTCGGCACCTCGAAGGAGCAGAACACGTAATGCACGGACCCGTCGTCCATAGTGAGGATGACGTCGGACGTCGCCTCGACGGGTGCGCCGGTCATGGTGCGGCACTTCGCAAACACCGAGCGGATCTCGCGGCCAGTGAGCGTTCGTACGGCGTCGATGTTGTGAATTCCGTGGCCGAAAAGGAGGCCGATATTCTCGGGTTCGAGCTGCCACTTCGGCACGGCGCCGAGTCCGCCAGGCACGATCTGATACGTTCGGATCTCGCGGACACGGCCGAGGCGTCCGGAGTCGATAGTCTCCTTGGCTCTGACGAAGCCGATGCGCCCACGCAAGGTGAAGGTCACCGCGCATTTCAGGCCGCGCTCATCGCAGGCATCGAGGATAACGTCGCAGGCCTCGACGGACGTGGCCATGGGTTTGTCGATTTGGACATGCTTGCCGGCCTGTGCGGCGGCGAGTGCCTGCGGGCCGTGGCAGGCGTGCGGCGTGGCGATGCACACGGCGTCGATCTCGTCGCTGGCCAGCAAGGCCTCATAGGAATCGAACCGCGTGACGCCGTACGTCTCGGCGAGTTGCGCCGCGCGCGAGCCGCCGGTCACGCCTACCAACCGCGCGCCGTCGACCATTGTCCCGAGGGTCTTCGCATAGGTCTGGCCCATGAAACCCGAGCCGACGATTCCGAATCCGAGCGTTCCATCAGCCATGGCCAGCCTCTCCCCTACGCCGCATGCGGCGTTTGCGTACGAGCAGTTGAACCCCGAGCCCGGCGACGACCAGGATCCCGCCGACCGTCATGGACAAATGGCCTTGATCGAAGGGCACCGTGAGCCAGACCGTTAAGGCCAACACGGCGCCGATGGCCGCCGAAGCCAAACCAATGACCTGGATTGCGATAGCCGGCTTGTTTTCGACCTCTTCGGCGTCATCGGCTTCGACCGGCGCCTCCTCCGTCGCATCGAGGCCGTCCAGGAATCGGCCGATCTGTTGACGCTTCACCTCGGAATCGCGGATAAAGGCGCTCACCAACACCATAACGCCCAAGGTGGGCAGCGTTGTGATCCACGTGAGATACGGCAGCGTCCGCAGGAACTCGAAGCTCGGGCCAAGATAGCTTGCCGCGTAGGCAGACAGGCCGCAGACAACGCCGGCCAGGAATCCGGCCGTGCCGCCCGCATTCGACACACGACGCGAGAGCAGGCCGGTCATCATAGGAATCGCAAAGGGCGGTAGTAGCACGCCGAAGAGGCGAGCCATAACCTCGACGAGCTCGGGCTCCTTCTCGGCACTGGCCAATACCAGTCCCACGCCCAGCGCCACAAGGCCGATCAGCAACGTCGCCACGCGTCCGACGCGCACCAGCGAGCGCTCCGAGGCATTGCGGCCGATGAGGCGCTTGTAGACATCGTTGGTCAGCACGGCAGCGACGGCATTGTAGTCGCTCGAGAGCATGGACATCGTGGCCGAGAACATGGCGGCGATCATCATGCCGACCATGCCCACCGGGAGGAGTTCTTTGCACAGGAGCGGATACACCGAGTTGCCGTCCTCGATGCCCGGCATGAAGATGCGCGCCGCAATGGCCGGCAGGAACAGAAATGGCACGCCGATGAACGTGAGTGCCGCCACAAGGTAGCCGACCTTGCGCGCCTCGGCATCGGTGCGTACGGCGTAGTATCGCTGCACGAGCGACCAGCGCGTCGTGTAGGAGAACATCTGGACCGGCATGTACGCGATGAGCCAGGCCCAGGTGTATGTGCCGCCCGTCGGTTTCCAGAAGCCCTCGGGCAATCCTCGCGCGAGACTGCCCAGGCCACCGACGCGCGCCAACACCAGCGGGATCAACACGATCACCGCTGTGGCCATGACGATGAACTGGACGAAATCGGTGACCATGACCGCCCAAAGCCCGCCGAGGAAGGTATAGGTCAGCATGATGCTGCCGCAGACCACAACGGAAATCAGCAGCGCTTCCTTCGAGTCGGCGCCGAGGCTCACGCTGACCATCTTGCCGATGACGAAGAGCTTGAGGGCGTCATCGATGACGATGAGCGGCACGCCGGACCACGCGAAGCCCTGCCGCAACGGCGCGCCGTACCGCGTCTCAATGTACTCGAGGGGACTCGTTGACGCCGCGCGCCGCCAACGCGCCGAGAAGATCCGCGCCGAAAGGATCCAGCACGGCACGCCCATCCACCACACAAAGATGGCCACGAATCCGTGCTGGTAGGCCAGGGAGGAGTAGGCCACGAAGGCGAAGGCGCTGAAAGTCGACATGTACAGCGATACGCTCGACACCCACCACGGAATCCGACTACCGCCGCCAAAGAAGTCTTTGAGACTCTTCATGCGGCCGGCAAAGAAGATGCCGATTCCGAGCATGACCACAAAGAACCCCGCCACAATCAGATAGTCGGCAATGGCCAGTCCGTGTCCCACCGTTTTTCCCTCCGGATGTCGCGTACGCAGCCGTCAGAGCGGGTACTTGCCGCACTCGCGCACGGTTTCATACAGCGCGATGAGATTCTCCGCCGAGGTCTGGGCCTGCACATTATGGATCGTGTTGAAAACGAAGCCGCCGCCGGGCCCAAAGGTCTCGATGCGGTAGCGGACATCCTCGCAGACCTCGACCGGCGTGCCGAAGGGCAGGGTCTGCTGCGTGTTCACGCCGCCGCCCCAGAACACCAGTTGGTCGCCGTACGCCTGCTTGAGTTCACGGGCGCCCATGTCGGCCGCCGTCGTTTGCACGGGATTGAGGATATCGAAACCGGCCTCGATGAAGTCCGGAATGAGCGCGCGCACCGAACCGCAGGAGTGGATGAAGGTCTTCCACGTAGTGTGCGTATGCACCCAGTCGTTGACCGCCTTGTTGAAGGGCATGAAGAGATCGCGGTAGGTCTGCGGCGCGATGAACGGGCCGGCCTGCGTGCCGAAATCCGTGCCGGTCAAGAACGCGGCTGCCACCTTATCGCCTACGGCCTCGTGAATCCGATCGAGATTGGCCAGGGCAATCTCGCACTGGCGTTCGAAGAGCCGATACACGTAGTCGCGCCGCATCATCGGACTGATGTACCACTCGGCGATATCGCGGATGCCTTTGGGATGCTTGAGCCACGGCCCGGGCACCAGGGCAATATCGCCGAAGGCCGTGCCGCCGAAACTGGCCAGGATCGCCTTGTCGGTCTGCGTATGGAGGCGCTCCGCCTCGGCCCGGAAGTGATCGAGGTCATCATCCGAAATCGGACCGAATTCCTCGAGGTTGTCTTCGACGTTGAGCGCGGCTTCATCGATGGGTGGTTGGCGGACGATCGTGTCGAAGTACCAGCCCCCCTTTGGCATGTGCCCACTCGGCGGAGCAGACTTGTCGCCCTCGGGATACATCAGTATATCGCCGTTGGGCTCCGGATCCGTGTTGAAGACCTCCGGAACCAAGACGGGCGTGCCATCGAAGGTCGTCCACGGTTTCCAGTCTCGGTTCTCGAAGCCGAACAGCGTGCGGCGACCGCCGAGACCGACGACATCGACGCCGAGGGCGTCCACGAGGTCCGGGGCGATTTCGCCGAGCATCTGATACGGCTCGACCACCTTGACCGGCGTTCCGGGCACATCCAAGCCCAGGGCCTGCCGCAATTTGTACACGGCGCTGACGTGCATGCCGGTCACGGCCGACGCCCCAAGGTCCAGCGGAATCCGATCGGGCTCCTTGTGGGCCAGCGCCTTCTCCACTCGTTTTCGCGAAGTCATGGGTGCACCTCATCCACATGTCACGGGAAATCACAGTCTACAGGATTCGCGCCGGTCGTGCACGCCAGCCTACATGTCCTTGAAGGCCACCGGCCCGGCCGGGCGGGTCACGGTGAACGTCACCTTGTCCAGCGCCCCGGAGGACCCGAGGCACGCGAGCCGGTGCTCGCCCGGTTCGAGTTCAAGCATCAGCGGGCCATCGGGATCGCTCCGGCCGAGGTATCGGTCATCGAGGTACCAATGGAGATCCTGCTGGGTATCCGTCGAGGCACGCACCCGAACGCAATCCCCTCCGGGCTGTCCGGTCAACACAAACTCGGCGCCCTGAGCCGGAGCAAGGATCCGCAGTTGATCGTGGCGCCCCAAGGCTACCGGCTCCGAATCCACGCGACACGCGACTCGGGCAAGGTCCCATCCCTTGGCCGTAGACGGCCAGCATTCACCGACCTGCCCCGGCCGATGCACATCGCACCGGCGATGGATATACTGAGCCGTGGGCAGCCACTCGATTTTCCGATGGGTACACCATTCCGAAGCCGGCAGGCCCGTGATCGAGCAGACCTCGACCGGCCGCAGGTCATCGCCGATCCCCGGCCATTCCGGTTTGGATGTCGGCGTCGTCAGGCGGAACAAGTCGGCCGCCATCGGCAGTGCGGACTGAAGGCCGACCAGGCGGTTCGACGGTCGGCCCGAGTTGTTGCCGAGCCACACACCGACGACGTACTGTCGGTTGAACACGAAGGCCCAGGCATCGTGATGGCCCGTGGAGGTGCCCGTTTTCCAGCAGACGCGTCGCGTCCGGCCGGTGGCCGAGATGAGACCGCGGCCCAGCTCCTTCGGGAGCGTCTGCTCGAGCATGTCGAATAGCGCGACGCACACCCCGCGCGACAACAGACGGACGTCCTGCCCCGGCGCCTCGGAGCGGATGCACCGGAGCGGGCGATACATGCCCTCACGGGCCAGCATGACGTAGGCGGCTGTCAACTCGTCGAGGCGGACAGCGCAGTTGCCCAGCGTAAGGCCGAGGCCGTATTGCTGAGGCACGTTTGAGATGGTGGTGAGACCGGCCGCGCACAGGAGGTTATGAATGGGCCGCACCCCGATCCGATCGAGTACGGTGATGGCCGGAACATTCAGCGAACGGCGAAGCGCTTCATCGGCCGATATGAGGCCTCGATACTCATCGTCGTAGTTGCCGGGGTTATACAGCCCGTAGTCGAGCGTGTCGTCGAGAAGCTTCTCGCACGCGTAGAGTTGTTGGCGTTCCATGGCCAGCGCGTAGGTGAAGGGTTTCAGGGCGGATCCCGGCGAGCGGAGCGCGCGGCACGCGTCGACTTGTCCGCCGCCTGGTGTCGACCAGAAATCCGCCGAGCCGACGCGGGCAAGCACGGTGCCCTGCTCCGCATCCGCAATGATCGCCGCACCGTTGGTAATGGCGCCGTCGAATCGCTTGAGCTCGCGGGTCACGATCCCCTCCGCAGCGGCCTGCAGAGGGCCTTCGAGCGTCGTCTCGATCCTCGACGTCCGGTCCAGGTGATCACGTAACGTCATAGCGAGATGCGGGGCGAGCGCGGGAAGATCGTGCCAGGCCACGCCGGCCGGCTGCCGCATGGCATCCTCGTAGTCCGCGTTCGTGATGTAGCCCTCGTCGAGCATCCGCGTCAGCACATAGCCTCGCCGAGCCACGGCACGCTCCGCATGATCGAGCGGCATGAGCCGCGTGGGCGATTTGGGCAGGCCGGCCAAGAGGGCCGCCTCGGCCAGGGTCAGTTCACCGGCCGTCTTGCCGAAGTAGCGGCGCGACGCCGCCTCGCACCCCACCAGGTTCAAGCCATACGGCGCGCGGTTGAGGTAGGCCTCGAGGATAGCGTCCTTGTTGGCCCGGCGCTCGATGCGCAGCGCCCTAACGGCCTGCGCGATCTTCTCCGCCATCGAGTTGACGCGGCCGCGCTTGGCTACCTGCATTGTCAGCGTCGAAGCGCCCGAGACCACGGCGCGGCCGCGCACGTTCTGCGCCACGGCGCGCGCGACGGACACGGGGTCCATGCCGGGATGCACGTAAAACCGCGCATCCTCGGCCGCCAACGTCGCGTGAATCAGATAGGGACTGATCGCATCGAGCGGCCGCGGGAAACACCACTGATCGTCGCCATTCAGGAACGCGTGGAGCAGTCGTCCCTGGCAATCCTCGATCTCGCCCGATTCCTTGACATCGAGATAGGGCCGGGGATCCATCGGCCACAATACCAGCACGGCCGTGGCCGCCGCGGCGGCGACAAGAACGACTGCTATCGCGCGTTTGGTCTTCATGTCGGCCCTATGGACGGATCTCGACGACTCTCAAGTCGCTGGTGGCTTGCACGCTGCCATCGTACATGCACTCGGCCTCCGTCGCCGGATACGTGAATCGGCCCGGCGTCACCGCCCGCACGACGTAGTAGAGTCTCGACAACCCTTGCGGCAGCGTATCGAAGGCGAACACCACGCGATCGTCGCGCACATCGAGATACGTCGGCCTCAAGGCATCGCCGAATCTCCCGGCCGGAAGTGATTCCGGATTCAGACGCGGGTTCTCGACCTCGAAGCCGCCGCCGAATAGGTCGCAAACGACCACGTTCTCGAGGGGGGATTCGGCCTCGATGGCGATTTCCACGACATATGCCGCGCTGTGCGGAAAGGCGGCCTCTTCGAAGCGCCGGCCATCAGCGGTATAGAACCGGCGCTCGACACGTAGTCCGCCTTGGCTCGTCGCCTCGGTGACGGGTTGGGCCGGCACGCCGCGTGTTGTAACGCTCACGTACATGGGAACCTGGCCGGTATTATTCACCCTGAACCAGGCGCCCGGCCCTTCGACGGCCTTGCTAAACAGCTCGCCGCCAACAATACTCGCGGCAAGCTCGGCGCCCTCGATGGCGGCGGCGGCATTCTCGATGCCGGCCGCCAGCCCGTTCAGGTAGCCGGCTAACGCCGTGACAACAAAAGCCGTCTCGTGCGTCGTGCCGTGGCGCTCGGCAGCCACCCATCGCAGTAGCTGTTCGGCGAGCTCGGCCTGGGCGGACGGTTCGACGCCGATATGTGGTGCCACCAGTAACTCGATGGCGGTGTTCTTGATGCTCGAATTCAGTGTGCCGCCCATCTCACGCTGGTCGAACACCTCCGCCGGCCGCGCCGCGAGGTACTGCCGCACGCGATCCATGTCCTGCGTGCTGTGCGCCAGCGCGGCCGCCAGCAGCAGGCGAGCCGCTCTCGGCACCGCCACCGTGTCAAACCGCCCGATCTGCTCGATCGCCTCGAGATTGCCGTCGAGGGCCAACGTGTAGAGCGCATAGGCCCGCTGAAACCGCGAGGACATCGACGCGTCCGTCCAGTCCTCGACGAGGCCGCTCACATAGCGCTGGAGCGCCGCGTAGTTCTCCTCTTGGACGTCGAACGCCCGCGTGTTCTTGGCTAACGCAAGAAAGTGAAGCGCATACACCGAGCCATAGGGATACGGATCGCGCAGGCCCGGCCAGTAGGCCAGCCCGCCCGCGTACGTCTGCATCGTGAATAACCGATCAATGCCCGCCTGGATATTGGCGCGCACCTCATCCTGGCTTCCCGGTCTCACGTCGGATAGCACGCCCAACTGGTGCAGGATCAGCATGGGCATGAGCTGCGACGTGGTCTGTTCAACGCAACCATAGGGATAGCCAACGACATAGTCGAGGGCGTCGCGCACCTGTATCAGCGGATTCGCGCCGACGACGACCTGCATGCTCACCTGATCGTCATCGACAAAGACCTCATTCTTGACCACGACGGACTCACCCGGCGGCAACGCCCGTAGGTCATTGTGGGACTGGTAGACGGCCGGCGGGCGCACCGGGATGTTGGCCTGTTCGGCTAGACGCTCAAGTTCAGCGCCCTGCTCGTCGCCCACAACCACCGACCAATCGATACGGCCTTGCCCGATGCGCTGTTGTGCCTGGACCTCGACACGAACCGACGCTTCACCGTGGGCGGGCACGGCGACCTTCTCGCGGCCGTCTCCCGGGCTGAGCGCCCCGACAGCTTGCCAGTCGACCGTCGCGATGCACGGTGTGTCGCTGTTATTGAAGACCACTGCGTTGCACACGGCGGCATCGCCCGGCAAGAGGAAACGCGGCATGCTCGTGCGCAACAAGTACGTTCTGCGGACAAACACATGGGCGCTTGAGGCGCCCACCCCGTCCGCGGTACAGGCTACGGCGACCAGACGCAACTGGCCGGTGAACTCCGGCACGTCCATCTCGATGGTGGCGCGGCCACTCGCATCGGTTTGCGCAACGCCCGACCACAAAGCCACCGGCCGTATCCAGTTCTCCCCCACGGAGGATGCACGCCGCCCAAGGCCCAAAGCGTCGCCGCCAATGGCCGGCGCGGCAAAATCGTACGCGATCTTGTCGTAGTAGTGGGCGCGCCGGACATCGGGTTGTCTTGGGCGGAACAGCCAGCCGTAGGGATCCGGGTCGGCGTAATCCGTAATCGCGTGAATGCCCTCGTCAACCGCGGCCAACGTGAGCTCCGCAGACACCGGCGCGCCGGCGTTGGTGCGCGTCTCGACGACGAAGGCGGCCTTCGTCGCCGGTCGAATCTCGGCCGGCACGTCCGGCATGGCCACGTCAACGCGCTTGGCCGGATCGATAACCTTCAGATTGGCCATGGCGAAGCTGGACGCGGGATGGAGCGTGGCCTCGGAAGTCTCGACGCGATGGATGACTGTCACCTCGACCCACACGTTGGGGCACTGCGCCTCCGCCACATGCAAGTCGACCAAGCCGACATTGTCCTTGATGGCCACAGGCCGCACCTGCTGGATCTCGGCGCCCTGCACCACCACCACGCCCTGGCCGTCAAAGGGCGATTCGATCCGAACGTGGGCCACGTCGCCGACGGCATACTCCTCCTTGTCCAAGGCGATCTTGATCAGGCTTGGCCGCGCCTCCTCGACGGTCTCAAACCACGAACCGTAGAGGTAGAAACTCTGCGTCGAGTACTGGCGCGTGGCGTCGGAGTGCACGCGGACGCGGTAGTAACCGTATCCGTCCACCGTGAACGCCGTTTCGCCTACCCCCGCCACCAAAGCCACCTCCTTGGTCTCGAGTTCCTCGAAGGATTCCGACCAGTGCGGCTCGTGATGGCTGTAGTACCGGCGGACGTAGTAGTTCCAGGCCTGTTTCTCGAGCGTGACGCGCACGGACGCGAGGCCGGCCGGACTGCCATCGGGCTTCACCGCCGCCACGTGCGCCCGGATCTCGCCGGAAGCCTCTCGCTGCATACGCACGCCCAAGCAGACGTCCGACGGGAAAAGCGGCACCTCTTGGCGTGAGATGACGGCCCGACCACCCAACTCGAATACGCGGCCGATCACGACCGCCGCAAGCGGGAACGTCACTTCTGCCGGGGCAGCATAGTTAAAACTGAATTGGGCATTGCCCTCCGCGTCCGTAACGGCCTCACCGCACTCAAGGCTTGCCGGCGTGAAGGCCGTATCATTGCCGAAGCGATAGCTCTTCCAACTATCCGACGCAATGCCGCCTTGCTGAACAGTCACACTTGCCTCGCACCTGCGATCCTTCGCGGGCGCGCCGAAGAGGTGTTGAGCACTGAGTCGGAACGAGTAGTCATTCGCCGCGAGCCAGTGCATTTCGGCAATACCGAGGTCGACCTTGATCCGGTTCGGCACGAATTCCTCGAGATGAAACGCGTAGCTGCCGATGGAAGACTCGCTACCGGGAACCGAGAGTTGGATCGTGTACAGACCGGTGGGATAGGCCTTCTCCGTCGTGATATCCCACGCGCCCGTGCCCAACGAGGAAAGCACACGGATCCCCTCGAAAAGCACCCGGCCGTTCGGCTTCACTACCTTGAGCGTCAACGGAACATCGGCCACCAGCGCCCGCGCACCCGTTCGGACGATCCATCGCGCGTGTACGGTCTCGCCCGGCCGATACAGGTCTCGATCCGCGTACACGAACGCCTCATAGCCGTCGCGATTGTACGAAGGCATCGAGCCGGACACGCCCTCCTCATCGCCCTCGCGCGCGTCGAGTTCAAGAAACGTGTAGTCATCGCCCGACTCGACTACCGCCACCCTCGGGATGCCCAGCGATGTATCGAAAGGCCCAAGACGCGCTATGCCGTCGCGATCGGTGTTGGCGGCACCCAACAACTGGTTCTTGGTCGAGTAGACAGTGACTTTGGCCAGGGACTTGGGAGCCAGCGACGTGAGTTCGTGGGCAAAGTCACTGTCTACTCGACCAAGAACCAGTTGTTGGGTGCCGCCAACACCGATCGCGACGGCATAGCGCGTCTTGGGCCTTTCGATACA
>Ga0116157_10003451_pt1 | contig 15112 bp, 21 predicted proteins | sample AD_UKC048_MetaG_FD_89882 | JGI IMG/M metagenome (GOLD analysis project Ga0116157, IMG submission 89882) | Active sludge microbial communities of municipal wastewater-treating anaerobic digesters from USA - AD_UKC048_MetaG | ecosystem: Engineered > Bioreactor > Anaerobic > Digestate | place: USA...
GCCGTCGGGCGAATCGAAAAACCGCCATCCGGCTTCCTGGAGGAGTTGATTGATCTTGATCCGCGCCCTGGCTTCTTTCTCGGCCATATCGATCCCGCCCTGTTTTTCCCGCCCGTTTCGCGTTGGTTATGGCATAAAGATAGGAAAAAGAAGGGAGAAAACAAGGGGAAATATGTGGGGGAGAGCGCGGTGGAGCATCGCGTTCATACCTCATGAGGCCGGGCGCGATGCAGTGTCGCCGGTGCACGAAATTACAGGTGGGAAACAGATTCAGCCTAAACATGAACCCTGAGACAGGGATACGTTACGGGGTAAGTCGCAATCCAGTATTCGCCCTGGAGATGATTCAGACCAGATTTACCGCCTTGGCTCGGTGCCTCTGAAGAAAAGAGTCGCAATCCAGTATTCGCCCTGGAGATGATTCAGACCCAGGAAAATGCTGGGTACTATGGAACAGATGGGAAGTCGCAATCCAGTATTCGCCCTGGAGATGATTCAGACTTATCATGACCTGTGGTACATGCATGAACTGGATGCAGTCGCAATCCAGTATTCGCCCTGGAGATGATTCAGACAAGAAATCGCCGAGATCATTGCGGGCACATCAGATGGTCGCAATCCAGTATTCGCCCTGGAGATGATTCAGACCTAAACGCAGAAAGGACAATAAGATGGGAATTTCTGTGGTCGCAATCCAGTATTCGCCCTGGAGATGATTCAGACAATTACACCCTATACAGGGTTGAAACAAAGGTAGTATGGTCGCAATCCAGTATTCGCCCTGGAGATGATTCAGACTTAAAAAGGCTGCACTACTCAAAGAGCTTGAGCAGGAAGAGTCGCAATCCAGTATTCGCCCTGGAGATGATTCAGACACAAATGGATGTTGCCAAATCTCAGGCGCTCGATCTTCGTCGCAATCCAGTATTCGCCCTGGAGATGATTCAGACTCAATAATTCACCAAGTCCACCAACACTTCGAAATGTACAGTCGCAATCCAGTATTCGCCCTGGAGATGATTCAGACAGAGTGATATGCCTCGCCCCAGACAAATAGCCTCGCCAGAAGAGTCGCAATCCAGTATTCGCCCTGGAGATGATTCAGACTGCATTACCTGGAAGCGCCTTCCCAGAGGAAGAACCGAAGTCGCAATCCAGTATTCGCCCTGGAGATGATTCAGACCTAGCCAGTGGCGCATCTGAGGTAGTCAACTACATCAGTCGCAATCCAGTATTCGCCCTGGAGATGATTCAGACTGTTTCTTGGCACACAGTGTCAAAAGAACAGGCTCGGATGCGTCGCAATCCAGTATTCGCCCTGGAGATGATTCAGACGATGTCGCAAAACCCGAGGGCCTAACCGCGAAGCAAAGTCGCAATCCAGTATTCGCCCTGGAGATGATTCAGACTTTTAGGTGCAGTTCCGGGGATGATCATTGTTGGTATTTAGTCGCAATCCAGTATTCGCCCTGGAGATGATTCAGACTTTGCAAATTACTTGTGGCCTGATGGCCGCACATCGTCGCAATCCAGTATTCGCCCTGGAGATGATTCAGACATTGACTATCCACTTGATAGGGAAACACTTCTTGCGGTCGCAATCCAGTATTCGCCCTGGAGATGATTCAGACAAGGTGGTACGAGTTGCCACCATATAGGACTGACATGAAAAGTCGCAATCCAGTATTCGCCCTGGAGATGATTCAGACTTCTTTCGCCGCCTTTGGTGCTGCGCCTGAACTCAACACGGTCGCAATCCAGTATTCGCCCTGGAGATGATTCAGACACGTGGGCAAGAGACAACGAAGGACTCCCCGTTCCCCGCGGTCGCAATCCAGTATTCGCCCTGGAGATGATTCAGACAAAATCCTCTCTGCCGCAATCTGGCGGACTCTACAACGTCGCAATCCAGTATTCGCCCTGGAGATGATTCAGACCCTCGAGAATTTCGGAGTTGTTCTGCACCACAACCTGAGTCGCAATCCAGTATTCGCCCTGGAGATGATTCAGACTGTGACCCAGTCACGGACAGTCAACGTGGTGGCCGAACAGTCGCAATCCAGTATTCGCCCTGGAGATGATTCAGACTCTGTAAGTTCATCATAAGAACCGGAACAGAAAGTTTTTGTCGCAATCCAGTATTCGCCCTGGAGATGATTCAGACAGTAATGTGTTCCGACGAGGCCTACAAGCTCGTGAAATGCCGTCGCAATCCAGTATTCGCCCTGGAGATGATTCAGACCGATGTCGTCGCGCATTTGCAAGAAAGGACGACGGATGTCGCAATCCAGTATTCGCCCTGGAGATGATTCAGACGTGGGAACGGATTCAGGTCAAGAAGTACGCACAAAAGGTCGCAATCCAGTATTCGCCCTGGAGATGATTCAGACTATCACGTCAGGCTGATGGTGACGGACAACAAGAGTGTCTCGTCGCAATCCAGTATTCGCCCTGGAGATGATTCAGACTATTCGCTGTTGCCGTACTTCATCTCCATGCGGTACGGTCGCAATCCAGTATTCGCCCTGGAGATGATTCAGACAGAAAGGAGGATATATGGCGAAAAATTTAGAAAACAGTCGCAATCCAGTATTCGCCCTGGAGATGATTCAGACGGTGGCGGCGAAGTTGGCGAGCCATTGCCGATTTTGTTGCAATCCAGTATTCGCCCTGGAGATGATTCAGACGTTGACAGGAGCTTTAGCGCGTAGACTCATTGTATCTCCGTCGCAATCCAGTATTCGCCCTGGAGATGATTCAGACGAGAGCATGAACATAGATGAGCTGAAAGACGTGCTGAGTCGCAATCCAGTATTCGCCCTGGAGATGATTCAGACGGTGATGGAGCCGAGGTAGACCAATGAATCCCAATATCCTTGTCGCAATCCAGTATTCGCCCTGGAGATGATTCAGACCGGTTGAGGACGCAATGGATAGAGCGGTAAGAATGAGGTCGCAATCCAGTATTCGCCCTGGAGATGATTCAGACACCATCCAAACCAGAACCAGCCGAAGAATTAGAAGAACCGTCGCAATCCAGTATTCGCCCTGGAGATGATTCAGACGAAGTACCCACGAATGTAAGAGGAGAGCAGCTTGAAGATGAGTCGCAATCCAGTATTCGCCCTGGAGATGATTCAGACAGAAGTTGAAATATCCGATCAGGCCGTCGGATATTAATACGTCGCAATCCAGTATTCGCCCTGGAGATGATTCAGACCCGATCCGGGCGACAGCATTCGTGTCGTTCTCTACAAGTCGCAATCCAGTATTCGCCCTGGAGATGATTCAGACTTATAGATCTGCTGGAGATGAAAAAAAATCTTCTCGTCGCAATCCAGTATTCGCCCTGGAGATGATTCAGACCCTGGGGACCTGGTTTGTTGGTCTGGACACGTAGGAATGTCGCAATCCAGTATTCGCCCTGGAGATGATTCAGACATTAACCAATAACGAAAGGAAACGCCATGTTCGTCAAACGGTCGCAATCCAGTATTCGCCCTGGAGATGATTCAGACGACGAGGAAGGGGTAGAGGAGGTGCGGTCATGAACGAGGTCGCAATCCAGTATTCGCCCTGGAGATGATTCAGACAGAGCGGCTAGATTAACTCTGGTCAACAAGTCCTCCCCCCGTCGCAATCCAGTATTCGCCCTGGAGATGATTCAGACCATGAAAACCTCCCGCAATCTGCAATTCGTTTTGGCCGTCGCAATCCAGTATTCGCCCTGGAGATGATTCAGACCGACTCGCTAATCTGGAACGGCGGAGGCAAAAAAAAGGTCGCAATCCAGTATTCGCCCTGGAGATGATTCAGACTTTGTTCATTCGTTGTGGAGGCAGGGTCATGGTTGATGTCGCAATCCAGTATTCGCCCTGGAGATGATTCAGACTGGTTGTCCGCTAGTATCCCCCCGCAGCGCAATTCCGTCGCAATCCAGTATTCGCCCTGGAGATGATTCAGACCATGAACGAAACAGCGGTAACGCGGTTTGTCGAGGGTCGCAATCCAGTATTCGCCCTGGAGATGATTCAGACCGGCTGATCAACCGCCGCAACTTCAATGTCACACCTACTACAGTCGCAATCCAGTATTCGCCCTGGAGATGATTCAGACTAATTCATCGTAACGTGCTGTTTGTTTTCGCTTAACCCCAAGTCGCAATCCAGTATTCGCCCTGGAGATGATTCAGACTGACTGGCTGAAGCAACAACTTGCCGCAGAGAAAAAACGGTCGCAATCCAGTATTCGCCCTGGAGATGATTCAGACGGAATGAGCAATAATGAAGTACGACGTTATCGAGAAGAACCGTCGCAATCCAGTATTCGCCCTGGAGATGATTCAGACTTTGGTACGTCGTACCAATTGGGTGCAATTGGCCCAAACGAGTCGCAATCCAGTATTCGCCCTGGAGATGATTCAGACCAGTCAACGTGCTTGCTGCACAAGATAATCCATTTGAGTCGCAATCCAGTATTCGCCCTGGAGATGATTCAGACCCAACGACGGCCACGCAATATCTGCAAAACTCATAGAAAGTCGCAATCCAGTATTCGCCCTGGAGATGATTCAGACAGTATGGTGACAACTGCATCGGCGGTTTTTGCACGCCGTCCGTCGCAATCCAGTATTCGCCCTGGAGATGATTCAGACAGTGGGTCGCCGGCAAGCACGAGATGGCGCAGTTCATCAAACGTCGCAATCCAGTATTCGCCCTGGAGATGATTCAGACGGTTTTTGTGCTGATGGCCTTGTCGGTCGTCGCTCAGGAGGTCGCAATCCAGTATTCGCCCTGGAGATGATTCAGACAAATCCAACGGCAATCATGTTGTCTTTGGCCATGCATTTATGTCGCAATCCAGTATTCGCCCTGGAGATGATTCAGACAGGACTTGTACGTAGATATCATATTGGAGTAACGATTGATGTCGCAATCCAGTATTCGCCCTGGAGATGATTCAGACGAAGCTATACGTCAAAGCCCTCCGTTTAAATAAAAAAGTCGCAATCCAGTATTCGCCCTGGAGATGATTCAGACATAATTTAAGGAGGAGTAAGATGAGTTCCGACAAAGAGTCGCAATCCAGTATTCGCCCTGGAGATGATTCAGACAGGAGAAAAGAAAAGGATGAAAGTTTATGATGTTTAGTCGCAATCCAGTATTCGCCCTGGAGATGATTCAGACAGAACCGCGCCATTCCTACCACTCAATGGTGTGTCTTAGTCGCAATCCAGTATTCGCCCTGGAGATGATTCAGACGCACATTTCTGCGTGCTAGACTGCGATGACCCAGAAGTCGCAATCCAGTATTCGCCCTGGAGATGATTCAGACTTCGCGATGCCAATCTCAGCGGGGCCGACAATGATTGTCGCAATCCAGTATTCGCCCTGGAGATGATTCAGACTTACCCCGGCTCGCATAAACAAAGAGACCGGAGAACAGAGTCGCAATCCAGTATTCGCCCTGGAGATGATTCAGACTAAAGCAACGCATCACCGAGCTTGAGGCACAGCTTGCGTCGCAATCCAGTATTCGCCCTGGAGATGATTCAGACTTAAAAGTATCACCAAGGAGAAATAATGTTTGCAAACTATGTCGCAATCCAGTATTCGCCCTGGAGATGATTCAGACATTTATACTTCGGCAGGTCGGGAACGACTGCCTTATAAGGTCGCAATCCAGTATTCGCCCTGGAGATGATTCAGACAAGAAAGGATGGAGAATTGAAAAATCTTGTATTTTTTTTAAGTCGCAATCCAGTATTCGCCCTGGAGATGATTCAGACCAGGTCAACTGGTTGCCAGTCAATCTACCCCGCACTATTATGTCGCAATCCAGTATTCGCCCTGGAGATGATTCAGACCTGGCCGCTTCGAACAGTTCGACGACGTTGAAGAAAGCGAGGTCGCAATCCAGTATTCGCCCTGGAGATGATTCAGACTGGCTAAATTGTCCATTGATGAGATGCAGGAAATCGTGAAGTCGCAATCCAGTATTCGCCCTGGAGATGATTCAGACTCCCGAGCAGCGGGAAAAATATAAAAGTTTTATTTTTTTAATGTCGCAATCCAGTATTCGCCCTGGAGATGATTCAGACTGGGCTACGGCCTGGGGCCTGCTTTATTGGTTGTAGCGTCGCAATCCAGTATTCGCCCTGGAGATGATTCAGACGTGTGCGGATGACGCGCGCAATGAAGAAGATGCAATGATAAGTCGCAATCCAGTATTCGCCCTGGAGATGATTCAGACATGGCCAATGGTCGGATATTCAATACTTATGATCCAACGTCGCAATCCAGTATTCGCCCTGGAGATGATTCAGACGGTTAATCTCCGCCCAGATGCTTTAAACATCAATTTCAGGAAGTCGCAATCCAGTATTCGCCCTGGAGATGATTCAGACGATTTGCAAGTCCACGGTGGTATCACCTATACTGCGTCGCAATCCAGTATTCGCCCTGGAGATGATTCAGACAAATATTTTGCTGGCAGCCAGCTTATTATTCCTTAGTCGCAATCCAGTATTCGCCCTGGAGATGATTCAGACACAACGTCGTCGAGGTGGACAAGTGGAGTTAAGTCGAGGGTCGCAATCCAGTATTCGCCCTGGAGATGATTCAGACAATTCACTCCGGAAGGAATCTCCGATGTCAAAAAGTCGCAATCCAGTATTCGCCCTGGAGATGATTCAGACAAAAAAAAACAACGCACAATACAAGCAGAGACAAAAGCGTCGCAATCCAGTATTCGCCCTGGAGATGATTCAGACCCACGGCTGTCCGCTCAGCGCATAAAATGATTGAGGAAAAGGTCGCAATCCAGTATTCGCCCTGGAGATGATTCAGACGGCTATATCTCCCGTCCGGAAGCCCCCGGCTTTCCGGGATGTCGCAATCCAGTATTCGCCCTGGAGATGATTCAGACTGAGCCACCAGCGGCGGTAGGTCTTGATCAGCCGGGGTGCTGTCGCAATCCAGTATTCGCCCTGGAGATGATTCAGACTGCGCTTTCACCAACGGGCGCAATAGTTGGCCGGCTTGGTGTGTCGCAATCCAGTATTCGCCCTGGAGATGATTCAGACTGGTCCCCACGGATGGGGCCACCATAGAGATGACACAGGTCGCAATCCAGTATTCGCCCTGGAGATGATTCAGACATAATTGTGACCGCGAGCTGGTTGCGGATGGAGTAGAGTCGCAATCCAGTATTCGCCCTGGAGATGATTCAGACCCGGAAACCTCAAGGAAGGAGGAGGGTATGAAAATTTTGTCGCAATCCAGTATTCGCCCTGGAGATGATTCAGACTCAGCCCACGGCCGCCGTATAGGGCATGCCATTTTTGTCGCAATCCAGTATTCGCCCTGGAGATGATTCAGACTATTGTCTGGCGCGGCGAGGCTGGCACCGCATTAGATGTCGCAATCCAGTATTCGCCCTGGAGATGATTCAGACAAAGGCGCAAGCGCTGTCTCCAGCATCTGGCCTTTCGGTAAAGGTCGCAATCCAGTATTCGCCCTGGAGATGATTCAGACGTCACTGCTGGCTTTACCACGGAAACGTGGAGGGGTCCTTGGTCGCAATCCAGTATTCGCCCTGGAGATGATTCAGACAAAAAGATGCAGGAAGCACTGCATCTGCTGCTGAATATTGTCGCAATCCAGTATTCGCCCTGGAGATGATTCAGACCAAGTCTCCGCTTGTTGCACGTTCGCAAAAACATGGGAACGTCGCAATCCAGTATTCGCCCTGGAGATGATTCAGACACCCATAGACGAAGATTTTTTAGAGGTTTGGGAAAACCGTCGCAATCCAGTATTCGCCCTGGAGATGATTCAGACCCCGAGATATCTTTTCTCGACGGGCAATTCTGGTTCAAAGTCGCAATCCAGTATTCGCCCTGGAGATGATTCAGACAGGGTGGCGATTGGCCACTGGAGTTGCGGGTGGATTGGTACGTCGCAATCCAGTATTCGCCCTGGAGATGATTCAGACATTCAGCTTCCGTTCAGCGATCCAAAACCTGTGGCGCTGTCGCAATCCAGTATTCGCCCTGGAGATGATTCAGACCAGACCCTCACTGGGGTGCTGTTGTAGATCAAGTGAAGTCGCAATCCAGTATTCGCCCTGGAGATGATTCAGACGGAGGTGAGAGATTATGGATGATGAATACGACGGAAGTATGGTGTCGCAATCCAGTATTCGCCCTGGAGATGATTCAGACAAACTGGCTGACCATTACACCAACGAGTGGAACCAATAGCGTCGCAATCCAGTATTCGCCCTGGAGATGATTCATACTTCCTCAAGCACTATGTGCTGGAGGAAGGACTGGAAATCGTCGCAATCCAGTATTCGCCCTGGAGATGATTCAGACTGTATGAGGTAGCGGCAAAGGTAGTATGCGTTGACAAAGAAGGTCGCAATCCAGTATTCGCCCTGGAGATGATTCAGACAAAAGCTTGACGGTCAAAGCGCACTCTATGGCATTTAGTCGCAATCCAGTATTCGCCCTGGAGATGATTCAGACGGCGCAATTCTATGAGTCGTTGGGCATTCTGTATTAAGGTCGCAATCCAGTATTCGCCCTGGAGATGATTCAGACTGTTCAAAAAGGTTTTATGGCAGGATGCTCGTTACTCCAAGTCGCAATCCAGTATTCGCCCTGGAGATGATTCAGACTGGGCCGATCTCAGCGGGGCCAATCTCAGCGGGGCCAATATGTCGCAATCCAGTATTCGCCCTGGAGATGATTCAGACTCTGCAATCATCACGGTGATGGTACCGCTACCGGCAGTGGAGGTCGCAATCCAGTATTCGCCCTGGAGATGATTCAGACGAAGGTCGTCCAGTCGTCCATGGGAGAAATAGTAGGGGGGTCGCAATCCAGTATTCGCCCTGGAGATGATTCAGACAATTCCTAGAGTCTGGGCTGGAATCAACTCAAAAAAAGTCGCAATCCAGTATTCGCCCTGGAGATGATTCAGACAAACCATCCCCGGATTCCACCGCTGGAACGGCGAATGGGTCGCAATCCAGTATTCGCCCTGGAGATGATTCAGACCTATATACCTTCATGGTGGGTGAAGATGGCAAAAAAAGTCGCAATCCAGTATTCGCCCTGGAGATGATTCAGACTTTTTTTGTCAGAGTCAATCAGCAAGGCGAGAAAATTGTCGCAATCCAGTATTCGCCCTGGAGATGATTCAGACGCAGTCTATTGGTGTTAAGCTGGCAAGTGGCAAGGGTATGTCGCAATCCAGTATTCGCCCTGGAGATGATTCAGACATACTATGAATGGCCATGCGGACTATGAAGTAGGCCGATACGTCGCAATCCAGTATTCGCCCTGGAGATGATTCAGACAGTGATGCAGGTAAAGGAATTTATTCACTTGCTGAAGTCGCAATCCAGTATTCGCCCTGGAGATGATTCAGACATGTCCATACACTGGGCACACAGGTTTGGGGTGATATTAGTCGCAATCCAGTATTCGCCCTGGAGATGATTCAGACATGACCATCCATGAATGCGTTCAGACCTACAACCGGCGTCGCAATCCAGTATTCGCCCTGGAGATGATTCAGACACAAGCATGACGAACCGGAACCTGAGCCGGACGACTGGGGTCGCAATCCAGTATTCGCCCTGGAGATGATTCAGACTATGGACAATTCGCGCTGGTGAACAAGCGCGATACTGTACTGTCGCAATCCAGTATTCGCCCTGGAGATGATTCAGACTACGAAGAGTTCGCTCCGTTCAGCTACACAGTTCGTGGTCGCAATCCAGTATTCGCCCTGGAGATGATTCAGACTTTCCAATCGTCTTTGTTCCACAGATATTTCTAATAGTCGCAATCCAGTATTCGCCCTGGAGATGATTCAGACAATGGGAAATGAAAAATTGAAATAACTAACCAACAAGAGGGTCGCAATCCAGTATTCGCCCTGGAGATGATTCAGACTTCGAAAGGGGTATGCTCCTCTTTCCCCGACACTGTTTGTTTGTCGCAATCCAGTATTCGCCCTGGAGATGATTCAGACATCGAGGTGACCGTGCCCGCGCTTGCCACGCGGTGCGTCGTCGCAATCCAGTATTCGCCCTGGAGATGATTCAGACTCTTGAGCTGCTGGGCTACTATTATGGGCCGGCAGCTGGCAGTCGCAATCCAGTATTCGCCCTGGAGATGATTCAGACTAAGCCTTTTTCTCCCCAGGCTTAGGCAGGAAAAAGTCGCAATCCAGTATTCGCCCTGGAGATGATTCAGACTCTAAGCCTTTTTCTCCCCAGGCTTAGGCAGGAAAAAAAGTCGCAATCCAGTATTCGCCCTGGAGATGATTCAGACAGTGTGGTACCACCGGCGCTCAAATGCGCAATTATTTGAAGTCGCAATCCAGTATTCGCCCTGGAGATGATTCAGACATATTTGCGTGACGGGATTCCTAGGCCAAATTGAAAGAAAGTCGCAATCCAGTATTCGCCCTGGAGATGATTCAGACGGAGTGAAACTTCTCAATGACAGCAATGGAATGACCCGGGGTCGCAATCCAGTATTCGCCCTGGAGATGATTCAGACCGCGTTTTGCCATGACTGCGGTTGAAAAATCCGGTAAAACGTCGCAATCCAGTATTCGCCCTGGAGATGATTCAGACAGGCATGCAATGTCGCAAGACGAGCATGCAGAATGGAAGTCGCAATCCAGTATTCGCCCTGGAGATGATTCAGACTATAACGCTTTTCTTAAGCAAATAATCAATATGTTATAAGGGTAATTCCGCTAACCAGTCATAAACGCATGAATAATATACTAAAATTATCACGGTTTAGCGCCCTAAAAGCGCAGAAAAAATATGTTAACTATAATTTCTTCATTGATCTATGGCTTTTCCGCTAACCGTGCGTCATACCTCCTCTGTCCAATCCAGTTAAAAATATAAATAACCCGCAAGAATAGCAACTATTTTCACTTCAGATTACAATTGTTTTTTCGTCGTCACCCTCCTCCCATCCTTTTTTAATACCATATGAGCTTATTCTACTGCAGCAACCCGCACATAGTTGGTATATCCGCAAGCTGTCTTTTTCCGGATCCAACAATTTCAGTATTTTGGCAGTCATTTCAACACATCGTTTTGCATCCAGGCTGCATTCAAAGACACTATATTGAACTCTTTGTCCATAATCCTGCAGTTTTTTCGCCAGCCGCGTGCGTTTGGAATTGTCAATAATGTCGTATGAAACCAGATAGAGCATACCTTTATCCCTCAAACCGGTAAGGCGCATAATGTGTACCATTTTTAATAGCTGAAGCCATTTTCCTCACTTGGCCTCTTGCGATATCACGGATAGTCTCTGTTACCCCACTTTTTTTTCGCCCCTCAGGCTCATGCATCCGGTTTTCATAAAACTCAAAATATCGCCGCAGGGAGGCTGGCTGCAACACAAACCCGCCTTCATCCGTTTTCACAAAATCCCCAGATTCCAGAACCTTGTTGTTTATCAGATTTAATGTCATCCTGTCGATTACTGGATGCCTGAATTCTTCCACCAAATCCAGTGCAAGTGATGGTCTTCCATACACTATCCCATGTAAAAACCCGAGGTAGGGATCCAGGCCATGTGCAACAACCAGACTTAGAATTTCGTTCGTCAACATGGTATATCCCAAACTCAGCAGGGCATTCACCGGGTCTTTTGGCGGCCGACGGGATCTTTCAGCAAATTGCAGATCGCGCCTGAACATACGTCCAAACGCTCTGAAATATGCTGCCGACGCCACGCCCTCACAACCCATCAGACGCGCCACACTCTTGTATCGTAAAAGTCCATCCAAAACAGACTCGATGATTTCCAGCTCCTTTGTATACTCGCTCTCAGGATGATTCCTGCTATAGCGTCGCAGCAACGCCCTGCCATTCAGTATCTTGCCTTGCACAATTGATCTGGCGGTCATCACCAGAAATTGTTCATTATTGGCGCGCTCGTATTGGGACAAACGCAAAATATTGTTTTTAGAAACAGCCGCCACGAGCTGCCCACGCAATCGACCACTCGCAGACAAGAAACTGACATCAATGCCCTCTTCAAGCAACAGCTCAATCGCCTGCGTCGTAAGCTGAACCTGACCAAAGACCAGCAAACGGTCGATTTTTATTACAGGTATTTGTAATATCCGGGAATCATCCTTTGTAACCACAAGACTGCGTGAAGACCGGCGTATGACAGCCCCCTGCTCCATTACATAGACAGGATTCAACAGTCACCTCTTCGTTCTATTTTATATCTCCAGCAGCCATTTGCGCTTACCCTCTATTTCCATGCAGCGGAGAATACCCCACTGCGTTTGGAAATGATCCTTACCCGCTCGAGTTGCGAAAAGGTCCAGCTTCTTTTCAATTGCCTCGATGTCGCTGTTAAGTTTCAACAAGGCCTTCTTGCTTTTAATATAGCGCGACACCAGATCTGCCAGCTCATCCAGCGTTTCTGGCCTGACCGTGTCAGTCTTCATAACCTGAACTTGTTCATTCTGTTCAGCTGCGGATTGTTGTGACGCCGGCTTCTTTTCAGCAGCCGGCGGATGCACAGGTTGTGTTTTAAATAGTCCGGAGGACTTTTTCAATTTGATAACAAAATCAGCGTCAATATGCTGCAGCGGCGAAGGGTATCCCCCTTGCACTACCGGCAATTTGCAGTTGCACGTTATTGATGGCGTCAATGCGCTATGCCATTCCCGAATCCTGGGACAGCTCACCGGCAAGCCTTTGAGCCGGCGAATCCATTTCTCGGTAATCCTGAAGTCATAATTCAAGGTATGTGATATGATTTCATGGATCACATCTCTCCCCTCCTCCCCAAGAAATCCAATCGTCTCCAGAAGTGTTAGTCGCTCGAGATGATTCAACATCTTTTCATCGCAGGCCTTTTCCCGCAAATAGCGTAAAACACTGCAGCGTTCCCACAGAACAATCGTTGCAGACGTTTCTGTCTTGACACCAGAGGCGGGCATCTTGTCGACCTTATCAGCACGAAGTGCATCAAGGCTGGTTAAAAAATGATTCTTTGATATGGATTTGATCTGATGTAGCTGGCTAACAGGATCCTGAATAACTTCACCGGAAATCTTTAAAAAATGACATCTTTGCCCGGTTAGTTTATGTATACCCAGCGGCAGCTTGATCAGGGAGCCAAAGGCATTCTTGTCGACATGGTCTTCTTTGGGGAAAAGTTCACGTGTCAGCCCCGGTGGCGATTCACCTGTTTTTTCCATCAGCCTTTTTCCAAAAATTCGTACTTCCCGGGCGGGCACCGGCTCTGCAAAAAAAAGCCAAACATGCATCCCCTTGTGCCCGGAATCCTCAGCAAAAGCTGGCAGGTTCATCTGATATAATGTCGTTAATAATCTGGAAGTCTCAAGCCAGACAAACTCGGTCCAATTTTGCTCACTGCCTGCTGTCAATCCTTCCTCTCGCACCTGCCTGCTGACATCAATGTCAATTACCATAAAATTCACTGTATTATCAGCGCGCAAGAGATAGACCGCAAGAGTTTCCTTGCCATCAAAATGGCTTTGTACATCAGCCGCTGTCAAATGGTGATGCACTGGAAGATAGCCCAGCTTGCCCGTCTCGCTCAGCCATTGGCGACCGAAAACTCCCTCCCGGCCGGAAAACAGCTTGAGAAATTGTGCGATATCGCTCTCTGAATAATTCATCCTGATGGCAGCAGTCTGTTTCCCGGAGAGTTCTGCTTTCATCCATTTGCCAATGTTCTTATCCAGCTCAGCAGCGCGTTTGTAAGCTTGCCTGGCAGCGCCATGCAGGGCATAGTTCTCAAGCGCAGTAGCCAGGGCGAAATGAACCGCCGCGTTGAATGGCTGTAACTGAATCGCTTTCTGCAAATACCGTATTGCTCTTTCGTTCTGATTTTGCTGCAAATAAAGCAATCCCAGACGAAAGACCGCCTCGCCATGATCCGAATTATTGCGAACCGCAGCCAGATAACCATCTTGCGCCTCACCAGTCAATCCCGCAAGCTCACACATCAGTGCCCATTGATAGTTGACTTCGGCATCTTCAACTGGCTCGGGCGGCATCTCTTCCAGAAGGCTTTTTGCCCCCACTTTATCACCAAGCTGAAAGGCCAGGGCAGTCTGCAGAATACGCTGCGGCATGGAAACATTCTGCCCTTTGTACTGTTTTTGCAATTCAAGGAGCAGGTTATGTCGATCCCGGGTCGTAAGGCTGAAATAATTCAGCCAGCCGGTTATGATGGCATCAATTTTCTCCTTCAGGGCTTCCTGCGACAGATCCACTGCTTTAGCCAGAGCACCCTGCAGACGGGCATCGAGGCGTTGGCGTGACGCTTCAGAAGGCCTCTTGCCGTTTTCATCAAACTGATAACCAAGAAAAACAAATCCATCCGTCAGTGTACATACTTGCGTTTTTTCTGGATTTAATTCCAGCCTCAGGTCGCTTAAAAGTATTCTACTGCGTTCCAGGGCTTCTTCCACGCCTGGACGCTCCTTTTCCAGCACGATGTAATTATCAGAAAATCGCACATATTGCCCTGCCCCCTTTTGCATCATCCCATCAAAATCATTCAAATAAATATTGGACAGTATTGGGGCCAGCACCATGCCCTGAGGAATGCCCTTGTTTTGATCACTTGGCAGAGCATTTATACAGTTAGCAATCAGACTGGTCACTTCCCGATCTTCAATCAAGAGTTCAACTTTTTCCTGAAGGATCGGGCGGTCGATGGCATCAAAGAAGGTAGTGATGTCCGCGTTGAGTATCCAGCCAAAACCTCTGGATAATTGCCGCTCAACCCGTGCCAAAGCCTTGACTGCCGACTTGCCAGGACGATAAGCATAACTGCAATCATGGAATTTCTTCTCGCACAGTGACCGGATCTGCTGCAAGATAGCTTGCTGGACAATACGATCGCGCACAGTGGGGATGTGCAGAACACGGGTCTTTCCTGGTGATTTTTCTTTCTTGAAGGTCAGATAAGGGGCTGGTTGATAGGCTTTATTGGCAAGTTCCTGCTGCACAACGGAGAGCTGTTTTTCAGCGCATTTCTCAAAATCATCTACACTTATACGATCTA
>Ga0116157_10003457_pt1 | contig 15087 bp, 14 predicted proteins | sample AD_UKC048_MetaG_FD_89882 | JGI IMG/M metagenome (GOLD analysis project Ga0116157, IMG submission 89882) | Active sludge microbial communities of municipal wastewater-treating anaerobic digesters from USA - AD_UKC048_MetaG | ecosystem: Engineered > Bioreactor > Anaerobic > Digestate | place: USA...
CCGCAGACGGTCAGATTTTTTTCACTCACAGGTCCTGACAGACTGGTTTTTGACTTTATAGGTATCAAGGGAAACATGGTTTCTACTAAGGATGCCAGAAGTGCAAATCATCCTTCAGGTTTTAGAGTGGTTGTCGAAAAAGACATCCCTCAATTCTTTGCAGTAAAAAAAGGATCAGGATTTGAGTTTGCTGTTGACGGAAGAAAGCTTTTCAGTTCATTTGCTCCGGTTACAGATAATAAAGTAGTACAGGTTCCTGTTCAGACGGCTCCTGTAAAAGAAGAAAAACAGGAAGAGAGGGTACCGTCAGTTGAAAAAACAGAGATCACAGGGCTTGCTTTTATAGGTGAAGATCCCGAAATACTTAAGATAAAAGCCGAGAAACAGCTGAATGTCTCAAAAAAGATCGTTGACAGCAAAATTGAAATAACCATCGAAAAGGCGTTCATCGTCAAAGAAAAAGAACAGGTTATTGATGCTTCTTCTTTAAACGGTCCTGTTTCTGAGATAGCTATATTCAACGATAAAGACGATGTTAAGATTCTCGCCAAAATGAAGTCTGCAAAATTTGAGATAGAAATAGAAGATGTTTCTAACGGAAAGGAATTTGTTTTCCAGAATAAAAAAGAAAAGACCCAGGATGTAGCAGGATATTCAGAAGCTCAGATAGTAAGGGTCCCGCAGATGACAACAGGACAGTACGAAGAAGATCCTTTGAAATCCGGCGGGGCTGTTAAAATGGATGAGGAAGTCGTTCAATATACAGGGAAAAAGATCAACCTCGATTTCAAAGAAGTTGATATTCTTGATATTCTCCGTCTTATGTCAGACATAAGCAAGCTTAATATCATTGCCGGTGACGATGTTAAAGGAAATGTCACTGTAAGACTTGTTGATATCCCATGGGATGAAGCTCTGGAAGTAATTCTTAAGAGTAAATCTCTCGGTAAGGAGCGGTTCGGTAACATAATCAGAGTTGCAACAATAAAGACAATGCAGAGAGAAAAGGAAGAGGAGCTTGCCAAGAAAAATGCTCAGAAAAAACTTGAGCCGGTAAAAGTAAGACTTATTCCTGTAAATTATGCAATGGCTGTAAAACTTATGCCTCAGATAAAAGAGCTTTTAACTGATAGAGGTACTGTCAGCACAGATGAAAGAACGAATGTTCTTATTGTTAAAGATGTGGAAGAGATCCTTGATAAATCTGAGCAGCTAGTTGAATATCTTGACACGCAGACTCCGCAGGTTCTTATTGAGGCGAGAATTGTTGAAGCTACATCTACTGCTGCACTCGGACTGGGTATTGAATGGGGCACGACACACACTTATACTGATGCGAACGGCCATCCTACAGGGGTTGTGTTCCCGTATAATATGGGAGTCGGCGGAGCTGTTTCAGTTCCGGGACCTGCAGACAGGACTGGTGCTCTCGGTTTTTCTTTCGGCAGTGTAGGTATGATAAATGACCTTAATCTGTCACTTAATGTCATGGAGTCGGAAGGTAAGATCAAAATAGTAAGTTCTCCTAAAGTTGCTACACTTGATAATACCGAGGCAATGATACAGCAGGGTGTAAGTATTCCTATTACTACAAGAGGTACCGGTGGTGATGTGACAACAAAATATGTTGATGCGACACTTGTGCTTAAAACAACACCTCATATTACTGCAGATGGTTCAATACTTCTCAGTCTTGAGATAAACAAGAGTGAGCCGGACTGGTCAAATGCAAACTACCTCGGAGAGCCGTCAATAATCAAAAAAGAGGCAAAGACAGAAATACTTGTAAAAAGCGGCGACACAGTTGTTATCGGCGGTGTTTATACAAATAAGACATCAATAACAAAAAGAGGCGTACCTCTCCTTTCTCAGATACCGATACTCGGATGGCTTTTCAAGTCTGAAGAAAGCAGAGTGGAAAGAAGCGAACTTCTCATTTTCCTCACACCGAGGATCATGAATAAAGTTAAGTCCTCGATACCGCTTATGAAAAACGAAGGGGAATAGTTCTTTAAAATGCAGTTTGTGTCTGCAGGTGAATCGCACGGAAAAGCGCTCGTCGCAATTTTGAGCGGTTTCCCGGCGGGTTTGAAGTTTGATAGGGTTCTTTTGGAAACTGAATTGATACGGAGGCGATCAGGATCGGCCAGCACCAAACGGCTTGAGCTTGAAACCGATGAAGTAAGGATCCTGTCCGGAATGTCCGGCGATATTACTACAGGTGCTCCGTTATCGTTTCTTGTGGAAAACAGTCCGCAGGGGACACAGTTCTTTGAAAACAGAGTTAAAGGAAAAGGGTTTCCGAGACCTGGACATGTTGATTACTGTTCGTATATAAAATTCGGATACGATGATTTTTCAATCGGTTCGGAAAGGTCAAGTGCAAGGGAAACTGTTCTGAGGGTTGCTGCCGGTTCATTCTGCAAAATGCTTTTAAAGGAATTCAGAATGGCTGTTTCATCACAGATACTGGAGATAGGGGGTGTGGAGTTTAACTCTTTTGACCCTGAACAACAGAAAAATGACATTGAAAAAGGAAGCTGCGGCGGTGTTTTGAAAGTCATTCTTTCCGGAGTTCCGGTGGGACTTGGATCAAATTCCCAGTGGTTTGATAAGCTGGATGCAAATCTGGCACGCGCTTTTATATCGATTCCTTCTGTAAAAGGTGTTTACTTCGGTGAAACCTCGGTTCATAAAATGAGAGGTGTCGAAAGTATTGATCATTTTACAGGGAACGGGGCCGAAAGAAAAAGCAATATGTCGGGAGGCATAGAAGGCGGCATATCAAATGGATGTCCTGTTGTCGCAACACTTTATTTCAAACCGGTCCCGACACAGCCAGTTGAATTTGAGACAGTTTCTCCTGTTGACGGGGAAAAGGGGATGTGTGGAGGAGGTATGAACGATCTCTGGTGTATTGACAGGGCTGCTGTTATAGCCGAAAGTATGCTGGCTTTTGTTGCTGCTGACGCATTTTGCAAAAAGTTCGGTTCAGACAGCATGGCTGATATTATATCATCGTATGAAAGCTACTGTGAGAGATCAAAATGAAACGGATCGGGTTTATAGGTTTTTCAGGAAGCGGGAAAAGCTCTCTGACAAAGTTGGCACAGGAAACAGGATTTAAGACAGTTGACACTGACTCGTTGATGATCGAGAGATTCGGTTCCAATGAATTTTTCCGTATCATTGATGGAGATGATGCCGGTTTCAGATCAATGGAGTCAGAAGTGATAAAGGATGCTTTAAAGTCCGATGCTCAGATAATTGCTTTCGGAGGCGGCTTTCACCAAGGTCACAAGTCGTTCGGGAATGTGATGATTCCGAGTGTAAAGCTTGTATACCTGAGGACAGCTTTCGACGATATAGTTGACCGTGTTAAAGATCGTCCGCTCTTTATTAAGCTCGGAATTGAAAAATACCGGATGCTTTTTGAAGAAAGGGCACCTCTTTATGCAGGGTGTGCCGATTTTACAGTTGATGCCGGTGAAAGATCGCTTAACGGGATCTGGCTCGAAGTGGAGAGAATATGGAATTTGATTTTTCGATAAATTACAGAACAGTGATCAGTTTCAGGGATGATCTTGCCGATTTTACGGATGAGTTCGGACCGGAAAGCTGTTTCATAGTGGATAAAGCTCTTAAAGATCTGGAAAAAAGGATCCCCAGGGAGAGAATATTCCGTTTAAACAGCGAAAAGGAGAAAGATCTCAGTCATGTAGAGAACTGCATCGAATGGCTTATAAGCATGAATGCCGGACGGAATACAAAGCTTGTTGCTGTAGGGGGAGGAGCCGTTACCGATTTTGGAGCATTTACCGCGTCTGTTTTTAATAGAGGAATGCAGCTTGTTCTCGTTCCGACAACGATCCTTGCTGCTGTCGACAGCAGTATAGGCGGGAAGACGGCTGTGAATTTTGTGGCAAAGAATGCCATAGGTACATTTTATCCGGCAAATGAAGTAGTCGTTGTAAAAGAGTTTTTTAAGACACTTGATAAGAACATGGTTGCATCCGGAAAGGCAGAGATAGTGAAAATTGCACTTATAAAAAGCGGAAAGCTGTTTGAAACAGTTAAATCTGCGGGTGATCTTCTTTCAGAGGAAAGCATGAAACAGGCCATAAAGTACAAATATGACATAATCAGGTATGATCTTACGGACACCCTTAAGAAAAGAATGGTTCTGAACTGGGGACACACTTTCGGTCACGCGATTGAAAGATATTACGGCATTCCGCATGGGCTTGCTGTGGCATCCGGAATGGTTCTAATGCAGAAATATGCCGCCTGGCTGGGCTTGGATGCATATCCTGCCGGAGAACTTGAGGAACTGTTGAATATGAATGGAATTAACAGTGATGTCAGCCGTTTTCTAAAAGAGGACAAATGGAGGAGATTCATTGTGATGGATAAAAAAAGGATTTTGGAGGATATTTCGATGGTCTATCTTAAAAAAGTGGGTAGTGCCTCGATAATTAAGAGGAATTTGAATGACATATTGAAGGATTTGGAGGAATTAAAATGAGAAAAATTTTCTTTCTTGCTCTGATTGCCGCATCTATGGTTATGGGGGCGTGTGTTGAACAGCACAATCTTGTCGTTCTTGACAAATTTGTGCCTATTTCCACACAGGATCAGTGTCAGATTAAAGCAGGCGGAGACCGTTATTACACAAAAGGTTATATCGATCTGGCTTTTACTGATCAGTATATGCTTCCTTTTCAGATAACTAACTACATCTCTTCTTCAGAGATTAGCGATGTGGGATCTGGCAGTGCTCCTATCTCAAGTGCCGAAACCAACAGATTTTTTGTAAAGTGGGTCGAAGTTAAATATGAATGGGATCCAAGACCTCAATCTGACGGGAAACAGCTCTCTTTGACAGGAGATCTCTGGAACAAGGCAAGAAGGATAGAGGTCCACGGTGTTGTCGCAGACCCTGAAGGTGGACAAAATGCAGGAGCTGTTGACATTTTTACAGAAGACCAGGCAAAAGATTTACTAGATCAGTTGACAAACCCTGAAAAAGACACAACCTTTGACTGGGTAGCAAGCCCACTTCTGATAAAAATGAAAGTTGTAGGCGAGATCACAGATGGAAGTGAAATTGAAACAAACACCCTTAACTTTAATATAATTCCGACTTTCGGAGAGTCCATTCAGATGGGCTCAACATATAGAGAACCGGCTGGCGGATTTGCCGATGATCAGGAAAAATATGACACCATTATGGCAATGTGTGCATTTGAAGATCCTTTAGTTGGCGGCTGTCTGATCGGTCAGGACAGTTCAATGGTGAACTGTTATGCAGGTGACACTCCGTGGCAGAAGTATATTGCTACATCCAGATGCCATCTTGACCCGACAGTTACGGATTGTTACTACACAGGTTACGGTGCGGCAAGTGTAGTTGAAGTCATTTATAACAGATACAAGAAAGGTTCTACCGACAGCGGATATTATTACTGTTGTCCGGGTGAAGAGCCGGAAGCTCCTGAAGAAGAAGAGACTGCGGAATAATCGGCGGAGTCCACAGAGTTTATTTTTTCTAATATAATCTTCAAAAATCTTGAATTTGTAACCGCGTGTGTTGTAAAGTAGTCCAATTTTTGTATTGTGATCATTCTGTTTTTGAGGTCTTGTAATGGTTAAGTTATCGGAATTAGTTGTAAAATACAGATGGTTCGTCATTATAATTTTTTCAGTGGTTACACTTCTTATGGCAATACCACTGAAGGATAGCGCCGTTGACCCTGATGTGGAGAACATGCTTCCTGAGTACATGAGTGTTCATTTAAAGGAACTTGAAGAGAAGTTCGGAGGGATGGAGATCATTTTTGTTCTTGTGGAATCTGATGATATTTTGAGACCTTCAGTTCTTGAACACATCAATTCAATTGCAGACATCCTGAAGAATGTGCAGGGCATTGAGCGGATTAATTCGATTCCGATGTCAGATGATGACCCGTTTGATGATGAAAAACTGTCAGAAGGATCTGCTCAGGAACTTCAGGCGAGAGAAAAACTCCGGAATATGTTGAAAAACAATAATATGATAATGAACACTCTCGTTTCAGAGGATTTTAAGGCGGCATCAATTCTTGTCCGGATGAAAAATGAAGGAAAGGGGCTTGAAATAACACGAAAAGTAAAAGAAGAAACCCTCAAGATCCAAGGTCCCGGCAAAATAAGTTTCGGAGGAATGCCTGTTATCAAGGAGCATATTTCAGAAGATGTTCCAAGAGATATGATGATCTTTATGCCTTTAGGGCTTCTTATTATGCTTGGTGTTCTGATGATGAGCTTCAAGCAGCTCAGAGGTGTGTTACTTCCATTTCTTGTTGTTATCATGTCCATAATCGTTTCGATGGGGCTTGTCCCGCTTCTGGGATGGAAAATGACTACGGTCACAATAATTCTTCCAGTAATTTTAATAGCAATTGCAAATGGTTACGGAATCCACATAATAAGCAGATATCAGCTTGACAACATGGTTGCCGGAGGGAAAAAAAGCTCACTGGAACTCTCTAAAGATGTTTTCAGAGAACTTGCGATACCGGTACTTCTGACAGGTGTCACAACAATTGCAGGAATGCTATGTCTTATGACACACACCGTTGTTCCGGCGGCACAACTCGGGATACTCTCCTCTGTAGGAATATTTTTTGCTTTGATGGCAAGTATTTTCTTTATTCCCGCAGTTCTTTCGGCACTTGATGCTCCTAAACCGGTAATTGATAAAGAGAAAAGACCTGCAACAGAGAAAATGCTTAAAAAACTTTCAAATTTTCTTTCGTTACATCCCAAGAAACTTCTTTCAGCAAGCATTGTCCTGACAACCATCATGGCTGCCGGCATTCCTCTGATAATTGTTGACTCCAACCTTGCCGGCTATTATCCGGAAGATCATCCTGTTAGAAAATCGGCAAAACTTATAAACGAAAAATTTGGTGGCTCTCAGGTGATAAGCATCAATGTGGATGGTGATATAAAAGATCCGCAAGTTCTTAGAAAAATTGATGAAACTGAAAAGAAAATTTCGCTTCACAAAAATGTAGGGAACACTCTTTCGATAGCAAAACTTTTAAAGCTTATTACCAAGGGCGCATACAAGCCGGAAGAAAAGGGATTCGGACAAATACCGGAAACAAAAAATGCAGTTGAGTTTTTTCTCGATAAATACAATGAAATGGGAGATCCTGAAGAGTTGAGAAAACTTGTCAACAATGATTTTACACAGGCACAGATAATTGCACAGATAAACAGTGAAAGCAGCGAAACTATTAAGAAAGTTGTTGAAGATACCCAGAAACTGATTGACGATGACCCTGTTTTCACAAAAATAACCGGTTCCGGAGTAATATTTAAGGACCTCATTGAAAAAGTTATAGAAGGACAGGTAATATCGCTTTTTCTTTCGTTTTTTGAGGTCTCATTTCTTGTAATGCTTCTTTTTAAATCGATCGTTGCAGGAATAATTGCAGGCATTCCTCTTGCTGTTTCACTTGTCCTGATGTTCGGATTTATGGGATTTACCGGAGTCACCCTTGACATTGCAACAGCACTTATTTCTTCAATAGTCATTGGTGTCGGTGTGGACTATACGATCCATTTTCTATGGAGATACAAGATAGAAATGTCCAAACATAACGATCCTGTTATGGCGGTGGACCACACTCTTTCTACAACAGGAAGAGGAATAATATTTAATGCTTTAAGTGTTATGGTGGGTTTTGTCGTTCTGCTTTTCAGCTCATTTCTTCCTATAAGGTTTTTTGGAACGCTGATATTTTTAAGTATTGCTGTATGTTTAATCGGTTCGATAGTCCTTCTTCCTTCAATATGTATAGTTTTCAGGCCGAAATTTCTGGAAAAGAAGGATTAAACTATTTTCCGCTTAAAAAACTTAAATTTTTTATATTATACTTTGTGCTGTTCTGACGAAGTTTCTGCAATGCTCTCATTTCAACCTGGCGGATCCTTTCCCTGGTAAGGTTCATTATCGCACCCACTTCTTCAAGTGTTACTCCACCTTTATCAGCGACATCAAGAGCACATGTTTCCCTGAGTTCCCACACTTCTTTACCCGGGAAGTTGAATTTGATCGATTTTGTTTCCGGGTTCACATCAAGGAAAAGATGATATTTGCATGAAACAAAAAGACACGGCCTTTTAAGTTTTAGGCATTCAGATCTGTTTTTGGGTTTCTGATAGGAGGTTATGTCGATAAGATCTCTGTATATCGGATCTTTTTCGAGTTCGTTTCTCTGATCGAAAACCACTTCGGTGTAGGGTTTAACTTTCTTTTTTGATTTTTCACCTTTCGGGAACATTTGCTTCCTCCTGTGTTACCATATGTTTCACACATGACCGCCAATTGCAGAATGATATTATGACTCTAAATCAATGTGTCAAGCACAAAAATCATAATATGTTGAATATATTGGATAAAAAAAACATTATTCAGGTAGTGTATAATATGTCGTTATAAAAAATCGCATAAATTTATTGGCAAAAAAGGTTGATTTAATAATTATAAGACTGTATCATTTAACACGAAAAAGATTCGCTTTGTGAAATGTGAGTTTTAATAATTTTTTTGTGAGGAAGACGAAATGAGACTTTTATCAGCAATTATAACATGTTGTATGGTTTTCGCTTTAAGTTGCGGAAGTGCGGATTCAAAAGATGATAAAACATCTATGCTTGAAAAGAAGATCGAGATGATCAAAGCTGATAACAAGGAAAAACTTGTTACGACAATGGTGAAGGTGTTCGAGCTTAAATCGGAAAATGAGAAATTTATCAATGAAACAATAATGGACATGCAGAAAGAGATTCTAAAAAAAGTGACACCTCACGGACTTGATAAATTTAAAGAATCGCCTAACAGAGACCTTAAAATTCCGTCAAATGTTTCTCAGATCCATCTTAAAAATAATTATCCTAGCGGAAATGCAGTGGTTTTCCTTATGAAGGACGGAGACCCTTCAATTATAGATGTGTTTGAATTCAACACAGAAAAAAAATATGAAGTTGAGCCGGGCAATTACAGTTTCATTATGACGATTGACCGTAAGTTCAACAACAATATATTCGTTTTTAAATCGGATCTTAATTTCCGCGGCGGAGAACTTTATCTGGGTGAATTCAACATAAACAGCCAGTACAATAAGTCCGGAAGCTGTGAGCAGGGTTTCATTCCTGATGACGACATGTGCATTATCCCTTCGTTCAAGATACTTGACAACTGTAATCCCGGAAGTCACCTTGTAGAACATCTCTGTTGTGAAGAGGGATTTAATTTCATAATGGAAGGAAAGTGCTCAAGATACAGTGATGCTGTTGAAAGCGTTATCTGTCCTGCCGGTTATCATGAAGGTGGAAAGGGAAGATGCTGCCCGAAAGGGATGCTTTTCATTGATGATCAATGCCAGGTTCCGCCTAAAGATGCTCCCGCACCTGCACCTGAACAGAATCAATAATTCTTTAAAATGGAACGGAACACTGATTTCGAAAGATATTTTGTCATGTTCCGCGATTTCCTTCAAAGTGAACTTGAACTGAATGGTCTGCCGATGGTTAAAGAACTGACATACCGTTTTGCTATGGTGCAGTTCAGGGATACCCGTGACTTTGAACCGGGGAAGATAGAATTTATTCCAAAAGTTCTTGCTCATATGCAGTCGGAAATGGGGGAGATATTTGAGAAATTTGCAAAAGAATGTTTTGATCATGGATACAATCTTGATTTTATTAATGAAACGGTTAGGCAATGGCTTATAAAAATTATAAACGAGATCGTTCCGGCACAACAAGTTTAATTCCGTTTGTCGTATTCTCACTCCTTTTTCACGGAATTCTGCTGTTTGTGAAAATTGATGCCGGCTCATCCTCTGATGATTCAACCGTTGCAATAAAATATTATGATTTAAATGATGCGACACCTGTGCCCCCCGAAAAAGCTGTTCCTGAAAAACCCGGAGAAGATCTTTTGAAAGGACAGGTCGTCGATATTGCAAGACCGGAAATCCAGAAAAAACCGGAAAAGAGCAGATATCTTTCAGAATACGACAGTTCTGTCTCAAAAGAAACAAAGTCCGATTTTGACAATAATATCAATATCAGAGATAAAAAACTCAGAAAAAAGCTTTCTGAAACCATTCAAAGAGAAACAGACACAGAAGAAAGAAAAGAGGATGTCGTATCCGGTCCTGAGAATGATGCTCTCACGATGCGGCAGGAAAAGGTCAAAAAAGGTGAGATGAAAGGTTTTGAAGGTAGTGACGGAAAGTATCTCCGTGGCGGTGAGAAGGAAAAAAGCGGACTGGTCAATGCTGAAGATGCTTTAGATCAGGAGGGTTCGCAGATGATAGGTGGTCACAGGATACCGAATAGATTTCTCCCGTATATGAACGGAAATGATACGCTGCTTACCACACCCTCAAACGATTTTCTTAAAGATGTTGAAAAGGGTGATGAAACGGCTCTAAATGCAAGAAAATTCATATATTCAGCTTATTTTAATAAAATTAAGCAGGCGATCTCACAGCATTGGACGCCGTCATATGTTCTTATGATAAATGATCCGGGAGGTCATGTTTACGGAAAGAAGGACCGGCTTACAAAGCTTATTGTTCACATTTCTTCCAGCGGGACGCTCATCAGTGCTAAGGTTGATGTGTCGTCAGGGATAGATTTTCTCGACAGGGAGGCGATAAACGCATTTAAAATGGCATCACCTTTTTCGCCCCCTCCTGAAGTTCTTCTGAATAGTCAAAATCTTCTTGAGATACACTTCAGCTTTATGGTAATTGTAGAATGATTTGTGAAAAAGCAGTCGTACTTTTCAGTGGCGGACTCGATTCAACGACAGTACTTGCCTATGCAGTTTCAAAAGGTTTTGATATCACTCCTTTGACTTTTTCATATGGACAGCGTCATTCGATAGAAGTCGAAAAGGCCTCGCTGGCATTGAGAAAATACGGTCTTTGGAATAAATCAGCCGTTTTCAATATCGATCTTTCTGTTTTTTCTAACTGCTCTCTGCTGAATAGCGGGATCGAAATACCTAAAGATCCGGATAAGGGGATTCCTTCGACATATGTTCCTTCACGGAATCTAATATTTCTTTCAATAGCGGCAGGATTTGCCGAAACGATAGATGCATCAAGAATTTTCATAGGTGTCAATTCTGTAGATTATTCAGGTTATCCTGATTGTAGGCCTGAATTTATAAGAAAATTCAACGAAACTGTTTCTGTTGGAACAAAAAAGGGTGTCGAATCGTCTATAATTGTTGAGGCCCCGTTAATTGACATGTCAAAAAAAGAGATAATTCAGCTGGGGATTTCACTGGGAGTTGATTATTCAATGACTCACAGTTGCTACAATCCGTCTGAGAACGGTTTGAGTTGCGGCGTCTGTGACAGTTGCCGGCTCCGTCTTGAAGGTTTCAGACAGGCCGGAATGAAAGACCCTCTTGATTATATTTAAAAATTATTGATAATTATAACTAGTGTCGGTTTTTTACTTGAGGAGAAAAAGATGAGAAAATTATTAATTGTCATTTTCATTCTGCCCTTCGTCATGATCATCGCCGGTTGCGGGGGTGAAGATGATGAAACAGAAAGCGGAAACAAAAAGGAATGTTTTTCCAATAACGACTGTGCTGTAGGTTTTGAGTGTAATCTGTCTACATACCAATGTGAACAAAGCGGTGATTCAGGTCCTCTTCCGGACAATTCCGATTCGGGAGATGATGGTGACAGCGGGGATTCCGGAGATTCAGGAAATTCAGGAGATACTGGTACCACAACAGGAGACTGTACGCCTGACCAGACCCAGAAGTGTAATTATCAGGGATCTCCGATAACTGAAGACATAGGTCCATGCAAAGCTGGAGTGAGAACATGCAAGAGCGACCATACATGGGGTCCATGCGAAGGAGAGGTTCTTCCTGAATTTGAGGTCGGGGAGCTTTGTACAGACGGCATAGACAACGATTGTGACGGTGTTGAAGATAATGGGGCCGATATTGACGGTGACGGAGTTCCAAGCTGTCAGGACTGTTGTGAATATGCGAAGGATTGTCCAGACCCGAAAGATGCATGGGATGCCACCATGCATTTCTGCTCTTATGATGAAACTGAAAATGCTCAGCTTTATGAATGTGACAGTTCATTGAACGGAGCGACAAAGGAACCGATGGATTATGCAAAAGCGATTGGTCTTTGCAAAACTGCAACAGATGATCCGTCAAGCGGATGGGGTGTCATCAGTGCTGAAATACTCAAGCCTGACGGAAGTTTTGGAGCACATGCGAATAGCAGTGCTTTATTAAATGCTCTAGGGAATGTCATCAAGCCTGTAGCCGGTTCTTTCATGACAGCCCTTTCAACAGGTGAAGCAGTAAATCCATTTCCCGGTTCTCATAAAAGTATGAGCGGGTCAAGTTCTGCTCCTGCCGACTGGTATGCAGCGAATGGGAATTCACTTCCTAATGCTCCCGGTTGTCCAAATGCGACCAGTATTAATGACGCGATAATGCTGAAACTAAGGGTTAGAGTTCCTAATGCTGCTAAATCATTCAGCTTTAACATGAATTTTCTTTCTGTCGAATATCCGACATATGTCTGCACCAAATATAATGACTTTTTTGTTGCCCTTCTTGATTCGACTTACAACCAGCAAAATCCGACTTCAGAATTAAAAAACCCTGAAGATAAAAATCTGGCAATGGATGAAAATGGTTATCCCGTAGGAGTAAATCTTGCGAAATCAGGGCTTTTTAAGATTTGTACGGTAACTGCTTCTTATCCGTCATGTGCAGGAGATGCAGATCTCAATGGAACAGGTGGACTGGAAGGCCACGGTGGAACTGGCTGGCTTGTTGTGAGAGGAAATGTTGTGGGTGGAGAAGTGATAACTATTCGTCTTGCCACATGGGATTCAAGTGATCAGATCTGGGATTCCATTGTTCTTATTGATAACTTCAAGTGGGAGTTTGAAGAATATAAGCCCGGTACAGGCGCTTCATAGATCAGAAATTTTTCTCAAATCTTTTCCAATTGTTAAAAGTCTGTTAATTCTTTCAGATGCCATTGCGTATTCCGTTAAAAAAATTAATGTGAGAAAAGTATTTGTTTTTTGTTAAACGGAGCATGTGATGTTAAAAAAATTATTTTTTCTTTTAATGGTTGTTTTCTTTTCATGCATGTTAAGTGCCGAAATAAGCACAGAAGAGCGAGAGAAACTTAAAAATGAACTGAAGGATGAGATCAAAAAAGAACTGAAAGAGGATTTAAAAAAAGAGAAAAACATTCTCGATATGTTCTCTCTGAACGGGAAAATAAAAACAAGGTATGAATTTGAAAAGAAGGCAAAAATAGACAGATCGGGTCATGACACCCGCCACAGAGGGGTTTTTGAAGCAAAGCTGGGATTCGTTTTCAGACCGGTGGATTATTTTAAGGCGGGTTTCGGGCTTGCATCGGGAGCTGAAACCCCTGTTTCATCAAATGAAACGATGAAAGGACAGGCATCATCAAAACCGATATTCCTTGATCTGGCCTATATTGAAGTACATCCGTATTATAAGTGGATATCACTTCTCACAGGGAAGTTCAGAAATCCACTTTTTAAAGCCGGTGGAAGCCAGATGGTGTGGGATAATGATGTGAATCCTGAAGGAGCGGCACTCAGCTTTAAATACGATTTCGGTCAGTTCAATCTTTTCGGAAGCGGAGCTCTGCATATCCTTGAAGAGTTTAAGGTCGAGCCGGATGACCCTTTCATGGCTGTTTTGCAGCTTGGAGCAGGTTTGAATATCTCAGGTGTAAAATTTAATGTCGCAGTGAGTTATTCAGATACTATAAATCTTGAAAAGAAGCTTACCCAGTCAAGAGCCGGCTCAGACTCGGATTATTCGTATTCTTATTCCAACTCTGTTTCTCTTGATGACAAATATGTTTATGATTACAATGTGTTGGGGGTGGATGCTGATTTTTCATACACAGCACACAAATACTTCATGATCACTCTTTTTGGACAGTTCTACTCAAATGTTGCCAAAGATGTTGAAGAGAGATACGCATATATCTACGGAATAAAGATCTCAAGCGAAAAAATGAAAAAACCGGGTGACTACTGTTTTGAGTTCAGATCAAGGCATGTGGACAGGGATGCCTATCTCGATTCTTTTACTGACGGCACATTCTATTATGGAAGAACAGGTATTGTTTCGTATGATCTTGCAGTCAAAGCCGCCATCTGGAATGATGTGACTTTTGATGTTCTTTACTCAAGACAGATGCTTAAAACCACAGATGGTGTTTATAATCAGCCGATTGATTCAGTTCAACTCAATTTTGAAGTAAAATTCTAAACATAGTTTGATTACCCAAAAACCTGAGATAGCAACAGAGAATATTTAAAAACCACAGATCACGGTGGCTTTTATCTCTCCTGTGATGGATATGAATACCGTTTTGAAGGAAGACCGGATACATATTTTAATTTCTATCCGCTTGACGGTGACATGAGAGAAATGCAGGAGAACCATGTTTATAACGGCTGGACATACATCCCTGACGGAAGTAATGTAAAACTTTCCACTCTCAACGATGTCCCGAGCTACTGCGGAAACGGAGTGATTGAGGAAGGAGAACTGTGTGACGGAAATTCAGTTGCGTGCACGACACTTGATCCTGATTATACAGGCGGCTCAGCAGCTTGCAATTCGACATGTGACGGATATAATGAAAGCAACTGTTCAACGGATGGATGGTAGCCCTTCGACATGCTCAGGGCAGGTTTTTTTATGTAGGGGCGGATCACCGTATCCGCCCTTTTTGTTTGCCCTTCGATGAACTCAGGGTAGAGAGGTTTCTCAATGCGCAACATCTTGATCATATTTCTGCTGTCAGTTTTCTGGTCATGTACCTCATGTAATTCAAACAGTCTGAAAACGGATACGGACACTGTTCCTGACAAAGATTCCGCCTTAAATGATGCTGATACGGAAACAGTTGACGACTTGTCCGACGGAGTTTTAACGGAGTCGGATGACATCTCTGATGCTGATTC
>Ga0116157_10003467_pt1 | contig 15056 bp, 11 predicted proteins | sample AD_UKC048_MetaG_FD_89882 | JGI IMG/M metagenome (GOLD analysis project Ga0116157, IMG submission 89882) | Active sludge microbial communities of municipal wastewater-treating anaerobic digesters from USA - AD_UKC048_MetaG | ecosystem: Engineered > Bioreactor > Anaerobic > Digestate | place: USA...
TGATCTGATCAAGGAAAAGAAGATCGACGGTATTACCGACCTTCGTGATGAGTCGAGCCGCGAAGGTATGCGCGTCTGCATCGAACTGCGCAAAGGCGTCAATACCGACGTCATTCTCAATCAGTTGTACAAGCACACTCAGATGCAGAGCAGTTTCGGCGTAATCAACCTGGTTCTTGTCGATAACCGCCCGCTCGTTCTCAATCTCAAACAGATGATGGAACACTATGTTAACCACTGCCGCGAAGTCATTCGTCGCAGAACCGTGTTCCAGCTGCGCAAGGCCGAAGAGAAGGCCCACATTCTTGAAGGTTTGACGATCGCTCTCGATAATCTCGACGCGGTTATTGAGCTGATCAAGTCAGCTAAAGATCCGAATGAAGCCAAACAGGGCCTCATGGATACCTTCATGCTCTCTGATAAACAGTCACAGGCGATTCTCGAAATGCGCCTGCAGAGACTGACCGGCCTCGAACGCGACAAGATCATCGCCGAATACCACGACACTCTGGCTTTGATCCAGAAGCTTAAAGGCATTCTCGAATCAGACGAGAAGGTCAGAGAGATCATCAAAGAAGAACTGCTCGATATCAAAACCCGCTTTGGTGATGCCCGCCGCAGCAAGATCACCAGATCTTCAGCCGAAAAACTGAATGTCGAAGATCTGATGCAGGAAGAAGATATCATCATCACCCTGACCAAGAACGGCTATGTCAAACGCATGTCACCAAGCGTTTTCAGGCAGATCAGCCGTGGCAGCAAGGGCAGCAACGTCATGGGCGTCAAAGACGAAGATGTCGTCGAACATATGTTCCTGGCCACGACCCATTCATATCTGCTGGTATTCACCTCGATCGGTAAAGTACACTGGATCAAGGGTTACCAGATACCCGAAGGTGGCCGCCAGGCAAGTGGTCGCGCCATGGTCAACCTGCTGCAGTTCGAAGAAAACGAAACCCTCACCGCCATTCTGCCGATCAAGAAGTTCGATGATGTGCGCCGCCTGTTCATGGTAACCCGCAAAGGCATCTCGAAGATGGTCATGCTTTCAGCGTTTGCCCGACCGATGGCCCGTGGCATCATTGCGCTCAAGCTCGATGAAGGCGATGAACTGATTGGTGTAAAACCGATCAATGGTGGCGAGCAGGTGGTCATCGCGACCCGCAATGGCTATGCCATACGTTTCCCTGAGAGTGAAGTGCGCGTCATGGGCAGAACTGCCCGTGGGGTCAAGGCCATCACTTTCAGAGACAAGAACGATGAAGTTATCGGCATGGAAGTTTTCAGCCGCAAGAAAGACGACGACGGTGAACTGCATGTTGCCGTAGTTCCGTCTGTTGAGGGTGATATCACCGTGGCTGCCGAAGCAGAAGCGCCGATTGATGAGGCTGATGAAGTTATCGACGAAGTTATTGATGAAGTGATCGAAGACGAAATCATCGAAGATGCTCCTGACGGCGAAACCGCTCCGCCAGTCGAAGATGACGGCCGCTATGAAGGCAGACTTCTGACCGTTTCAGCGCTTGGTTTCGGCAAAAAGACCGACGTCAATAACTATCGCGTCACCCATCGCGGTGGCAAAGGCGTCATTAACCTCAAGATCATGGAAAAGACCGGCGAAGTTCTCGCAATAAAACGCATGTTTGAGGGCGATGAGCTGATGGTCGTCACCACCAACGGCAAGGTCGTGCGCCTGAACGCAGATTCGATAAGAAATACCGGCAGAGCTGCCTCTGGTGTTAAGTTGATAACTCTCGATGGCGATGACAGGCTGATTTCTGTAGTCAGAATTCCGTCGAAAGAAGAAGCTGCCGACTGATAAAACGAGGCTGCCTCTCTGAATAAGAGAGGCAGCCGTTTCATTTCAATTTCTGGCAAGGGTAAACAAGGGTCATGAACGAAGAAAAAGTGCCGGTCAAACGTAAACGTGTGCGGTTTTCGACAGAAATCATGTTCATTCTGTCGGTGGTATTCTGTGTGGCTCTGTCAATAACCTATCTGGTCCGCTACAACAACATTCGCACACTGCTGCAGCGCGAAGCTGAACTGCGTGAGCGTATCGAAGCACTCGAACGTGAAAACCGGCATCTCAAACAAAACCTCGAAATGCTTTCAACACCTGAAGGTATCGAAAGACTGGCACGTGAACGCCTTGGTCTGGTTAAACCCGAAGAACTCGTGATTTATACAATCAACGAAAAGAACGAGCAGGGCGGTCAGGCCGCCCCGGCCGCCCCGGCACCTCAGACGCCGGTTGCAGTTCCTGATCAGGCGTCGCCGGCCGCAGAAGCCCCCTGAGGCTTTTACTTTGCTTTTACGTTATTCCCGCTGTTCATGAACACTTGACAGCGGGAATTTTAATTTCCGGACTTATGTTTTTTTCAGTTTAATGCAATGGCGCTGCAAAAAATCGGCTGTACATTGTCGAGATTAGTCAGACAAAACCGCTGAAAAAGTGTTGATTTTGATCGGTACCTGTGTTATCTTTATGAGGCACTGGAGGAATGGCCGAGTGGTCTAAGGCGGCGGTCTTGAAAACCGCAGGGTGAAAGCTCCGTGGGTTCGAATCCTACTTCCTCCGATTGCATCTCTGGAGAGATGGGTGAGTGGCTTAAACCAACAGTTTGCTAAACTGTCGTACTGGGTAACTGGTACCGGGGGTTCAAATCCCCCTCTCTCCGAAGCGAATTTGCGCCCGTAGCTCAGTTTGGATAGAGCACCAGATTGCGGATCTGGTGGCCAGAGGTTCGAGTCCTCTCGGGCGCGTTGCTTTTTCCTGAGGGTTTTAATTTTCCCTCACCCGGAAAGGTGGCTGAGTTGGTCTAAGGCACACGCCTGGAGAGCGTGAGTGGGGGCAACTCCACCGCGGGTTCGAATCCCGCCCTTTCCGTTGTCGTGCTAGATGGGGGGCTCGGGGTCCCTTATCCACCGCAAATCCCCGCCAGGCGGATCGAATCCCTGTCAGAGGGCATTGTTGGTGGCAACGGCCAGTTCTAGAAGCATCGAAGGACGGGTTCCACACGGCGAAAGTCCGTGAACTCCGCCAGGATCGGAAGGTAGCAACGGTAAACGATCGCTTTCGGGTGATGTGGCAGCGCCTGTCCGGAGCCTATAGTTCAGGATACGTACCATTGACGTATGTTCGAAGTCAGGTGCACGACTTCTCTCCCATTCCAGACATGGGTCTTTTTTTTTAGCTGTTAATCTGTTAACCTGTTGCAGGTGAGCAAGATTGCCCGTGAACGGAGAACCAGATGACTGCACCAGCCCGTCAGAACCTGTATCGCAAATATCGCCCCCAGCGTTTTTCTGAACTGTCGGGCCAGGAACACATCTCACGCACCATTCAGTCTGCGGTGGCTTCTGACCGCATTTCCCACGCTTATATGTTTTCCGGGCCGCGTGGCACCGGTAAAACTTCTGCTGCCCGTCTGCTTGCCAAGATTCTCAACTGCACAGATCTGCAGAAAGATGAGCGTGGTCTGCCCGACTGCTGCCGTGTCTGCCACAACTGCCGCCGCATCGAAGAGATGAACTTCATGGATATCATCGAAATCGACGCAGCCAGTAACAACAGCGTCGAAGATATCAGACAGATGCGCGAGAAGGTTAAATACCGCCCTGCCGAGGGCAAATACAAAATTTATATCATCGACGAAGTTCATATGCTCTCGGGTTCGGCGTTCAACGCCTTTCTCAAGACACTTGAAGAGCCACCTCCGAATGTGCTTTTTGTTCTGGCAACCACCGACCCTCAGAAAGTGCCGGCTACCATCATTTCCCGCTGCCAGTGCTTCGATTTTCATTCTGTGTCGCGGCGCACCATTCAGGCCCGCCTTGAAGAGATAGTTAAACTTGAAAACGCCGATGGCGGTTTTCCGGCATTTGAGCCCGAAGCACTGTCGATGATCGCTGAATGTGCCGAAGGCGGCTTTCGCGACGCGCTCAGTCTGCTCGATCAGATTTCGGCCTCGGCTTCGGGTGATCTGATAACTCTCGATCAGGTTCTTGAGATGACGAGACGCTTGAGTTATTCGACACTCAAGACCATTGCCGGCGCCATTTTTGCTCACGACCTCGCCGCTCTGGTTAAACAGCTGAACGACCTGTATTTTCGCGGTTACGAGCCGCAGACGATTGGCCGTGACCTGCTTGAATATCTGCGTCGCTGCATGATTCTGCGCATCGATCCGGAGGCGAACCAGGTTCTGGATCTTCCGGCCGAACAGGTCACAGAATTGAAAAATCAGATAAGTCAGCTGTCGGCACGCTATCTGATCGGCGCAGTTACCCGGGTTGAAAGGGCTCTGATGACAATCAGAAGCTCGCTTCAGGCAAGAGTGCTGCTCGAATCCGAATTGATCCGTCTCGGTCTCGGTGACGAGATTTTTGCGGCTGAAGCACTTGAAAAAAGGGTTGAACAGCTTGAACAGAAACTGGCCGCGGTTAAAAGACTGGCAGGCCAGCCTGGTGCCGCCCGTGGCGGCCGGCCGGTGCCTGCAGCAGCTGTGGGGCCAACCGCTCAGCCAGTCTCGACCCCATCGGCCCGGCCAACTCTGGTTCCGTCGCAGTCGTCTCCAGCACCCCGGCCGACACATCTGCCTGACAACGTGGTGCCGATGACCACGGTAACTTCGAAAAATGCCGATCCATTCGCGGAATTCCGCAACGCAGTTGGCAGCAAATCCAATGTTTGTCAGGCTCTACTGGTAAATGCCCGTTTTAAAAAGCCAGAAAACGGAGTGCTTGAAATTCTGCTTGAGCAGACATTTGCTGCCGGAAAGCTTAAAGAAGAGAAGAATCACGCGATTCTTCTCGAAGCGGCAAAAGCAGTGTACGGCAACGTCAACACGGTAAGAATCGGTATGGCAGGGGCCCAGGGAGCGTCCGGCGAAGAAACTCCGCCTGTACGTTTGAGTCATGTTGAGCAGATAGCAAAAATCGACGAGCAGGCCCGGCAGAAAATGTTGCAAAAGCCGTCTGTTGCTGATGCTGTCGAGATTTTTGGCGGTGAAATAATCAGCATCGACGATTAATTATCTAAAAAATGATAATAGATGATAGAAAAACTGTGGGAAACCGCAGTTTTTTTTTACCTGGTAAATTATGCACCTTCTGAAATCCTTATTTTAAGCCAGGAGCACCGCCAAAAGAACTTGCGACATGCTGTACCTTATTTTGGCGTGGAAAATGTGGAAAACTTTGGGGAAAAGCATTGCGAGCGATGTTAATGCTGTGGAAAAATAAAAAAGCTACCCTCTTGACAACAACTATTTATGGGCATTTCAGAGGTTTATTCAAAAAACGATTGCAAAAATAAAAATCGATTTTGTCAAGACGGTGTACATAAAATTTTTTCGACTCTGTACGGTTTACATAATTGTGTACACTCTTTTCCTGGTTTTTTTAAGTTGGTTTCATTTGGATTAAAAACTTTTTCTGCTTCCGGGTGGTATAGATTAACTGAAGGAGAACACCTGAGTGTTCGGTATCTCCCAGATCAGCTTCTCTGTCACACAAGAATTGAAGGGTTCTTCGTCATTCCCGCGCAGGCGGGAATCTGGTTGACAATAGCTTAGATCCCTGCCTTCGCAGGGATGACGTGTAAGCATTTATTTTGCATACTCAATTGTGATGAAGAACCAGTGTGTTTGCTCTGTGATTTGTGTCGTTCTGTCTGGTGTTTTTTATTTCTGGCTGTATAATTAAAAAATATTCAGACCATATCTGTAAGTTTGCGAATATCTGCCGCATTCCGGGCCCGTCCCGTTAAGTTCAGGAGCCAACTGTGAAAAAAAACTTTAAAATGTTGCTGCTGGTGCTGTTTGTTGCCGCTGTCTTTTGTCTGCAGCCGAATTCTGCCGCAGCCAAAGACTGTGAATTCGATTTTTATTACCAGTGCATCGAGAAGGTGGTGCAGATTAACGATCCTGAACCTGAGGGCTGGTGGGGTCATACCAAGAGCTTCCTCAAGAGCGGCGTCAATCTGGTAAAAAAGACCTGGGAAAAGGCCGTAACTCGAAATTATGCCCCGGGCGAAGGCACCAAACGCTGGTATTCAGATAATAAAAACATTGCCTACGATGTAAAACGTGTCAAGGTTACCAGTGAAGAACAACTTCTGCAGTTGATGGGTGCCAAAAGCGAATCTGAACTTTCAGACGGTCAGAAAGCTCTGCTGGCTGTCTATCGCCATTCAAAATCGCAGAACGTCAAAGATCGCATGAAATATAATTTCCGTTCATCAATCAATGTCATTCTTTCCGATACAACCGGTTTTGATGATCCAGCCAAATATCCTGAAATTAAAGATGATTTCTGGCCATATTCAAGCGGCCCAACCATACAGATGTCGAGCAATCGCTACAGCTGGCCCGGCTCAGACGTCAGTGCCAGATCTACCTTTGTGCATGAATTTGCCCACTCGTTCGACCGCACGATCAAAGAATTCATTCATCCCTACGGCAAAGACGGCTCTCACTATGCCAATGAGCTGTCAAAACCCCGTAGCGCCTTTGTCGAAGGCTGGGCCGAATTCAACGAAATGCTCGATTCCGATGAAAAAGCCACCCAGATGCGCAACAACATCAGTCTGGTCAAAGTTGAAAGCAAAGAAAAAGCCGGTGATTATACCAACGTCGAACCAGAAACACTGACTGGCGAACAGCTTATGTGCGTAGAAGGCATCAATGCCGTAATTATGCATCGCATGGCCACCGAAATCGATGGCGGCAAAGACAAGGTTTTTGACGCCTTTCTGAAAACCCGCTGGAAACTTTTTCGCAGTCTGAAATCACTTACTCTTGAATTTGCCAAAAAGAACCCTGGTGACATCGAAAAAATAGCAAAAATCATCGATGAACAGACTTTTGGTAAGCTCTCAGACAAAGAAATGATGGAATATATCGGTAAATCAGACGCCGCCAAAACCTGGCTCAAAACCCGTGCTGAAGCAAAAGCTGCCGAAGAAAACGGCGTTGCTGCCTCTGGTACCGAAGCCACCAATACCGGCAGGCCTGCCGACATCAAGGTTAAAACCGAAACCACCAATCCTTTCAGTGTCAAATAGTTAAAATCCGCACGTTGGCATTCAGCAAATCAATGCTGTTGTTGCCAGTTTGCTCTTACAACAACGGCCGCTGCCCTTAACCGGGGTGGCGGTTTTTTTATAATTCCGTTTTGTATAAACTTTGTGATAAAATTCCCTAGTTAAATCTGTATGATCTAGAGAGGTGCTTCATGCGCAGTTCTTTTGCCAGGCTGATTACAGCAGCAACGCTTATTTACACCACCTTTTGTGCCCCGGCGGGTGCATTTGAAAGCTATCTTTATCTTGGCTACAAAGACACAGGCAAGGTGTATCGTCTTTCAACTGGCGACCAGAACCAGTTGCCAACAGGATTTGTTTTTGCATGCGATCCCGGTGCAGAGGCATTTGTTGTTGATAAACTGCGCAACTACAGATTCCTGAACCTTGTGAGCGAGGGCGAATTTGCCAGAACACCTGGCCACATTTATCGGCAGGTTTTTGATGGCCTGGCTGTTGACGCTGACCGTGGCAGGCACGGGCATTCTCAGCACCAGGACCAGAGAAACAGCCTGATTCAAGGTGCAGAAGGGCAACCGGTTTTTCGGCCGGCGGGTGCTCCCTTCAGTGCCGGTCCAGGGCAGCCAGTCAGCGAAGTGATTGCCAGAACCGGTTTGTCTGAGGGTGAATATGCACCTGTCGATGGCCGTAACTGGTATAAAATACCAAACGGCAGCTGGTTTCAAACCTGGTTTCCTGTTGAACAGCCTGCTTCTGAGTCATACAAAATTTTCTATGACTGCTGGCAGGAACAGAAATATTTCTGTAATGAAGCCATCTGGCGAGGTTTTGTTCCGGGTAAAGTCTTTGAAAGAAATACCGGCAGCGGAACCAGCCGGCGGTTTGTCAGATTCGCGGTCGATGGTGCCATGGAAATTCTTCCTGGCACTGACGACCGGTCAGAAATGCAAAGCAGACCAGGATTTGCCTGTTATCATGACCGCTCAGGCTCAATTGGCGAAGGCAGCCTGCTGGTGCATACCTGGACCGGCAGTGATACGGGTGCTTTCTACATTAATGGTGAACCAAGCAGTTTTCAGCCGGCCGTAGTGTCGAAAACTCCGTCGTTGCGGTTTGTCGGTATGAATATTTCCGGCAGTTCAAGACGTATCTATGTCGTCGGAAACGATGTTTTGCACGAATGGCTGCGCGAAAACAATATAGATCAGACAGGGGCAGAATGTTCGCTGGCAGTTTTCTGCAACGTAGATGAGGGACGTCAGACCAGAGTTTTTGTTTATTCTGCACCCGAAAAGAAAATTTACTGCTTCGGAATCAACGAAAATGGCGTTTTAAAGGCGAGTTATTTAAAAACTATCATTCCTGAGTTTCCTGTACAGGCGATGCATGCCGATAGCTCCGGGAATCTTTACATTGCCGGCGTTGAACTGTCTCCGCAGACACTGGCTACTCCAGCTGATTTTGCTGCCGGGTTTGAAAGTCTGCAGATCAATGAAGAAGCCGAGATGCTTGGCGAGACACTCAGCGAAGATGAATTTCAGAAAAAACTGAATCTCAGAGCTGATCTGACTGGCCGTATCGTGTTTTCTCAGACGGGAAATGCTGTTTTGATGATAGTTTACGAGGGTGACAGCGTGCCTGTTACCATTGGCCGCGCGTTTCTCAATAAAAAATATATGGCCCGGGAATTCAGTTTTAAAAACCAGACCCTCAAGGACCTTCACCTGCCGCCGGCAGAATTGCTGCGTTTGACAGAAAAACCCGGAAACACCCTTGCAGAGCTGCAGGGAAATGTTCCGGGTTTTCCTGACGAATTCGTTCAGCCTGAAAAACTGCTGATTTCAGTGCATGAAGAATAATCGCCGCTGACCTGGCATAAGGCAGAGCATATCTGTACGCCGGTCAGGCGAGACTTTTCAGCATTTCTTCGAGTTCGGGGTCGTCGAACGGCTCGTCCTGTGATTCTTTGATCATGAATACGAGCTTTTTCAGTTCGAGATCGGTCATTTTGCCGCGATCTTTGGCCGGTATGCGTTCGGCCTCTTCCTGCAGCATCTTTTTGATGAACTTTTCGCGCGTCGGTTTGTCGGCGATTACTTGATAGATTTTCTCGGCAAGCACTGCCGGGTCGACCATCTTGTAGGTGCCGTCCTGAACCTGCTTCGCAATTTCCTGCAGGCGTTGCATGTGCAAAAGCTGCTGCTGCTGCAGAATTTTCAAATTATTCTGCGCCGGGCTCCCGATTGGAGCGTGTCCAGCTCGTGAAGTAGTCTCTGATTTGTCTTTCAGAGCTTCGTCAAACGAGCTTTTTTTGTCGACAGACTCTTTGGCCTTGGGTTTGGTAGTTATAATTATTCTCTTACCAGGCCCCTGAATGGAATCAACCATATTAAACTCCCTTGTAACTTCCTTGTTAAAAAGGCATATTTTTCCCTTATCCCAATTTAATTATCGTCACTTTTGCTTAAAAGTTTATAGATGATTTTTCCGGGGCCCCCTTTTTTTTTTGCCGCTATCTGCCGATAGTCCTTGCAGACTATATTTTCGGAGGCACATACCATGCAGAAAGGCATGATCAAAAGCGCTTTTCTCTCATCTCTGTTAATACTCGGCTCGTGCATGCCGGGTCAGGCAGCCGCCGATTTTAACAGCCATTTCTCAGCCGGGGAAACCGCCTTCGCGGCTCACAATTTTACCGCCGCTGCCGAGAATTTTGCGCAGGCTCTCAAATATGTGCCTGAAGATCTGCGTTCAAGATTTCGTTATGGCCAGGCCCTGTTTTCGTTGAACCGCTATTCTGAAAGTCACAGCCAGTTTCAGGCTGTTTTGCAGAACTCACCGAGTAATATTATTGCCAGAGTATATCTGGCAGAAAATCTGGTGCGCCTTAACCGGCCAGCAGAAGCTCGAACCCACCTCGAGTGGATTCTCAGAGTGCAACCGGAACACGAACGTGCCCGGCAACTGCTTCAGGAAGTGGGGGCAGCTCCGGTTAATAACGCCGCAGTAATTGCAGTGCCCCAGAACAGGCAGACTGCTGCTGTGCCCTCAAAAGCAAAAATCCAGAAGCAGCCTGCTCAGGCAGTCAGAACAGCCCAGACTGCGGCCCAGAATTTGCAGCCGGTTCCTGCAACGTCAAAAACCCATGCTGTAGCTGCAAAAGCTCTTGTGCCGGTCGAAAAAGCTGTAGCCGTTGCCCCGGCAGGAGCTGCAGCACCGCAGGTTCAGCAGTTTGCACCGCAGGCCTTTGTCGACGGCCGCATGGTGAATGTGCAAAAACCGTCCGTCGTTGCCCGCCAGGCGCCCCTGCCAGCCCAAAAAGATGTTGCCGCGTTCGATCTCGAATCATATCTGGTTCTGGCAAAAGATTCACTGCTCGTCAACCTTGAGCAGGCAAGATACAACCTTGAAAGCGACGATACCCGTGCGGCTGCAGTCAGCCTGATGAAAGCCGAAGAACTGGCTCGCGCTGCCAAAGATTCGCGCCGCTTTCTCGAAGTTCAGATTCTTAACAGCCTGGTACTTGTCTACAACCGCGACTTTACCGGTTTCGGTCAGCACCTGATGCAGCTTAAATCGGTGCTTTCGCCCGAATCGTACAAATCTTTTCTCGACATCTACAACCAGGGAGCGGCTCTGAAAGACCCGGTAGATCAGGCAAGACTCGTAGCAGGTATCGCCATGGGTGCCGGGCATCATGCAGTAGCCACCCGCCTGCTGCGCGAAGCTTTTGCCAGATTTCCCAATGATGCCCTGATCGGCAGCATGCTTACTGATGCACAGATGCAGAATCTCGATTACAAAGGTGCCGAAGCCACACTCTCGCAGCTTGCCCGCAGCGACGCTAACAACGGCGAAGTCTGGTTCAATCTTGCCAGATTCTATCTGACCGCTGATTATCGCCCCGAACAGGTGCGCACCTATGCCAACCATGCCGCAAAACTGCGCCCTGATGACGCAAGAAACGGTATTCTGCTCGCCCTGCTCGATTATTCCGAGGGGCGTATCAAAGAAGGTATCGATCGTATCAAAAGTCTGCTGCCGGCCGTCAATGACCCGGCTCTCAAGGGCATCTGTCAAAGAATTATCACTGATGGCGAGACTGCCGGCCACGAAAAAATCAACTTTGTCAGCGTTCTTGCTCTGCCAGGCGCCAGACACGCACACCAGAGCAGCTTCAGAATGCTTGGCGAAGATTATCTGAAACAGGGTTCATTCTTCACCGCAATGAAGCATTTCAGAAAAGCTGGTGATAACGCTGAAATAGGCAGAACCTGGCTCGGCCTGTCTTCGGCTCTGCATACCGCCGGTGAATCGGCCATGGCCGCAACTACCGCCGGTTACGGTCTCAAGGCTCTGCACCATGAACTCGCCGCCAACCCCGGTAATGGTCGTGCCAACCTCTATATTGCTCTTTACCATTACGAGAGAGGCGATAAAGTGGCGGCCCGCCAGGCCATCGAACGCGGTCTTGCCTCACAGAACTGCGAGCGCTCGACCCGCACCCGCCTGACTGCTATTCTCAACGCCATTTCTTCCTGATTATCTGACTGTGACTGAAACTGGGGGCTGTTTCACAAAAAAGGTGAAGCAGCCTCCTTTTTGTTGCTGCACAACCTTTCGCCAACCGTGCATTTGAACACGTTTAAAAAAAATTGAAAAAATCGGGAATAAATTTGCGCCAGCCTTGTTTTTATTTTTGAAAGCAGAATTGCATGATCGATTACCGGCAACAAAACCAGAAGTTCGAAGCACTGATACGGCAGTATCAGGGGTTGGCCTTTACCGTTGCCTACAGCGTTCTTCTCGATGCCCAGGAAAGCTTGGATCTGGTGCAGAATGCTTTTGTGAAGGCTTTGCATGAACCACGTTTTATCGAAGAAGGCTTCAATCATAAAAGCTGGCTGGTGAAGGTTGTGAGAAACGATGCCCTTAACCTGAGAAAAAGCTGGTGGCGAAAACTCAAGCTGCTGGCCGATTTTCGCGAATGTGACCGACCTGATGCGTCGACTGAACTTTGTGAGCTGTTTGCCCGCGAACAGAGTATCGCCAGGCTGAGAGAAGCCCTGCAGGACCTTTCTGACGATGAGCGCGAAATTGTCGCTCTGCGCTTTGCGGCCGGTTGCTCATACGAACAGATTGCTGAACAGCTTGGCATAAAAATCGGAACCGTAATGTCGAGGCTTGCACGCGTGAAGGAAAAAATTGCCGGAATTATGGGAGATGGCTACTGTGACTGAAAAAAATACCCTGACCGAAGATCTTGCGACAGTTGAGCAACTGGCGGGTTCACCGCCGGTATGCGAAGCTGTTATCGAGTCGGTTCGCATTCGGGCAACGGCTGAGCTGGCCTGGCAGCAGCTGGTCAGTTTTCTGGCGACCATGGCAGCGGCTCTGGTGATTCTTCTTGTCACATTTGCTTCTGGTGATCAGCTGTCTGGTTTTGTCAGCTTTTTTGTGTCAGACCAGTCGGTTTTTGCTGCGTACGGCCTTGTCTCCAGTCCGACCGCAAATTTTTTCTCATGGCAGGAATTCGCTCAGATAATTGTCATGGCTGCACCGCTTCTTGCCCTGTATCTGTTGCCGTTGATCGGAGCCATGGCATTTGCCTGTTGCGAAGTTCATATAGAAAATAAAACTGTTAGCAGGGAGTCGCAAAAATGAAAGCTGTTTTAAAAAAATGTTTTGGCCTCATGGTCAGATTTTTTATGTGGTTTTTTAGCCTGCCGGGTGCTTTTATCAGGTGGTATTTTTCATGCCGCATGGTCGTCAGGGTTGTGCTTACCGTAGTGATAATGCTGTTACTGACGGCAGCGATCTCAGCCGGCCGCGTTTATCTTATGTTTCACCGGCATGTCACGGTTCCGTTTGAGGCGATGGGTCTTTCTGACGACTACCGGCCGGGGTTCTTTCTCGACGCAAATCACATCAGAGCAGCCAGAAGAGTCTTGCAGGGGCAGAAGCCCGAAGACGACCCATGGGAAAAGGATTACCCGCTCTTCCCGAAAAGACAGCAGATAATGGATGCTGAGGTCGCTTCTGCGAGCATACCAGACCTGCCGGCTCTGAAGAAATATATGGATTTCTGCGATATACATGGCAGTTTTGATGAACTTGCCAGCTATAGCAGCAATAGCAGCGGATTTTTTTATGACTTTGCGGCAATGCCGGAAGATGTAAGAAGCAGGCTTGATAAAAGGGTTACGGATCTGCTCGATATCAGATACGAAGATTTTCTCGATCTGGCGAGTCTGACCGATGCCCAGAAAAAGCGGGCGCTCTTCGATTTTGAAAGGGGTTTTTACAGGTATCCGCCCACATCGAATGTAAGCATGTATCTGGCCTGGAAAAGAACGCAGAACCCCGAATTCGATGCCGGAAAAGCGTTTTCTGCGCTTCTCAGGTATCAGCCGCTGGAAAAGGCGCTGATATCTGAACACATACTGTGGTCGGAAGACATTGCCAGTTACATATGCTACCCTATTTACATTCTCTGTAGAGACGGTAATCTTAAACCCGACGAAGCGTTGCAGATCATCACGGCTCTTGACGAGGTAACCGCCAGAACCTTGAATTCGGCTTCTGACGAGGCTCTGGCGAAGATGCTCGATCAGGCAAAAACCCGCCTGCTCTATCTTTACCGGCTTTCACCGTTTGGCACCTGGCTGCTGACAAGCATTTACCCAGATCCGCTCGAAATCTGCCGCAAAAGGTTCAGGCTTTTTACCATCGTTCCGACGGTTGCATCTGAAAAAGAGTTTCACGAACTCCCCTGGGACTTTCTTGGGCTTTTTGATTTCAGAAGAGCAGATGCTGTAGAAATGATGATTTACGAAGCCAGAAGCCTTTTTAAATATAGAGTATACAGAGCGATTTTGCAGCAGGAACTCGCGCAGATTGCCGGGCTCGATCGCCTGTTTCCCGACCCATATACTGGAAGCCCTCTTTGCCGGGGCGAAATAAACGGCCGGCAGGCATTCTACAGCTGTGGCCCGAACCAGAAGGACGATGGCATGACCGGCGACGATATTTTTTACGAAAAATAAAACGTCCGGCAGCAGATTCTAAGTTTAAGAGTTGCATTTTGTACGAATTTCTCATTATAATCTGCTGTTAAGATTCCAGTACTCCGGAGGATTCCCGATAATGGCCAAAACAATACTTGTGGCTGAAGACTCCTTGATGTTGCGCAAGGTAGCTTGTTTCCCCCTTGAAAAAGCGGGTTACAAGGTGCTTGAAGCCAACAATGGTATCGAAGCCATTGAAGCAATGTCAAAGAACGAAGTCGACATCATCATCACCGACCTGAACATGCCGGGCATGGACGGCTTCGAGCTGATCACCCAGGTCAAGGAAAACGAAAAATTCAAACACATCCCCATAATCATTCTGACCACCGAAGGTAAAAAAGAAATGGTTATGAAGGGGCTGACTCTCGGAGCCAATTCGTTTCTGCAGAAGCCGATCAAGCCCGATCTGATGCTGCAGGAAGTCGAGCGCCTGCTCAGTAAATCAACAAAGGGGGCCTGAAATAATGGCGAGTTCAGCAGTATTACTTGAACAGTTGAAGAATTCAGACCCCGGTCTGCGCCGCAAGGCAGTTCGCGAACTGGTTAAGTTTCCAGAACAGAAAGAAGTTGTAGAGGCTCTCTGCGAGGCTCTGGGCGACCCAAACAAGGGTGTTCAGAATATTACCATCGAAGCTCTTTCTTCGATGATGCATGAAAACACCGTGCATGGCCTCATCAATGTGGTAAAAAGCTCAGATTTGAATACCCGCAACGCCGGTATGACCATTCTGCGCAACCTTGGCCCGATGGCTATTCCGCCGCTGGTCAAGGCTATCGAAGTGTCAGAAGATGTTGACGAAATCATTCAGATTCTCGTCATTCTCGGCGACATCCATTCGCCGCTGGCCACCGATACCGTTCTCAAATACATCGGCCATGCCGACGACAACGTCAAAACCACTGCCGTAGAGTCTTTGGGCAAGATCCAGGACCCGAAA
>Ga0116157_10003468_pt1 | contig 15056 bp, 10 predicted proteins | sample AD_UKC048_MetaG_FD_89882 | JGI IMG/M metagenome (GOLD analysis project Ga0116157, IMG submission 89882) | Active sludge microbial communities of municipal wastewater-treating anaerobic digesters from USA - AD_UKC048_MetaG | ecosystem: Engineered > Bioreactor > Anaerobic > Digestate | place: USA...
GAAACGTTTCTTATATGATGTATAAATACTCAACAGTTACAAATGGCATTAACTTCATTAACAATCAATTTGTTAATTTAGGTAGTTGTAATTATTTACTGTATGTGCCTACTCCTACTTATGTTGGAATTGTTGATTATAATAATTATTATACCATTGGAACAAATTTAGTATATTGGGGAACTACTTATGCTAATTTAAGTAATTGGCAAACTGCTTATCCTGTTTTAAATATTAATTCGGTGTCAATTAATCCTGCCTTTACAACTCCTGCTTCCAAAGCTATTCCTTCATCATGGGTAGGATTGATTTGTCCAAGAAATACCAACGTACTTCGTGATATCCAAGGTGTTATAAGAGGACAAAGCACTTATATGGGCTGTTATGTGCCTGTATTTTCTTTTGATGCCGGACTAGAATCTTTTGTTTCACCTTCAGAAAGTTCAATAGCCGGTACTTCAGTTCCTGTTAGTGTTAAATTAAGTAATGCAGGAAGTAATGTAATCTCGTCTATTATTATAAAATGGAAAGTAAATAATAACACCATGCCTCAAGTCAATGTAAGCGGTTTATCATTAGCTCAATATCAAGACACCACTATTTTATTAGGCACCTATATCCCGATTAATAATGTAACCGCACACATTGTTGCATGGATTGAAAATCCTAATGGGCTTGGAAATGATAACAACCAAGCAAACGATACCATTGATGTTAACTCTTTAGGATGTGCCCAGGTATTAAACGGCAGTTATACTGTTGGAAGTTCAAGTGCTGATTTCGTTACACTTAGTGATGCATTTGATGTATTAAATACTTGTGGAGTATCTGGTCCTGTTGTGTTGAATGTTCTTCCAGGAAATTATGGCGCATTGACTATCAACCAATCTTTTGTTGGAAGTAGTCCTATCAATACGGTAACCATTACTTCATCTACCGGAATTGCTTCCGATGTAATTTTCCAATCTACTGGAGTAGCATTAACTATTGGATATACCAGTGATTTTATTTTCAAAAATCTGACTTTTGATGCAAGCAATGGGACAAGAGCTGTCCAATTTAACAATGCCTGCGAAAATATTGAAATTAATTCCTGTATTATTAAAGCTAATCCTACTACCTCAAACACAACATATGTCGGAATTTACAAAGCTACTTCCGGTGTAGTTAATAATATTCGTATTGTAAATAACAGTATCGATGGAGGATATTATAACATTTATTTCTACGGTGGTTCAAGCAGTACTGATTATGGAACTAATGTTATAGTTAACGGAAATATTCTTACTAACGCCTATTATTACGGAGGCTGGTTCTACTATACTGATTTTAACAGTATTTCAAACAATACAGTAAGTGCTCGTATCGTTAACACCAGCAATTATTATTATGGATTTTACTTCTACTATTGCAATGTTGCATCTTTGCAAGGAAATAAAATTAAATGTACAAATAGTAATATTCCTTATCCTTATGGTATTTATGCAAATTATTTTAATTATAATAATACCAATACTCCCGGTCTGATTGCCAATAACGAAATCATATTATCTACAACCTCGACTACTGCCGGCATTTATGTTAGCTCTAGCAGAGTAAACATCATGCATAATTCTATTTTTATAGATGGATCCGGCGGAAACAGAAATGTTTACATCAACCCAACAGAAGGTTATTCAATTGTTGTTAAAAATAATAATTTTGTTTCTACTTCCGCCTCCGGATATGGATTATATATTTCAAATACAGCCTATTTAGGGACTTACTTATTTATGGATTATAATAATTATTATACTGCATATATAGGTTATGCTTCAGGAAATATTAATAACCTTTCAACATGGCAACTATCCACCGGTCAAGATTTACATTCTGTAACTATTTATCCTAAATTTATAGACTATACCAAAGATTTGAAGTTAATGGATTATATTGGATTAATGTGTCCCAGAGATAGTAATGTACTTATTGATTTGGAAAATAAATCTCGCACTTCTCTTACAATTATGGGAGCATATTCGGTTGCGTTGTATGAAGATTATGATTTAAGTGCCAGCTTCTTGGTTGAACCTATCAATATTCCTGGAGCTTGTTATCCGGATTTGACATCCATAAAAGTAGCCTTATCCAATAATGGTATTTATCCTTTCAATTTTGCTTTAACTCCTTTACAGCTTCATGTTGAAATATCAGGAACAATTACCTTACAAAAAGATACTATCATTTCGGCAGGATCATTAAATGAAATGCTGCAAGATACTTTTGAAATTGCCAGTATGATTCCTATGAATATTAATGGGGATTATCATATTACTGTTTGGTTGAGTTGTCCGATTGACTCTATACATTCGGATGACACATTACGTTACACTTATAAAGTAAATAAAATAAACCTTCCCTTTGATATTGATTTTAGCAATATACCTTCTACCATGAATTTCAATCAAATGATAGGTTCATTAAATTGGGTTGTTGCTTCTGGCAACGAAACCAATCCACCTTTAGCGCCGGTTTACGGAACAGGAAGACTTCGTTTTGCCTCTGAATCCGGAAAAGGATCCATGGCACAAGCTATTACAGAACCCCTTGACTTACAAGGCACCTATAGTCCAAAATTAGAGTTTTGGTATGCACACGACAATCTTGCTTCCGATGCTCGTGATCAAATGAATGTATATATCTCTGTTGATGGTGGGCTTACTTTTACCTCTTTGATTAATGTCTTCCGATATGATTCTGCCTTTACTACTCCCGGATGGAAATATTATCAAGTCGATTTATCATCCTATACATCTTATTCTTGTGCTATTTTCTCCTTTGAAGCACAAAGTTACGGAGGAGGTAATCAAAATATTGACCGCATACGCATATCAGCAGCTCCGGATGTTAAAATTAGTAAAATTGATATTCCCGATTTGAAAAATTGTGATTTAACCAATAAAACTATCAAAGTAATTATCGAAAATAATACTTCACAAATATTTGATTTTACTGAAAATAATACCACTCTATCTGTATTGCTTACCGGTCCGGGAGGCTTAAATCAACCTTTTACATTTGCTTTAAATAGTAAAGTCCTCAATGGTGGAGATAAAGATACAATTATATTGGGAACTAATTTTAATTTCAGCACAACCGGCACCTATGTTGTTGATGCATATTTCAATACTATAGATAGTAACCGTTTGAATGATACTTTGAAACGCAATATTATAATTTTCCCTGATGCAGCCATTACTTATATCCGTGATGTTGACCCTAAGAATATAGGCGATACCGTGTATGCTAATTGCTGGGTTAAAAATGTCGGAAGTCCAACTTTAACAGAAATCCCTTTGCGCTTACAAATTAATAATACAAACGATATAGTAGAAACGGTTTATGCAACGTTAAATCCGGGTGATTCAATTTACTATACATTCAAAAAAGGATACATTGTACCAACTGCTAACATCAATCAACCGTACTATCAACTTTCTATTAAAACAGAACTTGGCTGTGATGCTGATCCTACTAATAATCGCAAATCCTTTAACGGCAAAGTAAATGTTGTAGATATTGTTTTAACCAAAATTGAAAAACCTACTGCTGATAATTGTGATACAGGGTTATACAGAGTTAATGTTTCTGTTCAATTGACCAATAACGGAGAAACCGACCAAGCAGGAGTACGAATAAATGTGAATGTTGATAGTGCCGGTATTATATTCAAGCAATTGGGAAGAACAGTAACCGTTCATGCCGGAATGACTGAATCTTTTGAGTTTTCTACAACCTATGTAGTACCTAACATCAACGATTCTAATGAATATTATACGGTTACAGCTTACCTCAATGCTATTGAAAATGATAATACAACTGACGATGATACCTTAAGCGTCAATGCGTGTGTTGTGTATAATCCCGGATTTGGCATAACGGACAATCAACAAAATATTTGGTTTGTTGGACAAAATCAACCCAACCCGGCTACTTCTACAAGCATTATTCCGTATAATATTCCTATTGCCGATGAGGTAACTTTAAAGATTTTGTCAATCAATGGTCAAATTCTATATCAAGAAATATTACAAGCAGTTTCGGGTAAAAACGAAATTGTAATAAATACCGATTTCCTTGCAAACGGCATTTACTATTACAGTATGGAATATCAAGGGAAAACCATTGTTAAGAAAATGTCTGTTCAGAAATAATATCACATACTATTCTACCTGAATTCGGTAAGTTCAGGTAGAATATTTTTTATATTATTTAAATCTCAGTTTCATTGCCGAAAAAATTGTATCCGGTTTAAAATAAAAAACACTTGTCATTTCGCCGGCCATACAATACCCGCAACGTTGACAGACATTCAAACTTTCCAAAGGACAAGTATCATATCTTGAACCATCAGGAAGGATAAAATTCGATATCCAACAATACTTTTTAAAATTATTGGTTTTCATGTATTTCAATCCCGAAATCGAATTCATAATCGGATATCCTTTTTTCTTCATGTAAATAATATCATCAATCGTTTCATTGCGTTTATTCCAATCTAAAAAAAGTTCATCATCATTCAATGAAGAAGGAGTATAAAAATTTAATGAAATGGATTTCACGGCTTTATTATCTTTTGCAAACTCAATGGTTTCTTTAACTGAAAGATAATTTTTGCTATTAATAACCATATTCACGCTTAAGTCTTTATGTTTACTTTCACTGATATGTGTGCATAAGCGATTAAAAACTCCCTTTCCGCGAATTTCATCATGATAGCTTCCCAATCCATCCAAACTCACCCAAATAGAATCAGCTTTAGAATCGCTAATGGGAAATTGTCCGTTTGTAGTTACTGTTGTCGAAAAAAAACCTATTTCTTTCGCTAATACTATCAAATCGTTGATTCTTTTTTCTCCATCTTTCCACATCAAAGGTTCTCCCCCTTCAAAATCGACAAATCGAGATCCCAACCGATAGGAATATAATAATTCTTCCTTCACTTGATTGTACTTTTTACTGTGTGGATTCTCCAACTTATAGACCGAACAATGCTTACATCTTAAATTACATTCATCAGAAATAAACAAAACCGTTTGCAAAGGTCGTTTTCTTCCAAACAAACGAGCACGTAAAAACCAAATTCCCAAATAAAACAATTTTTTCATACAGTATATTTTATTTCTTGCAAAAATATTAAATATTTAGACACAAGCTTTTCTTATGTTAGCGGAATATTTTATACCTTTGCACTTATAAAATCACAAATTCATGACATTTAAAGATCTTATTCAAAAACGTCAAAGTACGCGAAAATATAAATCCACAGAAATTGAAAAAGAAAAAATTAATCTCTGTTTAGAAGCCGGACGTTTAGCTCCATCGGCATGCAATGCTCAAGCATGGAAGTTTATAGTTGTTGATGACCCAAGCTTAAAAACAAAAGTAGCTGAAACATCGGCAAGTTTGGGTATGAATAAGTTTGCAACACAAGCTCCTGTAATCATTATTGTTGTATTGGAAAATGGAAATGCAAGTTCTTCTATAGGAGGCAAACTTAAAAACAAAGATTATCGATGGATTGACATCGGTATTGCTGTCGAACATATTTGTTTACAGGCAACTGAAATAGGATTGGGGACATGCATTATAGGGTGGTTTAATGAAAAGAAAATTAAAAAATTATTACATATCCCTCGTTCTAAACGTATTCCCTTAATACTTACTCTTGGGTATCCCGATGACGAAATGCGAACAAAAATCAGAAAACCATTGAATGCAGTATCTTCTTATAATAGTTATGCACAATAAATAATCTATGATATTTAACGTTAATCCATGTAAAACATTAACAGATGAAATTTTTTAACAAAAAATATTTTCCGCTCTTTTTGATTTCCTTTTTATGTTTTGCTCTTTTATTTTCTTTTGTCCAATGCCATTTTGGTAATCCGAGTGAAGTAAATGATAGCGACACTATTTCAGATCCTATCGAAACATATTCACTTTTAAAAACGGACTCGATGCATGGTATAACCATTATCAGCTTAACTGAAAATAATCCATTGACTGTCAGAGAAAATATTCTTCAGTACGAAATACCGGAAACTACTTTTGAAAGTAAAAAAACAAAATTTTATTCTCTGTTAAATGCGTTACAGGTACTTTATACTTTTTCGGAACCTAACATTTATAATATTGTTGATTCGATGAATTATTTAGCTGCCTATTATTTACAAAATTTGCTGGAAGATACGAAAAGTCTATACTCGCCTATTAAACATGCAATGTTATCAATTACAACATCTCCCGATAAAAAATTACGCGTCTTTTCTTGGGATGAGAATGCAGGCATGACTTTCAAAACACATTTAAACGTGTTTCAATTTCAAACAAAAGAAGGACAATTAAAATCCTGTTTAAACGAATCTATGGAATCAGAAGATGATTTTAATTTTATTCATGCTCAAATCAAACATTTTTATAAATTGCCTTCAACCAACTCGAACATTTTATATTTAAGTTTATTTCAAGGACTTAGTTGCAGAACTTGTCATTTTAAAGGCGTTACCGCCATCGAAATTATAAATGATAGTTTAAATTTTCATTATCCTCTTTTTAATGACAGTTTATCTTATTTGATATTCAATTACTCTGAAAATGATATATGCACATTGTCATTTAACCCTAAATCAACAAGCTTACATTATACGTTAATTCAAAAGAATGAAGATAATAATGACACTATTTCCGAACGATTTATTTTCAAAAATAATTTTTTCTATAAACAAGACGATTAAACCATGGACGATTATAAAAAATTATTTTCTTTGCTTCGTCCTTATTCATTTAAATTAACTATTGCTATATTTTTAAACATTTTATACGTTATTTTTTCTATTGTTTCCATCTCTTTGCTGGCTCCTTTTCTATCTTTACTCTTTAATCAAATTCCATTGACATTGCAGAAGCCTATGTTGGATTTTACTTCTGCAGCCTTGATGCAATACGCACAATATTATTTAAGTCAGATTATTATTTCAAAAGGTTTGTTTTCTGCACTCTCTATTTTAATTCTTAGCGTTTTTGTTTTCTTCTTATTGAAGAATGTTTTTTATTATTTTTCCATGTGGGTGATTATTCCCGTACGAAATAATTTAATTCGAGATTTGCGTAATAAAGCCTATCCGCGCATACTCATACTTCCTTTGTCTTTTTATTCGGAAAATCGCAAAGGGGATATTCTTACAAGAGTTATTAACGACGTTCAAGATGTTGATTTTTTTATACTTCGTTCATTACAGCAAGTTTTTCGTGAACCAATTAGCATATTGTTTTTCCTTGGCACTTTATTTTTCATTAATTTTGAATTTACTTTTTTAGTTTTATTTACAATACCTATTGCCGGTTTTGTTATCAGTCGTTTACAACGAAAGCTTAAACAAAAATCTCTCAAAGTAAAAGAAAAACAAAGTGAAATGCTTTCTATGACAGAGGAAAGCATCTATGGATTGCGGATAATTAAAGCTTTCAATGCTATCCCCGGCATGATGAAACGATTTATTACACTTAATGATTCGTATAGTAAATTACTTATAAAAATTAATCGTCGTCGCGATCTTTCTTCGCCAATGAGTGAATTTTTAGGTAGTTGTATCGTTATTTTTATTTTACTTTTTGGTGGTCGCATGGTATTGGATGATAATAATAGTTTTTCTGCCGAAATGTTTATTACGTATATCGTATTGTTTACTCAAATTATCAATCCCGCGAAAACAATTTCGGAAGCTACTGCCAATTTCAAAAAAGGTTTTGCTTCTTTGCATCGTATAGAAACCTTGATTCAATCAGAAGAAAAAATCCTGGAACTACCGAATGCACAATCAATTTCTACTTTTACTACTAATATCTCTTTCAAGAATGTTCATTTTGCCTATGAAGATAAAACCATATTGAACAACATTAGTTTGGTTATTCCCAAAGGAAAAACCATTGCTGTTTGCGGAAGTTCAGGGGCAGGAAAATCTACCCTTGTCGACCTTCTTCCCCGTTTTTATGATGTCATTAAAGGAGAAATTCTTATAGACGGAATCGATATACGTCATCTTAAAATTGACGACCTTCGCAGCTTATTCGGGATTGTTTCTCAAGAAAGTATCCTATTTAATGATACCATTTTCAACAACATTGCCTTTGGACTGAAAGAGGCAAAAATCGAACAAGTTGTTGAAGCCACAAAAATTGCAAACATTTACTACTTTATTACCGAATTGGAAAACGGTTTCGATACCATAGTTGGTGACAGGGGAATTAAACTTTCCGGCGGACAAAAACAACGCATCAGCATTGCCCGCGCCATCTTAAAAAATCCTCCTATTCTGATTTTAGATGAAGCTACCTCAGCCCTTGATTCCGAATCTGAAATATTGGTACAAAATGCTTTAAACAATCTTATGAAAAACCGTACCTCCATAGTTATCGCCCATCGCTTGTCGACTATCTTAGCCGCCGATGATATTCTGGTACTCGAACATGGAGAAATTGTTGAAAAAGGGACTCATCAAGACCTTATCAAACAAAACGGTATTTATTCTAACTTAATTCATCTACAAGAATTTAAAGATTAAATACATCCTTCTTCGCCTAAGATGGTTTAGATTATTAGGAAAAGTTTATATCTTTTTTATAAAAATAATTTATATTTTGCAGATGTAATCATATTTTTATTTTAATTATTAAAAAATTAACAAGTACCAACATATACTTTATAAGTTCCCAAGAGAAACTTTATTTTGATGGGAGAACAACTTTCAAAGTCCTCGTTCTCTACCTTCGTACCTTGCCCAATGTACCAAGTATACCTTGCCCAACATCCCCTTGGTACTTTGCCCAAGGTATCGGACATACCTTGCCCAACATCCCCTTGGTACTTTGCCCAAGGTACCAGACATACCTTGCCCAAGTCACAAAGTATAGCTCCCATCGGGAAAAAGATAAGCATGGGAGAAAAAAAAGTTAAGTTCTCGTCGGAAAAAAGTTGGTAAGGCTTCCTTATCTGTGAAATCTTCCAATAGGATGAAAAAGCGATAAGTAACAATTCACTATGTGGAAATTATGAGTGTGTTATAATTTATAGGAAGATTTAATAGTTAATAATTTTGTATTACTATTGTCCGATAATAGTCAACAGATTCTGAGCGTAACGAAGTGAAGCGAAGAATCTTTAACAATATCGGAATGTATATCGGACAATACTGAAAAAAATATAAAAAAATAAATATTTATTGATTAATAGAAATAATAAGACATTTCTTTGAGAAGTAATCTTAAAATTTACTCAAAAAATTGTTTTACTCTTTTAAAGAAGCTTGCTTGTTTTTGAGCTTTTGGTTGAAAATTATCGGAATGTGAAAATCCTTCTATCATTTGTTTTTCTTCCTTAGATAGCTCTTTAGGTATCCATACATTGATATTCACAATCAGATCGCCTTTGTGATAACTTTGCAATTCTGGTAAGCCTTTTCCTTGCAAACGAAGTAAGGTTCCGGATTGTGTTCCGGGTGTAATTTTGATGCGGGCTTTACCTTCAATGGTAGGAATGTCAATACTTGTGCCCAAGACAGCTTGGGGAAAAGTTATGTAATGTTCCAAATATAAATTATTACCATCTCTTTCATATAAATCATGAGGAATTTCTTCGATTAGTACAAACAAATCGCCATTAATACCATTATTCGGGGCAGCATTTCCTTTACCGTTCATGCTTATTTGCATGCCGTTGCCAACACCGGGAGGTATTTTAATAGCAATAACTTCTTCTCCCTTTATAATTCCGTTTCCGGCACATTGGGTACATTTATCCGTTATTATTTTTCCGGTACCATGACATTGATGGCATTCGGTTTGAACTTGCATAGCACCCAAAAATGATTGTTGCATTCTTACCGTATACCCTGAACCATGGCAACTTGGGCAGGTTTTAACAGCATCAGAGGATTTGGCACCCGTACTGCCACAGCTTTTACAACTAATGTATTTTTGAACTTTGATATTTTTTTCAACACCTTTCGCAATTTCTTCAAGGTTTAGTTTTACTTTTATACGAATATTGCTCCCTTTTCTAACGCCATGTGAACGAGAAGAGTAAGAACGACTACTTCCGAAACCGCCAAAGCCGAAATCTTCAAAAATACTTCCAAAACGGCTGAAGATATCTTCCATATTCATACCTCCGAAGCCTTGACCTCCGTTTGTACCACTTACACCTGCATGTCCAAATTGATCATAGCGATTCCGTTTATCCGAATTGCTTAAAACCTCATAAGCTTCCGCCGCTTCTTTAAATTTTTCTTCTGCTTCTTTGTTGTTCGGATTTTTATCCGGATGGTATTGTATTGCCTTTTGGCGATAGGCTTTCTTGATTTCCTGCTCACCGGCATTTTTGGCTACCCCCAACACCTCATAATAATCTCTTTTTGCCATTATTTTTTATTATTGATAGATTACTACTTTTGAAAAACGTATTACTTTGTCATTCAATTTGTAACCCTTTTGAATTTCTTCTAGTATTTTTCCTTTATCTTCTTCTTTTTCTGCGGGAACAGTAGTTATGGCTTCATGAAAATCAGTATTGAAAGTTTCATCTTTTGTCTTAATTTCTTCCAAGCCCTTTTGTTTTAACATGTTTTTTAATTTCTGAAATATTAATACTAAGCCTTCTTTTACCGAAACATCGCTTACTTCTGTTTTATCATTAAACATAATGGCTCTTTCCATATCGTCTATAGTTGGAAGTAATTGTAATATAATACTTTCAGAGGCGTTTTTGATGATGTCAAGCTTTTCTTTTTGTGTACGTTTTCTGTAATTATCAAATTCAGAATACAAACGTAGGAACTTATCCTGTATTTCTGCTTTTTCTGATAGTAACTTATCGTTTGCAAGTTTTAATTCTTCAATTTGTTGTGTTTTTTTATCTTTTTTTCCGAACATGCCACTGCGTTTTGGTTTTTCTTCTTCGTCGTCAATAGCATTGTTGTCTATAATTGAATCGGATGGAATATTATTAGAATCTATATCTTTATTTATTTCTTGGTCTTCGTTTTTTTTTGTATTATCTTCCATGTCTTTTTCGATTTTGCATTATGGGTGGCAAATTATTTGCCAAATGTCGTTTTGCTGACAAAAAGGCAGATTGTAAAAGGATTTAAAAAAAAGTTTAGTAATCACCTAAGGTTTCTTTCACTTGTGCGATGGCAGAAGCGAATTGTTCATCATTAGGAGGTGCTCCATGCCATTTGTGTGTTCCCATCATAAAATCAACGCCACAACCCATTTCAGTTTGCATAATATATACAATAGGTTTTCCTTTTCCGCACAGTTCTTTGGCTTGTGTTAATAGCATTAACACTTCATCCATTTTATTTCCGTTACCTTTTAATACATGCCAGCCGAAAGCTACGAATTTTGCAGTTAAATCACCCAAATCCATGACATCATTAACTGCTCCGTCAATTTGTTTTAAATTGTAATCTATAGTAAGAATGAGATTATCTACCTTTTTAGCTCCGGCATACATAAAAGCTTCCCAGTTTTGACCTTCTTGTAACTCGCCGTCACCTGCAAGAGCATAAACTATTGAAGTGTCTTTATTTAATTTTTTTGCTTCAGCAGCACCAACAGCTACTGATACACCCTGACCTAACGAGCCTGAGGCAACATGAATTCCCGGTAGATGGTCGTGTACAGAGGGATGCCCTTGCAAACGCGAAACTAGTTTTCTGAAACTACCTAACTCTTTGATGTCAAAATAGCCGGCACGAGCTAAAGCGCTGTATAAACAAGGAGTAATATGACCATTGGAAAGGAAAAACATATCTTGTCCTTTTCCATCCATTCGGAAATCGTTGGGATTCCGTTGCATAACTTCCGAAAACAAGGCTGTCATAAAGTCAATACAGCCTAATGAACCTCCGGGATGTCCGGATTGAGCAGCATGAACCATGCGTAAAATGTCTCTTCTGGACTGAGTAGCTTTTTTTTCTAACTCAGTAACTCTTTCTTTTTTAAACATATTTAATTTAATTAGGTGAATAGCAAAGGTAAAAATTATTTTAATGTATTATACGTTTTTTTGAAAAAAATTATGTTTTTTCTAGTTTAGATGTTTTTTTTGAACAAGAAGTATAAAATTATGTTATTAAATATAAGTTTAAAAAAAATAATTATAAAAATATAAATAAGAAAAATTATGTCAAAAAGTATTAAAAGTACACAAACTGAAAAAAATTTGTTAGCCGCATTTGCAGGAGAATCTCAAGCTAAAAATCGCTATACCTTTTACGCAAAAGCAGCTAAAAAAGAAGGCTACGAGCAAATTGCTGCCATTTTTGCAGAGACAGCAGCGCAAGAAGAACAACATGCCAAGCAATTTTTTAAATTTTTAGAGGGTGGAATGGTTGAAATTACAGCTATGTATCCTGCAGGAATAATCGGTACAACCGAAGAAAATTTATTGGCGGCTGCGGAAGGAGAAAATGAAGAATGGACAGATTTGTATCCTGCTTTTGCTTGTACTGCCGACCAAGAAGGATTCCCGAAAGTTGCTACTAAATTTAGGATAATAGCAAAAGCTGAAACAATGCATGAAGAACGTTTTCGTCGTTTATTGGAAAATTTGAAAGTGAAAAGAGTATTTGAAAGACCTGAACCTGTTCGTTGGGTGTGTCGTAATTGTGGGTATGTGCATCATGGTTGTAAGGCATTGGAATTGTGTCCTTCATGTGAACATCCCATGGCATATTTTGAATTAAAAGCTGAGAATTTTTAATCACGCCAGATAAGTTTTTTGAAAAAAAATATAAAAATTGCATTTAGTATTAATAAACTTACTAATTTTGCAGCATAATTATTTAAACAATTAAATATAAAAATCATGGCATATAAAATTGATCCAGAATTATGTTCAGCATGTGGAACATGTATGAGTGAATGTCCGGTAGGGGCTATCTCTGAAGGAGATGTGTATTCTATTAATCCGGATGAATGTATAGACTGTGGTGCTTGTGCAGATGTTTGTCCTGTAGAAGCTATTCACCCGGAATAAAATAACTCATTAAAGCGTGAAAGAGGTAAATATTTTACCTCTTTTTTTATTTTTATATCTAATACCTTAGTGTAATTTCTGTAAAAATGAATTTTAAAAAAGATATATTAATAAGACTTTCATATCATTTTTTTGTTTATTTTCGTAAACAAGTAGTTTGAGTGCTATTAGGTTGAAAATTAAAAATTTAGTATTTAAAAAAAGATGCAAACAAGAGAAAGAATAGTTCCGGTAAATATAGAGAAACAAATGAAATCGGCCTATATTGATTATTCAATGTCGGTGATAGTATCAAGGGCTTTGCCGGATGTGAGAGATGGATTTAAACCGGTTCACAGACGTATTATGTATGCAATGTGGGATACAAAAATATTATCCAGTGGTCCTACTAAAAAATCAGCAAGAATTGTTGGGGAAGTTCTCGGTAAATATCATCCTCATGGCGATACTGCTGTGTATGATGCCATGGTGCGTATGGCTCAGGAATGGTCGTTGCGATATCCTTTGATAGATGGTCAAGGTAATTTCGGTTCTATTGATGGCGACGGTCCGGCAGCAATGCGTTATACAGAAGCTCGTATGAAAAAAATAGCCGAAGAAATGTTGGTTGATATTGATAAGGAAACAGTTGAATTTCAGTTAAATTTTGATGATTCCTTGGAAGAACCAATGGTACTGCCTGCAAAAATTCCGAATCTTTTGTTAAACGGTTCTTCGGGAATAGCTGTCGGAATGGCTACCAATATGCCCCCTCATAATTTAAATGAAGTCGTTGATGGTATCATTGCTTATATTGATAACAAAGAAATAACAATAGATGGGTTGATGGATTATATCAAAGCTCCTGATTTTCCTACAGGCTGTACCATTTATGGCTATGATGGAGTAAGAGATGCATTTCATACCGGAAGAGGTCGTATAATGATGCGTGGTGATATCATAACGGAAATGGTGGACCATTCTCATGGTAAAGAAAGAATTATTATTCAAAATATTCCTTATCAGGTAAATAAATCGGAAATGGTGCGTAAAATTGCCGATTTAGTAAAAGAAGGAAAAATAGAAGGCATCGCCGAAATTAGAGATGAGTCAAAAAAAGAAATCCGGATTGTTTTAGAACTTAAAAGGGATGCTGTAACCAGCGTGGTTGTTAATAAATTGTATCAATTTTCTCCACTACAAACCTCTTTTAGCGTTAATAATGTTGCCTTGGTGAATGGTCGTCCAATGACACTGAACTTAAAAGAGTTGATACATTATTTCGTAGAACATCGTCATCAAGTAGTCATTCGTCGTTCACAATATGATTTACGCAAAGCACAAGAAAGAGCACATATTTTAGAAGGCTTATTGAAAGCCTTAGATATCATAGATGAGATTATTGAATTAATCAGAGCGTCTAAAACAGTCGATGAAGCTCGGCAAAGTCTCATTGCAAAATGGTCATTTTCGGAATTGCAAGCAGCGGCTATCGTTGAAATGCGTTTACGTCAATTGGTAGGTCTTGAAAGAGAAAAATTGCAAAAAGAATATGACGACTTACAAGAAAGAATTGATTATCTCACCCGTTTGTTGGCAAGTGAAGAAATGAGAATGCAAATTATCAAGGAAGAATTATTGGAAATCAAAGAAAAATACGGTGATGAAGCTAGAAGTAAAATTGAATATACGGCCAGTGATTTCAGAATTGAAGATACAATTTCAGACGAGGATGTAATTATTACTATTTCACATTTGGGATATATTAAGCGGACGAGTTTAAGAGAATATAAAGTTCAAAACAGAGGAGGAAAAGGTTCCAGAGGTTCCGATGCTCGGGATACAGATTTTATAGAACATTTATACACAGCTACCAATCATAATTATTTATTGTTCTTTACAGAGAAAGGGAAATGCTTCTGGTTGCGTGTGTTTGAAATTCCTGAAGGATCAAAAGTTTCTAAAGGACGTGCCATTCAAAATCTAATCAGCA
>Ga0116157_10003472_pt1 | contig 15046 bp, 16 predicted proteins | sample AD_UKC048_MetaG_FD_89882 | JGI IMG/M metagenome (GOLD analysis project Ga0116157, IMG submission 89882) | Active sludge microbial communities of municipal wastewater-treating anaerobic digesters from USA - AD_UKC048_MetaG | ecosystem: Engineered > Bioreactor > Anaerobic > Digestate | place: USA...
AATTTCATGTTCTCCATTGCCACAATCACGCGCTCAAGATGTTCGATGCTCATTCGATTTATTTCAACTAACGGCAAATCACGGATATATTTTATCTGCTGTGACTGAGTCTGGACAATTTGGATATCTCGTTCCATTTTTTAAAAAATTGGCGCGTTAAAAATTAAAAAATCGGCAGTATATTTAAAATTCAAAAAATGGTCCATTTTTGTGTTCAGTCTTAATTTGGCGCTCCTTCCGGCCATTCGCTTTCTGTGAATTCCAACTCGAATCCTATCATATCGCCCGCTTGTGCCTCTTGAAACTGCATTACAATTCCGTACCGGAAATCTACGAAAGCGCTTCCCACTAGAGCGTTTGGTCCTTTTGTTAACACCAAAGGCGCGCACGTAGAGTCGACAGAGGCGTAAATGATTCCACTTCCTTCAGGTGGCACTTCTCTTGGCCTGTAATATGTTGGGGCTACAGCATTGAAAGTTCCCCTTGGCCTAAAGCTGTTTACATGGTATTTCATTCTTCTCCCGTGTAAAGTTACCATTGTGCTTATTTTCACATTTATAGATTCTGGCATCACTGCTGATGCCCCCACTCTGTAAAAAGTGTGCCACTTTCCATATGTATCCCCGTCTAAATAAATGCCACTCATTGTAGGCCTACCCTGTTCAACAAAATATGTTGGCAATGGCTCTTCCATATTTTTAAAAAAATGAAATTTATTTGACAATCTTTAAAACTCTGAAATGAAAATAAGTGTTGAGGAAACGGGCGAGTCTTTCTCGGTCGTCTCTTCCGTATTCCATCTCATTTTCCATTTCCGTTATGTTTATGAAATCTCCCAACTCCTCAGAGAATTGGCGATATTTCAAATCCTCCTCCTCCTCTTTGTATGGCGCCGGGTCCCAGAAAAAGTCGTAATATTCGCAGATCTTTTCGCGGAACACGACGAACAACAACAGATCTATGGAGTCGATCAATTCATATTTTCGCAACACCTCGTTTAACTCCTTTGCATAGGTAACTGTCCTCGCCTTCTTTGTGTATTTTATTGTCTCTGAAACGTCGTCTCTCAGAGTATCAAGGTCAAGCATAGAAAAAAAATGAAGTAATTTTTTTATTTGTAACTGATTTAATTTAGATCTTCTCTAATCTTCTTCGATCCGTCGACTACCATACTAGATTCAGCCGCCCTGATATTCGCGTAATCTTGCACTAAATTGTTCAGCGTCGTGTTATCTGGTATGCCCGTTTCATTGGTTATTCCCCTTGACTCCAGAAACCTATTTATCAACCTCGTGGGTCCTCCATCGTAATTTAACAGAGTGGACAACTCGCGCCATCTTTCAAACCCTTCCCGGGTTTTAAAATGGTGTCTGAGAGGCAGCCCGTCAACCTTTTGCGCCCTGAGCACTTCAGTGACTCCTTCGACATATTTCCCGTTTTTGTCTGGTATCAGCTGCATTACCCACCTCGGGTCTCTTTCCCATGGCTCTTTTTGGTCCACGTAGGTTATTTTAAAATCAGGCGTTCCCCTGGACATCATAATCTTTACGGCATCTTTGTTACTGCCGAAATAATTGGCAGGGCTGTACAATTTGTGACTGATATTTGGATTATTCGGCTCGGGGTCCTTGTTGGTGTACAGGTACACTTCCTCCCTTGTCCATTTGTTTTCAGGTCTTGACCGATTGCGTGCAAAAAGGATGTCTTCGGCACCTCTTCCTAAATTTCCGTATCTTCTCTTCCACATCTGTTCGAACAAATTTTTTCCTTCTACCCACTCGCTTATTTTTCCTTTCCGGATCGAAGGATCTTCTGCCTCTGGAATGCCAGTGAAATAGGGTATTATATAGTTGTAGTAATTTCTCCTCATTGTTTCTGTCGTCGGTTCTATGTCTTCGGCAATGTTCATCTCGTAATTTCGTTTGGCGGTTTTATAATCAATTTCCTCTTGGGGCACTGTTAGATCTATTAAGTCTTCATCTTCTTCCCCCGTCAAGTCCACAAGATCTTCGTCTCTTGCCCTTTTCATCGAAATAATTTTTCTGATTGCCAAAAACGAATATTTATTTTAAACTTAAATCTCCAAAACGTCTTTTCTCTTCTTTTTTCTTTTCAGCCCAAAACTTTGCCTTGTCTCTTTCCCTCTTTAAATATCCCGATTCGCGGAAATCCTGGAAGATGTCCCATTTTTCAGTCCCGAATTTTTTATCATACTCCTCTTGTGCGTCTCTTCTGAATTGCTCCAACGCGTCCAATTCCTTCATTCGTTTCTTGTGCTCCTCGCTCGGCTTGTCGTCCAGCACAGGGTCGTCGTCATCGTCATCCCAGAACGTTTTTCGTGTAAAACTCCTCTCTATCTGCCTTTCCACTCCTGGTAGTTTTGGCGCCGGCCGTGCAGCTGCTTCCTCTTCTTCCTCGTCGTCATCACTCAATTCAACAACTTCATCCTCGTCGTCGTCGCTCAATTCGATAATTTCCTCTTCCAACTTTCTTTTCATGTTTTTTTCTGACAGTGTGAGTCGCTCCGCTCTTTTTGGATCGCTGGTCGCTGGTAGTAGTGCAAAGACTCGCTGCGCTCGCCTTGGCAAATTTCTTGTGTGTTATCTACTGTGAATCGTCATCGCGCAATATGGGTTAGTCATTAATTTGGACGGACTGGACCATGTTCCTAAGGTAATAGAGGAAGTCTCTAGGTCCAAAATAACGACTACTTCATTTTTTCCGTATTGCGCATCGAATTTTATTTTTATTTGTTTTTGTGAATATTTGTTTTTGTGAATTGCGCTTTGTTATTTTTACAAAAAGAATTTTATTTTTACGTGTTTTATCATTTTTACAAAAAATATCCATTTACTGAAAAGAAGGGGCCTCGCTCGAAGCGTGTTGCGAGAATGCTTTCATAGTGTAAAATCCATAAGTCGTCCCATAAGCCATAATAGTCGCATAAGGATCGACGGCACTTCTCATGACACAATTGTAAAACTTCGTGGGAGTTTTTGTTTTGCAGGTTGCATTGTATGCTGTCATGTTTTTTCCGAAGTCCAATTTTCCTTCCAACAAAGTCTTGGTCGTTCTAGAAGAATCGTAAATGGTCATCTGCGTGAATAAGCAAGGGCGCAGCAAATAACTCAGATCAATGTAAACTGAATCTGCATGGTCAACCATGATATGCGAATAATACATCTGTAACGTCTTTGCGCCCCCTGCAAATTGCGGGTTCATCACCACAGTGTCCGCGAATCCAATTGTCGCGTCAGACCCCGGTTTTTCATAACAATTGATAGGATTACACACCAATTCCAATTTTGCCAATCTTGGTCTGTAAATTATCCTGTTGCTTAAATTCGACCACCCAGTCCCTTCTATATTTGGAATAGTTTCCAGACTATTCACATCTAAATCGATCGTCCCGTTTAATGAAAACCTCGACGATGCAACCAATCCGGCGTCCGTCAACGTTCCCAACGTAGTTTCGGCTCGACTGGACGCGTCATTCAAATAATACGCTGACCCTTCCACAAACTGCTGATTGAAGCAATTATTCAACCACCAATATTTCGTTAATTCGACGCCCAACGATCTTATTGATAACACCATTCTCGTTGAAGCCAAAAATCCCCAATTTATCGAAACATCAGATCTTCTGTAAAATGAGAACCCTTTCACAACAATGTTTTCAAGTGGCGCTGCCGCTAGCTCGACTTTTATCGCCGATCCATCCGAAGGAATGCTCCACGTCACAGCGTTTGTCGCCCAGTTGTCCACCGCCTCCTGCGTTCCCAATTTCTGCCAAATATTCAAACCCGTGTATGGCAATTCCCATTCACTCGTCAAAACAGTGTTTGGCGTGTATGTTATGTCCCCCACTTCGACTTTGATTCCCCGACTTGTGTTCGTTTCCGTCATTGTCAAATTCGGCGGCTGGGAACCGTCCATCGCCAAAAATTTTAAATCGAAGGCAGCTCCTCCATAGAAAGTTGTTCCGGCGTAATTTCCGTCTCCACTCACGTCCGCCGCTCTCCATGCCCCTTTCCCACACGCAGTGAAATCTTTCCACGTTGTTCCACTATCCATCGAATACTTCAAATAACCCGACGTCTCCCCACACACGATTCTTGTCCCATCATCCGAACACGCGATATGTTTAAAATCTGCAACTCTGTCCAAAACTTTATTCCATGTCACACCTTGATCGACGGATTTGTATATTCCGTCTTCACAATCCGCGTACAATTTGGCAAAATCGGTAGAACAGCAACAGCTGCTCCATTTTTTTTGGATCGCCCTTTGGGTCATGGTTATTCCTCCGTCCGTTGAAACGTATATATACCCGTCGAAATTGACGTCCATTATCTTATTTCCGTCCCCGGAGCACGCCAACGTGTGGTAATTTTTGCCATACGAGACGTGCTTCATTGAAAATGACTGCCCGTAGTCATTGCTGGCCCATATTGTTCCCGGGGTCGTGCAAGCATACATATACTGTCCGGTCGTCGAGCAACAACAAGAAGTCCAATATCCGCTATTTTTATCTGTTTGAGTGGCACCGTAATCGGAAGAAATCTCTATATATGTGGTCCCGGTCATAATCACGTATCGCCCGTCGCCAGAACACGCGGCGGACGTGTATTGTCTGGCTTTCGACTGTTGACTCCAAGTCGCACCGTAATCACTCGAAGCATAAAAAATACCGTTATAGGTCGCCCGGTATCTGTACTGTCCGGTATGAGAAAGCGCCGTCCCATTCCAAGTTCCCGTTACACTACTCGCCCGAACACGAAGTAATTTGGATGGCTCGACGTTCGTCACCTTTCCCTGCCCCAGCAAATAATACGGTACACTCGAAATAGTCATCGCGTTGCTGACTGCCAAACAACTCGGGTATTTAGTACTGGAGGTGTCGAGTGTGTCCGTTTTATTTGAAACCGATTCTTTTGTCGCCAGTGAAGTTGTAACTGCGTTGCAGGTCGGATAATTCGTGGCAGACGAGTCCAGCACATTCACCTTGTTCGACACATTTTCCTTTTCTGTCAAATACGTGTATACTGCTTTTGCGGAGGGATATTCAACATCAGTGCTTCCACTTGTTAACGCCGTCTTTTTATTTAAAACGTCTTCTTTTCCTTGCAATGTTACATCCCTCTGACTTAATGCAGTATATACCGCCTTTGTGCTCGGGTATTCGTCGTCTGTCAAAGTCGAAACTATCTCGGTCGATTTCATGCTTTTTTTCTCGCTTGCATCTATGTCTGTTTCCAGCTCACCTATGGTATCCTGTACCAATTTTGCACTCATGTACTGGTCATCCGTAAAACCCGGTACCATCGCCACAACCTTGTTCTCCAATTTTTCATAAGCCATTTCAACGTCTTCGAGCGTTTCTGTTTGCGCTGTTGCCACTGCGGTGTGCACGGCCTTCGCAGAAGGATACTCAACATCCGTGGACAACGCACTTACGGTCGTCGTCTTGTTTGATGACAGTTCTACTCCTTCCGGTGTACCCCCGGTGATCCCAGACACAAGAGAATAGACGGCACTTGCTGTTGGGTATTGGTTTATAGTGCTCTGGCTCGTAATTGTATTTGTTTTGTTTGACAATTTTTCGGTTAGAATCGATTCTGTCTGTATCGCGTTGTTCACTGCGAGTGCGGATGGATACTTTTCGTCAGTCGATGATGCGTCCACCACAAGGGTTTTGTTGGCCACGATTTCAAATTCGTCCACAGGCAAATTTTCAATTGGAATTGTTCCGGTCAATAACGAGGCGTCCACGCTTTCAATGGGTGGCTGGTTGAGCGGCGTGAGCATGAGCGTGTTCTTCATGTTGGCCTGGATCGGTTCTCTCACACCCTGGTATTCGGAAAATGCCACATAGAGCGGGAGCCCGTTAGTCGTCAATTTACTCAACATTAATAAAAAACTGAGAGTTTTTATTTTACAGCCTCATTTTCTTATTCATGTTATTTTGGTGTTTTAATACTTCTTTCATCGTCTCTATTGTTTCGATGAGGTTGTTGAATCCCTCTTTAATAATTGCGATCTCCTTTGCGATAACATTAATTCTCTTATCGTTACGTATGCACATCTTCCTGTAATCTTCTCTTTCTCCGTCAAACACTGGTGGAATGCCGCCCGGCGCGGTATTGGTCTTCTTATTTGGAACTGCGTGTATATTTCCGTCCATTCGCTCATGCAATAAAAAATATAAAACCAGGCGGCAAGGTTGATTGGGGCGGCAAGTGGGAGGCGTTCTTTTAGGGCGACACCCCCGCCCAGACGAATGGTTTGGCAACAGGGCAACAGGGCAACACCGCCACAGGGCAACAATCAACTTTTAGTCTTTTTTATTCAGAAGATATGGATTTTATTGCACGAGAAACAGCATTTTCGATAAATTTTAACACCACCAGCGCACTCCAATCTTCGAATATTTCCAGCATCTGCTCTTTCTTCAGCTCTTTTATTTCCATCAGGCTGCTCAGTCTTCGGCACACTTCGTGCATCAAGCTCTTTTCCATGTCCACGTTGATGTACCCCGTATCGCCGGTCAGCGCCCTGGCAATTTGCATCTTCGTCTCTATCGGCAAATCTCGGATCGACATTCAAAAAATAAAAAAATACCGTCCATTTTCTAGTTCAGTCGAAAGAAAAAAAAAGAAAAAGAAAAGGTTTGGTATCGGACCCGCGAGTAAAAAAATACTCGTCCGTGTTTACCATTCGTCTGAGCGGAGTACGCCCTAAAAGTTTCACATTTTTTACGTTCGACTACATTAAATGGACACTGAAGACATAGAATTATCCGATATCGAGGATACAGGCAGCGAAGATTCCGACAACAAACCGACTCCCCCAGATAGGGACTTCCTCTATCTCGACGAAATCGACAGAGAACACGCAGAAACAATCAGGTCTTTTTTGCAAAATCACCCGTCGGAGCAGGATCAGCTTCTTTCACAATTCGCGAAGATATACAAAAAGAAGATCATTCCGCAAAATAAACCCGTCCTCAAAAATTTAATCATGCAAACATTTGAATCCGAAGTCTCTAATTACAAAGCAAGTTTGTTGGCGACACAGTCCATCCCCGAAGTCGAAAATATCATCGCCGCGTTCAGAGCATACTTACAATCACACCCGGATATCGAGCTTCCCTCGAATTACGAGGATGTGATAGAGAAGCCGGGCGCTGCCAGAATAAGGGCAATCGAAAATACAATAATGTACGCTGTGCTTAAAGAGTACAACGATAACGCCAAAAATTTCTCCAACCTTTTCGACCTCAACAAATACACTCAAGAGTTTGTTAGCCAGACGTCTGAAAAATACAAGGATCTAAACGTCTTGGGAACCATAATCGAGGTTATAAAAACCTCTCTGGGAAAACACACCCAGAATCTCATAAATTCACAAAATACGAGCAACACACCCATGGACGTCTCGGAAACAAGCACATCCACCTCCAAGGGCATTAAAAGGGAACGTATTGAAGCAAATGAAACCAAGCCCGCCATTTTACACACATCCGTTGCCATAAAACGAGAGGGAAAAAACTTCTCCCCCATTGCATCTAACCAGTATCTAAGCGATGGCAAAACCATTAAAAAATCCTACGAAAAGTTCATTAATTCCCCGGCTCTGAATCGCGGCACGAAAAAAAGAAAGCAGAGATTCCGCTCACAGGCCACAGAACAGATCATGAAAGACGTAAAGGCGGCCTTTTCGACAAAACACAAACTCGGAAAGGATGGTGTAAAAACTGCACTCTTAAGTTGGAAGGCCAGCAATTCCGGCCTTTCAACCTCCGCACAGGAAGCCGCCAGAAAGTGGTCCAACTGGGTCGCCCAAGACCAAAAGAGGATCGACTTTTTCGGTAATCCAAACTCCGTGCGAAAGGAGTCCCATCTTCCTTATATTCCCTATGTCGGCGGTATTAATAGGGGCTCCATTGCGCCGTATTACGTCGAAATGGGAGTAATCCGCGGCGGTGGACACAGAAAGGGAATTCAGGTCACTAACCCCAAACTCGGCGGTTCAGGCCACGGGTTTGCTATCCCAATGGTGGATTCCACAAATCGCAAGCTTATTTCACTCCAAGCAAAATACAGAAACCCGACACTCTATCCCCGCGACAGAATCATCAAGTTTATTGCTGGCCGTTTCGGTACCGATTACCCAACCACCAGAACCGCAGGAACAATCCCCACCGTTACTTCAAGGCCATTTTAAAATAACCTTTCTTTTTGTAAATATTATACATCTTGTGAATACTATTCATTTTTTTATTCATTTCATTTGCCATGTCTACTTATGATTCGCACGAATTTCAAAAAGAGGTGTCTGAAATAATTCAAAACCCCGCTGACATTGCCGCCACTCTGGAGAAACCTCCAGTTCAAAGAGTGGAAGACGTCGCAGAGGAGCTCGTCAAGGGAGACCCCAATTACTTGAAAATCGCAATCATTGTTATAACATCCATTCTCGCAGTTCTTACACCCGTTTTAACTGTCTATTTTACTCAATAAACTGTTTGTTTTTACACTGAAAGTATTATTTGTATTGGAAAAAATTAATCGACTATTTCTCCGGGTTCCACTTCCTTTTTCGCCTCCCCCTTTTTCTTTGCCGCTGCTTCTCTTTTCTTTACTTCTGTCTCTTTTTTCTTCACTTCTTTCAGCATGGCAAAAGCTTGCTGCTTCTTCTTGAGGATTTGGTCGACGTATGCCGAAAAAAAATGTCCATGACCAGATTCTTCTTGCTCTTTTATTAATACTGCTGGATGTAGCTGTTCATCTGACTCGGATCTTGCTCTCTTGGCTGGAACTTTGTCACTTTTCTCGACTTCTTTATCGGCTTCCAGCTGATCACTGGTTCGAAGTCCCACCACCACTGCTCGTACTCCGGGTCCTGCTTCAGCCTCTCCAGCGTGAAGTTGAACGCCTCCTGGCTGGTCTTGTAATACCATGGCACCTTCTGTGTCTTGTTTATTGTTATTGTCCCCCCCGGTGCAACGCCCTTCTCCTTCTGCGCATAATATGTCGGTGGTGCATCCAACTCCCTCACCGTCGAGTCCACTGGAAGGTATATCAGCGGCATCTGGAGCCACGCGCTGCACTGCCTTCCTGCGTCTGGCTTGTACACGTTTCGCTGCATGTTTGGCAAGAATGAGGCTGGGAATATAGGAGGCGAGAAGAATTTGGTGCTCGTAGGGGCTGCACTGTAGCCAGTACCAGAAGAACTCGACGTATCGGGCATAGATGGGTGCATCTCCGATTGATACTCGCTTTCCGTTTCGGTATCTGACTGCCGCCCTGTCGATTTCAAATGTAGCGAACTCTGAGAGTAAGATTTAAATATAAAAAATAAAGCATTCCACACGATTTCGTCCAAGCGCTCCTTCGATTGCTGTTTTGACTCCACACTCGACATTTGAGTCGGAGCACACTGAGCACCACATGCTGATGATGTCTCGTCCAGAACCACTCTCCGGGAAACCGAAAATCCCGGACGTTCGGTCGAAGAATCCCTCTGTCGCTTGGCAACTGACTTGGCTGATGAAACTTTGGGCACTGTAATCGAATCCTGCGACATTGATGAGGACATCAGTATGCAAACTCATGTAAAAAAAAGAAAAAAATGAAAAGGAAAAATCACTCGCCGGTAGTTTTTTTTCGAAAATTCAAAAATCGGTCCATTTTTTTGCTCAGTCGGAATTTAAAAATTGGTCCAAAAAGTGTTTACGGTATATTGAAAAAATCATAAGAATTTAAAAACATCTTCACATCGTCTAAAAACATCATTCCGTTTCTTTTTTCCAGCTTATTTGCGAACTCTTTTAACTTCTTTGCGAAATCTTTGAATGGTAGGCAGGGGGGCAATTCTTCGTCCCATTTGTACATAGATGGCGGATAAAAGCCATCTCCCCATTCATCGCGGCCAGCTCCTTGAATTTTGACTCCTTCGTATTTCTTTGCAAGGAAACGCACAAAATTACCGTATTGAAGAAATTTTGCGTCCTCTGATGCCACGATCTTATCAAGCGCAACACACAAGTCGTGATATTCTCCCTTTCCGTAAAGTTCCTCGGCAACACTCATCGGTAACATCATTTCGTCGATTCTTGGCATCATAGAAAAAGAAGAAAAAAAATAAAAAAATTCCAAACTGAACCCCGCGCGAAAATTCAAAATTCAAAAAAAAAAACGAAACGACACAACTGAACAAATATCAGGCACAGAAAAAAAAATATGCCCCACGATCTTTCAGACAATCCTCGCGTCACCGATTTTTTAGGTATATAATTATTAGGCACTGCCCTTTTATTTTCTATTAAAAAGGCACTTGTTTTAATCTCAGCCAGCTTCCTTCCCTGTCCTTTTTTTCTTCTAGAGGAATTCCAGTGAGGTACTGCTTATGGCAGCTTGAAAGATGCCCTACGACAAGCAGACTCCACTATCAATGCTTTATTATTTTCGATAAAAGGCATAGACTTTCTTCTATAAAACAGAAACTTCCACAGTGGCACTTCGAGGTTCGGCGCGGAACAGTGGCTGAAGCGACGGCATATTGCAGGAAAGAAGAGACGAGAGTAGAAGGGCCATGGGAAATCTACCAGTGCCCCGCTGATATCCCCCCCCAGCAACCAACGAGGGAAAACGGTATCTCTCTTTCGACGCCGTTCCTCATTTTATTTTTCTTAAGGAACCAAAATAAAGACGCCGTCAAAAATGGACTACCTCGCAAATTATATCAAAAAAAATAAGCCCACTATATCGCAAGTCATCGACGAATTCCCCTCTCTCTACATGACGCATTATCAAGGCATAGAACGTCTTGTCGACAACGTCAGCGAGCGCAGGAATATGAAGCCCTATGTTTTGGTTCTCCATGGCATGACAGGGTGCGGCAAGTCCACGTACGCCATGAACTACGCGTACAAAAAATATCCCAAGGACCAGATCTACGTGTACGATTCTCTCGGCAGCGATAAAGTCGAATGGTGGCAAAATTACAACGGGCAAGAGTGCGTCATCATAGAAGATTTCGTCCCCGAAATGATTAGCAGGCAGCGCTTTCTTCGCCTCACTGATCGCTTCAACGTGCAAGTTCCCATCAAGGGCGGCAGTCGCCGTTTTCTCGCAAAGGAGATCATCATCACCTCAAACTTCGCCCCCTCTTCCTGGTATCCTGGAATTACCAAGGACAAGCTCGCAACAGTACTAAGAAGAATAGACCTGTGCTTTAAAATATCCATGCTCATCACTGGATACAAAACAACATACGTTGATGGCAAGCCCTATGAGCGCCCAGTCCCTTTAATCAACGACGAAGGCGAGCCACAGTATGAATGGGTGCCAGACACGGAAAATATGTGCCCATCGGAGACGAAAGAGTACACAGAATGGCTCGCTGAATTGAACCAAAACAACGACTACGTTCTGAAGACACCCGATTTGAGCTTCTTTAACACTCTCATTGACGTCGTTTCAGAGAGCGGCATTGGCAGCGATGTTCCCTGCACACTGGACACAGTTGGTCTTCCTTACTTCGACGATGAAGAGGAACGCTGCGACATTTTGCGCTCTTTTCTTCTCCCGGGTACGCCAAACGACGAATTTGAGGCGATTGAACCACCCGAAGAGGCGCTTTTTTTCGATTTTTTCTCTGAATAAAATTACGTCATTTTTACTACTTTCTAATACTTTGTATGCAAGCAGTCGACGTTACCGGACTCACTCCTCAAGAGGAAAAAAACCTCTTATCCAACCCCACAACCAGCGGCTCCGTTGGCCCAGATGGCGTTATTTATCCCACAGTTGCGCCAAAAATCAAAGACCCCAACTCAATAGACATCAAAAAAAACAAAAAGAACCTCGCTATCCTCGCCAAATACGGCGAACGCGTGTTCAACAAGAGCGGCAAGGTCGTACGAAGCAGATTCCCTATCGAGAAGAATTTATCAGACCTTCAAAGAAGAAAGGGTGACTCTAGAGAAAATCTCATGAGTCAACTTGGAGTCGAGTATATGAAAAAGCTCTACCTCTCAAACGAGATCGACAAATCAGAAATGAAATTGGCTACTAAAAAGGAACTCAACAAAGCGGTTGCCAGGTTCTGTGGACTCAGTTTAAAAAAGTCAGCCGCAGAAAAAGCAAAAGATCGCGCAATCAAGAAGAGCAAAAAAGAAAAATCAGGCAGAAAACACAAAGAAAAAAAGAGCGAAGAGCCATTTCCCATTCCCAGTGACAAATAAACTTTTACCTTTCATTTTTTTAAAAAACATGGCCTATACTTTGCCCAACCAGTTTCAATCTCTCCAGAGAAGTATCGCAGAAGATCTACCCGGATATACCGCCCTCGGAAACACCGAAAAGGGCAGGGAGTGGGTTATGAAAGCTTTGAACCCCAGTTATAAGCCCTATATCGACGGCATCCCAGATGGATGCGGTGTACAGACACTCGGTTTTAATTACAAAAACTCGCACGTGTTGAATTTGCCCCCTGCCGCAGACGGTGCAACAACCTACAACGTTACTATCGTATTGAACGACGACCCGATTGCCGTCGCCGATGTTATCATCGAGGACGCCAGATATCCCGGCAGTTTGCACCTTTCTTACACTTACCTCAATCCCCTCATTCCCGACCTTGTGATCAGTGATGATCCCTTAGTCGCCGACCAAGAATACAACGACATCAAAGACGCTCTCCCAGCTGCAAACGATCTTGCTCACGCGTGGCCAAGAAAAGTCATGCTTACAACTGCTGGGTATAAAAAGAAATTGCGCATTCTCAGAGAAGATGCTCAAAAGGCTAGAAGATTATATGTAGGCTGCACTGTCCAAATGAATGCAAACTCACAGAATGATCAGGGACTTGTCAAGGCCGGTCAGATCGAACAATCACCAGCAATCGAATCTGCAGTAGATCCAGTCAGCGGTAGATGGGTAAACAGATATGTGTATGGCGGTGAAGATTTCCTCACATTGGATAGCGTTACTAATTATTCGAGACATTATTCAGGATTGGCGGTCGGGGGTGCTTATATCCCTCTTCGTAGACCCGGCCGCGAGGATGAACTCTGTAGATGGATCAATCTCCAGACCCCCATTTGCATTTCAAGTGACGAATCTACTGCCAGATATCCCACCGGTATTAATCCCCAACAAGGATGGTCAGCATCCCCCAAAAAGTACATCGCCATTCAAAACCACACCATCATGATCGAACCATTTGGCAGCAATTGCGGATTTGCCTTCTTCACTGGCCTCTCTTCGACTGCTTCTCTCGATATCAATATTTACCACGGCATTGAAATTTGCCCCATGGATACATCAAGACTAAAACCTCTTTGGAAAGAATCACCGGCACAAGACCAACTTGCACTCCAAAATTTCATCAACCTCAGAAAGGCTGTACAGGACGACGCCTATGCTTCAGCCGTCAACAGGTTTGAATGGCTCGGAAAGGCTCTCTCTGCCATCGCCCCATATGCAAAACGTTTCGCAGAAGGAGCAGTCGAAAATATGGACCAGGGTCTCACTGGTATGATCACCGGCGGTCTCGGCAATGCTTTCGCAAGGACAGGTTCCAAGCGCAAAAGAATTAATTTAGTCGAATAAATGCTGTTTTAAACTTTGTTATATATATTAGACAATTTTGGTATTCTTAATTTACCATAACCACTCGGTACCGGTACTGGGATGGGCACCTCCAACGGCAGTGTAATTACATTAAATCCCGAATTCGTCATCCTGAAATGCAGGTCTCCGAAATTCCCCAAGTGCACCTCTCCCGATAATTGCACGTTTCCTAATAATACTATTTCCTCGTCCACTGGCAATGCCTTGTAATCGTCTGGCGCGTTCCCGTATTTTCCTCCGAGTGTTCCTGACGGTAACACGTATTTACAACTCCCGTTGCATCCCATCAGCACAGAGGGGTGCGGTTCTTTTATTGCTATTGCCACTTCCTCTACTGTTTTACTTATCGGTCTCCTTATTAAAAGCGCCACCAACTTTTGAGGCATATAAGTGGCGGGAAATATGGAATCTTCAACTTTGTCGTATTCCACCGTTTGTACCACCGCGTCGGCCGAAGGATTTAACATATGCAGTCGCAGAGTATTCCCGGGCACAATTTCCACTTCTCTGTTTGGGACTAACTCTACATTAGTCGCTACATTGTTCACTGAAAGCATCAAAAAACAAAAAAAAATGCCCTTTTCACCCGCCACTAAAAAATACATAGAGCAATACGTCTCGGCTCGCCAACCGGACAAGAATGGCCCCCTCGACAAATATTTCCACACTTTGCCGCCCACTTCTCCCAAAGAATTAACGCAAGTTAAAAAATAAATTTTATTCACTGTTTTCTATTAACATGTCTAAAGCACACAAATAACCGTATAACCTCTCATTGTGTTCTCTCCACCACCCGAGGGGGGACCTCTCTTTCCATTTTATATTCTCTGTCGCGGTGCTTAATTCCAATAACTGCCTCCTCCTAAATTCGATTATCGCCCTTGCATTCTCCATTCTCCCGTGTTGTTTTTTTTTGAACTGAGCTTAAATCTGGACCATTTTTTCAAATAAAAAAAAAAAATAAGTTCTATTTCGAATTTTTTTTGGCGCGTCTCGCCTTTTTCTCTGTTCTGATTCTCTCCTCTTCGAATTCTTGTCCTATCAGAAAAAATGTCACCTTCTTTCGCACCTCCGTTGAGAAGTCGTTCACGTGAGTTTTTATATAGTGTATTATTGCGTCCCGTTGAAATGGATTCCTCTCCTCCAAATCCCCTTGAAGCACGTAATTGGTAAACCTCTCCTTGAAATTTGTTGCCTGCTTGTGTAGGAGTCGCATGAAAGCCAGGGTATTGGCAACTTCGGTTTCCACACACAGCACCTCTACAGGGAATTCCCATTCGGCCAATTTCATGTTCTCCATTGCCACAATCACGCGCTCAAGATGTTCGATGCTCATTCGATTTATTTCAACTAACGGCAAATCACGGATATATTTTATCTGCTGTGACTGAGTCTGGACAATTTGG
>Ga0116157_10003476_pt1 | contig 15036 bp, 10 predicted proteins | sample AD_UKC048_MetaG_FD_89882 | JGI IMG/M metagenome (GOLD analysis project Ga0116157, IMG submission 89882) | Active sludge microbial communities of municipal wastewater-treating anaerobic digesters from USA - AD_UKC048_MetaG | ecosystem: Engineered > Bioreactor > Anaerobic > Digestate | place: USA...
AGGGGAAAGGAGCATTCCGTGTTAATGACCTCGGTGGTGAGGTCTCGGTGAGTATCTTCGGCGAACGGAGGAATAAGGAACCTCTCGTTCTGGTGAGAGAAACTCTTGTCCGAAGGAGAGCTTCTGTCACGGAGAGGTGTAAAGGGGATAGTATCCCTATGATTGATGCATACGGGAATCCATATGAGATTATCCTTCCCATATGTTTAACAGGGGGGATAATAGAGCCGTTAGGCAATTAATGTCCCCCCTCCGTCTAAGATCCTGAGCAAATCTTAGCTGTTTCCCACCGCTCATTCTTTTTGCCCACGTCTGGGCAATTCCCAAAATCACGAGACCCCCCCGACTTTGTTTACTAACACTAAACATTGCGGGGGGTTTTGTCATTTTTGGGGGTGTCATCCTGGGGCTAATCCGAATGCAATGAGGATTAGAACCCAGGATCTCGATTATAGTAGGAATGTTATTACTATAGGCGAGATCCTCCTGACATTCGTCAGGATAAATTCCTAACTTTTTCTTCCAGAAAAATTTTCCAGGATGACATACACCAGGATAACATTGTTCAGGGATGGTATTATACTGAGATGGCATTGTCCCATAATGACACTTGGCACCATGATGATAAATCCTCGAACATTCATTGCCAAAACCCATTAAATTGTTATAATAAAAGAGTTAAAAAATTATTCAGATAAACATAAAAATTATGCTGACAGTTCTGATTTTTTTTCTGGTTTTGGCGGTTTTGGTTTTGGCTCATGAATGGGGACATTATATTAGCGCTGTGAAAACCGGAATTAAGGTAGAGGAGTTTGGTGTTGGTTTTCCGCCGCGTTTGTTTGGGGCTTACAAGAAAAACGGTAAATGGCGTTGGGTTTGGGGTAATAAAGAAATCACCGATGCTGATGGGACGGTTTATTCGTTCAATTTGATTCCTTTGGGTGGTTTTAATAAAATTAAAGGGGAAAATAATAGTTTTGATTGGTATAAATTTGACCAAAGATTAGCTGAATATCGTCAAGCTTTAAGTGAGGAAAAACTCTCCGGCCAAGAACAGAAAAATTTGCAAAAAGTATTAAGTGAAGAAGGTCAGGCTTTGTCCTTGTTTGATTCGAGTTTTAATTATGAAAATTATTTAAAGTTAAGTGATCGGGAAAAATTGACGATTCTGGAAAATTTTACTGATAATCGTTTGAAAAATGATAAGGATGCTTTTTATACGCAAGCTGCTTGGAAGCGCTTGCTTGTTTTAGTTTCCGGACCGTTCATGAATTTTGTTTTGGCCATGGGCTTGTTGGCAATTGGTTTTATGATTGGGTTACCGGAAGTGGTGGATGATCAAAATGTCAGTGAAACGCCGGCCAGAGTGCAAGTTTATGAGGTTTTTGAAGATTCTCCGGCCAAGCAAGCCGGTTTGCAATTGGGTGATTTCATTTTGGCGGTTAATGGCCAAACCTTAAATCAGGTGGATCCGGTTATTGAAATGGTAAAAGCTTCTGAGGGACAAGCAGTGGTTTTTGAAATTGAACGTGAGAAAAAAGTTTTGACTTTGAATGTTGTGCCAGAATTGATTAGCACTCCGGAACAAGATTATTTTGGGATTGGCGTGTCTTTAGTGCGCGTTAGTGTTGTTAAATATCCTTGGTATGAAGCTTTATGGTTGGGAGTAAAACAAACTTTCTTAACAATTTGGTTAATGATCACCACTTTGGCAGCGATGATTGTTAACTTGTTTAAGGAAGGTGAACCGGGCGTGGCTTTGGCCGGACCGATTGGTATTGCTTCTTTGACCGGTAAGTTCGCTCGTATGGGCTTCAACTATTTATTGCAATTTGCTGCGATGTTTTCCATCAACTTGGGAATTTTGAATTTATTTCCATTTCCCGCTTTGGATGGAGGACGAATCGTCTTTATTTTAGCGGAAAAGTTGCGTGGTAAACCGGTCAGTTCCAAAGTGGAAGCCTGGTCCCACGTCCTCGGCTTCGGTCTGCTGATTACTTTGGTAGTGGTCGTGACCTTTAAGGAAGTTCTGCAATTGATTAATAATTAATTTAAAATATTAAATCTCTATGTCGGAAAAGGATTATCAATCATCGGTGAAAAAATTGCGAAAAGATTTTACCGCGGATTTGTTGGCCGCAGGAAATTTGGATGATTTGGAAGCTTTGGACAACAAATATTTGGGACGAAAAACCGGTTTGTTAAATAATGTTTTGAAAACTTTAAAAGATTTGGATGTGGAGCAAAAAAAGGTTTTAGGTCCTTTGGCCAATGAGTTGCGGGATTATATGGAAAAAGCTTTGGAATCAAAACGAGAGGAATTGAAAGAATTGTTGTGGAACGAACAGTCGGAAAAAGAAAAAATTGATTTGACTTTACCGTTGGTCAAGGATGAAAAAGGCCATTATCATCCAAATACCATTGTGCAACGAGAAATTGAAAATTTATTTGCGCAAATGGGCTTTTTGGTTTTGGATGGTCCGGAATTGGAATCAGAGTTTTATAATTTTGATGGTTTAAATGTGCCGGCAACGCACCCGGCCCGCGAAGATCAAGATACTTTTTGGTTGGATAATGGTTTGTTGTTGCGTAGTCAAACCTCATCAGTGCAAGTGCGCGCAATGCGTAAGTATGGAGCACCGTTGCGTTGTATTGTGCCCGGCCGAGTTTTCCGTAATGAAAATGTGGATGCCAGCCACGATCATACTTTTTACCAATTGGAAGGGATGATGGTGGGAAAAGAAGTTAGTGTCGCTAATTTGATTGCCATGATGAAAACCTTATTATCAGTAGTTTTTGGGAATAAAGATATTAAAGTACGTTTGCGTCCGGGATATTTTCCGTTCGTGGAGCCGGGCTTTGAGTTGGATATGCAATGCACTTTGTGTCATGGTGCCGGTTGTCCGGTGTGCAAACAGAGTGGTTGGATTGAAGTTTTACCTTGTGGCATGATTCATCCTAATGTTTTGAAAGCCGGCGGACTTAATTCTGATGAATATGTTGGTTTTGCTTTTGGTTTGGGATTAACGCGTTTGGTGATGTTAAAATATAATATTGATAATATTCGTTTATTGCAGAGTGGTGACAGTCGATTTTTAAATCAATTTTAATTCATTAAAGTTAATTTCAAATATATGTTGATCAGTTTGAATATTTTAAAAAAATTCGTTGATTTGCCGGAAGAGTTAAGCGCTTTGGAAATCGCCAATTTATTGACGATGAAAACCATGGAAGTTGAAGGCGTGGAAAAACTTGGTGAATATTGGGAGAAAATTGTCATTGGACAAATTATTTCCGTGGAAAATCATCCGCAAGCCGATCGTTTGCGGGTTTGTCAGGTGGACGTTGGTAAGGGTGATTTATTGAATATCGTTTGCGGAGGCATTAACTTGAGTCCGGATATGCTCGTGGCGGTGGCACCGGTCGGCGCGAAAGTTTTGTGGCACGGCACGGAAGAAGCGGTTTTGGAAAAAACTAAAATTCGTGGGGTGGAAAGTGAAGGGATGATTTGTGCTGCTTCGGGAATCGCTTTGGGAAATTTATTTCCATCCGGTGATGAACGGGAGATTTTGGATTTGACCGCTTTAGCTTGGGAAAAAGGGAAAGCCATTAAAGATTATTTGTCCAATGATACTTTGATTGAAGTGGATAATAAGTCTATTAATCATCGTCCTGATTTATGGGGACATTATGGGATTGCCCGAGAGTTGAGTGCCATTTTACATCAATCATTGAAATTCTATTCAGCTTTTTGTGATATGGAATTGGGTGTTAATACCAAAGATGAAGAGCGTTTAACAATTGATTCAAATTTTTGCGATCATTATTTAGCCATGAAGATTAAAAATGTCAGTGATGTGCAATCGCCGTTGTGGTTAAAACAGGCTTTGTCTGATTTGGGCATGAAATCAATTTCCGCTTTGGTGGATATTGGTAATTACGTGATGGCCGAGTGTGGTCAGCCTTTGCATGTTTTTGATGCCACTACTGTGGAAAATGAAAAAATCACCGTCCGAGCGGCGACCGAAGATGAAAAATTTATTGGCTTGGATGGTGGCGAATATATTTTGCATCATGGAGAAATTGTAATCGCTGACGAAGAGAAGATCTTGGCTTTGGCAGGGATTTTGGGGGGCGCGGACAGTGCTTTTAATCATAAAACTAAAGAAGTGATTTTGGAGGCAGCCCATTTTCCGGCTGATAAAATTCGTAAAGCTTCGATGAATTTGAGTTTGCGCACTGATGCTTCCATGCGTTATGAAAAAAGTTTGGATCCGGTCAATGTTTTGTGGGGGGTGCGACGTTTTTGGCAGTTGGTCAAAGAAATTTTTCCGGCCGCTGAAGTGGAATGGATTAATCGCTTTTCGTCTTATGATGAAAGTATTAAAGAAATTAAAGTGGCCGTATCCGAATTTGCACGCGTCAGTGGTGTTGATTTAAGCCGTAATGAAATTGAAAATATTTTGACGTCATTGGGGTTCGTGGTGGCGGCTCAAGATAAAAAACATAAAGATTTATTGACAGTTTCGGTACCAACTTGGCGAGCGACCAAGGATATTAATTTACCGATTGACTTGGTGGAGGAGGTTTTACGTATTTACGGTTATGACAATATTGCTTTGCGTTATCCACAAGCCCAATTGAATCCGCCGGTGGCTTTACCATTCTTGGATTTGCGTAATAAAATTTTGGATCATTTGGTTTTGCATCATAATTTATTTGAAGTTTATAATTATTCTTTTTTGAAATTGGATAGTATTAAGAAATTAGGTATTGATAATTTATCCAAATATATTTATTTATTGAATCCGGTGGATAAAACTCGCCCAGTTTTGCGCGATGATTTGATTTATAATTTGTTGGAAAATTTATCGGAAAATGAAAAGCATCAAAATAAATTAGGATTTTTTGAAATCGGACGTGTTTTCCGCAAGTCTGAAAAGGATATTTATGATTTGGAACCGGGGAGCACTGAACGTTTGCCTTACCAACATCAACATTTGGGTGTTATTTTGGCTGACGAGGAAGAAAATCTTTTACATCGCCTGCAATCTTTAAGTGAATCTTTGTTTCAATTTCTTGGAAAAAATTATATAATTGAAGAGTGTGAAACTGCTCCGAATTATTTTCATTCCAGTCAAGTAAGGCAAATCGTCGCCTATGATGAAAATCAAGAAAAAATCATTTTAGGTCATTATGGTTTGTTGTCGCCGATGATTCGTGATAGTTTTGAAATTGCTTTGCCGGCTGCCTATTTAAATCTTGATTTGGATTTGTTGGCACGTCTTGAAAAAACGGAAAAACGTTATCAATCGATTAGTAAATATCCAGCAATTGAATTGGATATGTCCGTGTTAATCGCACGGGGCGTGGCTTGGGTGGATTTGTGCGATTTCATCAAAGAAAAGACCGAGATGTTAAAGAAAATTGATTTGGTGGATGTTTATCGTACGTCGGAATGGGATAATGATGATTTACATTCCTTAACTTTGCGCTTGTCTTATCAAAGTGATATTGAAACCTTGCAATTGGATCAGGTTAATCAGTGGCACGAGGAGATTAAGGCGAGCGTGGTTAAACATTTTAAGGCAGTGTTGCGGTAGGGGACGGTGCAATTGGTCATCCTGAACTTGTTTCAGAATGACTTATTCCCGAAGCAAGTTCGGAATGACAACGTTCACGTTTTGTGACTGTATAGCAAAAAACAAAAATAACAAATAAAAATGTAATCGTATGTGGAATCTTGATCAATGGTTTGTCTTCGCCGGCATTGTTTTGTTGGCGTCAGCCAGTGTCTTTTTAATCACGGTATTGGCTTATTTGGTGCCGGTTTTGAAAAGAGTTAGAAAAACGCTGGATAAAACTCAACCGATTCTTGATGATGCCGCCATCATTACTGCTAATTTAGCGGAAATGACTGAGGGGGCGAAAAGTTTAGTGCAAGAAGGTCAGAATGTGTTTTTTCAGGCTAAACAAACCGTGCAAAGAGTGCGGGAAACAGTTCAAGATTGGAGTAGTCATTTGATGATGAGGGTGCTTGGTTTTGTGGTGGAGAAATTTACTAATATTTTTTCTAATCAAGTGGAAGAGGCGGCTAGTCCTCGCCCTAGAAAAACCAAAACTACTCGTCGCGTCGGTCGAAAAAGTCTTAAATAATCGGTCCTTTTGATTCTCTATGGGATTTGTCCATTTGCATCTGCACACGGAATATTCGCTGTTGGACAGCGTCATCCGGGTGCCTGATTTAATTAAAAAAATGAAAGAGCACGGCTCAAACACCGTTGCCATGACCGATCATGGTACGATGTTGGGTTTGTATCCTTTTTGGACAGAATGTAAAAAAAACGAGGTCAAGGGGATTGTCGGTTGCGAAGTTTACATGGCACGTGGTGCTCATAATGATCGGGAAACGGTGAACGGGAAGTTGCCGCCCTATCATTTGGTGTTGCTGGCGGAAAATCAGGAAGGTTATCATAATTTGGTAAAATTGGTTTCTACCGGACATTTGTTCGGGTTTTATCGTCGGCCGAGAATTGATAAAGAATTATTAAAAAAATATAGTAATGGTTTGATTGCTTTGAGTGCGTGTTTGGGGGGAGAATTGTCATCAAAAATTTTAGATCACAAATATGAGGAAGCTAAGGCGGCCGCTTTGGAGTATCAAGAAATTTTCGGAAAGGATAATTTTTTCGTGGAAATTCAACGCAATGGCATTGAAGAACAGGATAAAGTTAATCCTTCATTAATTAAAATCGCTAAAGAAATTGGAGCTGGTTTGGTCGCAACCAATGATTGTCATTATTTGAATCGGGAGGATGCCAAGTTGCAGGAAATTATGTGGGCGGTCAGTGACGGTAAGAAGATTTGGGATGAGTCGCGCCGGCGGGCGTGGAGTGAGGAGTTTTATATCAAGAGTCCGCAAGAAATGGAATTGTTATTTTCCGATTTGCCGGAAGCGATTGAAAACACTGAAAAAATCGCTGAGCGTTGCCAAACCCCGAAAATCAAATTTGATCGGGTGACACCAAGTTATTGGGGTTTGCAAGAAGGTGAGTTGGCACAAGAAAAGTTAAGACAGATGACTTACGAGGGTGCGGCTAAACTATATAAAGATTTTGATCAACAGTTGATGGCTGAACGTTTGGATTATGAATTGGGTGTGATTCACGATAAAGGTTATGATGAATATTTTTTAATTGTCGGCGATTTGATGCAGTGGGCACGTCGCAATAATATTTTGGTCAACGTTCGTGGCTCCGCCAGCGGTTCGGCAGTGGCTTATTGTTTGGGTATCACTAACGTTGAGCCGATAAAATGGCAGTGTTATTTTGAACGTTTTCTAAATCCGGAACGTCCCTCGCCACCGGATATTGATATTGATATTCAAGACGATCGTCGCGATGAGTTCGTCAATTATATTGCCGATAAATACGGCGAAGGTTTTTGTGCCGTCGGCACGATTGGAAGAATGAAGAGTAAAGCCGCTTTGAAAGACATTGGTCGCGTGATGGACGTGGAGTTAGCTTTGACGGAAAAATTAAGCAAATTGGTGCACGTGGAATTCGGTAAGCCGAAAAAAGTCAAACAGATGATGTTGGATGATGCCGAGTTTGCTTCAATTGTAAATAGTGATAAACGTTTAGTGGAATTGTTAGATTTGGTTTCTAAAGTGGAAGGAATGGCCCGTCACGTTTCGACGCACGCTTGCGGTCATTTGATTACTCCTAAAGCGATTACCGAGTATATTCCGGTGCAGATGGAAACCGGCACGCGCGGTCGCGTCATTACGCAAGTTGAAGGCGCGCAGCTGGAGGATTTGGGTTTTATGAAATTTGACTTTTTGGGTTTACGGAATTTGACGATTATCAATAATATTATCGCCAGTATTAACGAGCGTCGGTCAGCCGGCAGTCCGGAATTGAAAGTGGAAGACATCCCTTTTGATGATGCGGCGACTTTTGAATTATTCAGTAAAGGTTTGACCACCGGCGTTTTTCAATTTGAAAGTAGCGGTATGAAAAAATATTTGCGTGATTTGCGTCCGACGGACGTGGAAGATATTTGTTTTATGGCCGCCGCTTATCGTCCCGGACCGATGCAATATATTCCCGATTATATTTTGTGTAAGCATGGTAAAAAAGCGCCTGAGTATGTGGTGCCTGAGATGAAAGAGATCGTCGGTAACACTTTTGGCTTCGCTATTTATCAGGAACAGGTTATTAGAATTTGCGTCGATATTGCCGGTTATTCCATGGGCGGTGCCGATTTGTTGCGGCGTGCCATGGGTAAAAAGAAATTGGAAATCATGCAACAAGAAGAACCGGTTTTCAAAGAAGGGGTTAAGAAAAAAGGTTATAATCAAGCGGTCGCTGATCAATTATGGAATTACTTGTTACCGTTTGCCAATTATGGATTTAATAAAGCACATGCCGCCAGTTATTCGATTGTCGCTTATTGGACCGCTTATTTGAAAACACATTATCCGGCAGATTTTTTGGCCGGGTTGTTGCGTTCTGACGTCGATGATATTGAGCGTATTGCCATTGATATTCAAGAAGCCCGTGATATGAATATTGAAGTGTTGCCACCGGATATCAATGAAAGTAATGAATATTTTACCATTGTGGATGTGAGTGGTAGGCTTGCCGGCCGAAGCATTGGCGAAGGTCCGGAGAAAATTCGTTTCGGTTTGAAAGCGATTAAGAATTTCGGGGAGAACGTGGCGCGGGCGTTGATTGAAGAGCGAAAGGCCAACGGTTCGTATCAGAGTTTTGAAGATTTATTGACCAGAGTTAATCATCATGAATTGAATAAACGTTCTTTGGAGGCTTTGGGCAAGGCCGGTGCCTTGAACAGTTTGATTTCCATGGAAAAGTTGTTGGGTAATATGGATAATATTTTGAGTTTTATCAAATCGGGCAATGAAGAAAAAAATACCAATCAAATGGGTTTGTTTGGCTCGGCGCAATTGGCCAAACCGACTTTGCAATTGGATGAGTTTCCGGAAATCCCTTTGAAAGAAAAGTTGGCGTGGGAAAAAGAATATTTGGGTTTGTATATTTCCAATCATCCTTTGCAAAATTACCAGCAACAGTTGCAGGCGGATTTGATTTCTTATGGTGAGCTTGGTCAATATGAAAATAAGGCGGTTGGAGTGATCGGTTTGATTAAAAAAATTCGAAAAATCATTACTAAAAAAGGTGATCCGATGTTGTTTGTCAGTATTGAGGATTTGACTTCTACCATTGACGTGGCGGTTTTTCCGATTTTGTATAAAGAAACGCAAACTTTGTGGGCGGAAGATGTACCGGTTTTCATTCAAGGAAAAGTTAACAATCGCAATGGTGAATTATCATTGGCGGCTGACAAAGCGGTGCCATTGGAAGGCGTTAATGTCACGCGCGTGCAGGAAACTTTACGTGTTCTTCATAATAAGTTAAGAGGTACCGGCGCGGCCGCCGCCGCGAACGGCTCCGCCGTTCGCGGCACGCCGGCTTTGCCGGCGGGCAACAAAGTCTATTTGTTGCTGGCGGACGCGCCAAACAACGATTTGGCTTATCAATTGAAAGCAGTTTTTGATCGTTATTCCGGCGATATTCCGTTATTTTTGAAAATTCGCGGTAAAGTTTATCCAACCAAAACCAAAGTGCGTTATTGTGCTGATTTTTCTAATGATTTGCGTGCTTTGTTAAAAAACGATGATTGTTTGGAAATGGAAATATTTTAAAATTATGAAAATCGCTGATTTAAATAAAAATTATGATGTGATTGCCGGGCAGTTCAGTGCCAGCCGGCAGAATTTGCGTTGGCCTTTGGAAGATTTGTTTTTTGAAAAACTAAAAACCTTTGACCATCCGCGAATTTTGGATTTGGGGTGTGGTAACGGACGTTTTTATGATTATTTGCAAGCACATCAAAGCGAATTTAAAAATGGTTTTGAGTATGTCGGTCTTGATCAATCAGCGGAATTGATAAAACAAGCACGTTTGGCTCATCCGGATGCCGATTGGCGCGTCGGTGTTTGGCAAAATTTAGAATTACTGAATTTAGGAAAATTTGACGCGGTCGTTGCTTTGGCCAGTTTTCATCACCTCCCGCGAGCCGAGCAGGAAAGTGGTTTAACGTCGCTCCGTCATATTATGAATGATGATGCGTACTTATTTTTGTCGGTGTGGAATTTATGGAAACGTTCTCGTTCCAAAAATTGGTGGACCTTTATTAAAGATCGTTTGTTTTTGTCGCACAAAAAATTTACTGAAAAATACCAATTTGCCAAAAAAGATTTAAGTACCTGGCAGGATACCTTAATGTTGTGGCAGCAGAAAACCCCCTTGTTTTATTATGCTTTTCGACAAGGTGAGTTGCGTCGTTTGGTGGAAAAACTTGGCTTTTCGGAGATTGTTTGCCAATATGAAAATAATACTTGGCGACAAGCCGATAATTTATATTTAATAGCTAAAAAGTAATTCAAAAATATGTTAAAACTTGATTGGAAAAAAATTAATAAAATTTATTTTTCCGGCATCGGCGGGATCGGCGTTTCCGCCATGGCACGTTATTTTAAAAAATCCGGTTATGAAGTGCTTGGCTCGGATTTGAGTGCTTCGGAAATCACCGACGATTTGCAAGCCGAAGGAATATTGGTCAATTTATCACAGGATAAAAAAAATGTTGATGATTCTATCGGTTTATTGGTTTATTCTTCAGCGGTCCCAGCTAATAATCCAGAGCGCCAAGCCGCCGAGAAATTAGGAATTCCCCAATATTCTTACAATCAGGTTTTAGGTGATTTAAGTGAGCGCAAACACACTTTGGCGATTTCCGGTACTAATGGAAAAACCACCACCACCGCTATGTCCGCTTTGATTTTAGAGGCCGGTGGTATTGATCCTTTGGCGATTGTCGGCAGTAAAGTGCGTCAGTGGAATAGCAATTTACGTTTTTCAGAAAGCGATTATTTTTTGGTGGAGGCCTGTGAGCATCAGGCACACATGTTAGAGCTTAGTCCAAAAACGATTGTTTTGACTAATATCGCGGCTGATCATTTAGATTTCTATGGTGATTTGGATAATATTATTGATCATTTTCAAAAATATATTGATAAATTACCGGATGATGGCGTTTTGATTTACAATTACGATGATGAAAATATTGCTAAATTAAAATGGCATAAGCGAAATTTTAAAATCATGACTTTCTCTTTTGATAATCCCGATGCTGATGTTTTTGTTGATAAATATCAGGTGAAGGCCGGACAACAAGATTTTTGGGTGGTTTATCAAGGTGAAGATTTAGTGCGTATTCATTTGCATGTCCCGGGAAAATTCAATGTTTATAATGCTTTGGCCGCAATTACTTTGGCCTTGTCTTTGGGCGTGAGCAACGAGGCTATCAAATCCGCTTTGGAAAGTTTCGCTGGAACTTGGCGACGCTTTGAAAATTTAGGAGAAAAGGATGGTGTTTTGTATATTTCCGATTATGGTCATCATCCGGATGCGATTCGTGGCACCATTCAAGCGGCCCGTGAGTTTTATCCGGATCGACGGGTAGTTTTGGTTTTTCAACCGCATCATCATAATCGGACTCGCATGTTATTTGATGATTTTGTGACGAGCATCGCCGGAGCCGATGTCGCCATTGTTAGTGAGATTTACAAGGTGGCCGGTCGCATGGATGAAAAAGACCTGGCGGTCAGTTCTAAAGATTTGGTCAATGAAATTTCCAAAATAAATTCTAATGTTTCTTATGCGGCTGATTTGGATGAAACTTTCAGCTTAATCAAGGACGTGGTGTGCAGTGGGGACGTGGTGCTTTTGATGGGCGCGGGTGATATTGTGAAATTAAATAAGAGAGTGTTGGAGTAGGAATATTCATTATAATTTAAAAATTAAATTTTTAAGATTATATGACAAAAAAAAATACAAAATTAGCAATTTTCGAAGAAAAAGAAGTGCGTCGAACTTGGCATAACGATCAGTGGTATTTTTCTATTTCTGATATAGTTCAGATTTTAACCGATTCTGATAATGTGAAACAATATATTAAGAAAATGAAAACGCGAGATTTGGAGCTTTATGTCAACTGGGGGACAATTTGTACCCCCCTTCCAATTATTTCTAAAGATGGTAAAAGACGCGAAGAAAATATGGCTCAATTACAGGGAATTTTTCGTATTATTCAATCAATTCCTTCCCCCAAAGCCGAACCGTTTAAACAATGGTTAGCCAGGGTGGGGCAAGAGCGCATTGAGGAAATTCAAGATCCGGAGCGAGCCATTGTGCGTGCTAAGCAAATTTATGAACAAAAGGGTTATAATGACGATTGGATTGCCAAAAGAATGCGTGGTATTAACATTCGTAATACTTTAACTGATCAATGGAAAGAGCGAGGTGCGAAAGAAGGTTTTGATTTTGCAATTCTTACCAATGAAATTTACAAAGGGACTTTTGAAATGGATGCCAAACAAATTAAAGCTTTTAAATCTTTAGATAATCCGGATAATCCACGTGATCATATGTCTGAGTTGGAACTTATTCTCACGATGCTTGGTGAGGCGACGACTACCGAAATCACCACCAGTAAAAATGCTAAAGGTTTACCGGAACTTTCTAAGGCCGCTAAAGAAGGTGGAGCTGTTGCCGGTAGAACCAGAAAAGACATTGAAACCAAAATCGGGAAGAGTGTCTTATCAAAGGGGAATTTTAAAACTGGAAAAATTGAAAAGAAAGTATTAAAATCAAAGAGTAATAAAAAATAATTTCGTAAAATCCACTTTAACTTTTAAATAAAACTTTATGGCAAAAAATGTTGTTTCCGCTTTGTGCTTGACCTTAATGGTTTTAGTCGCCGGCGGAGTGATCGGTTTTTATTATTATTCTGGTTTAGGAAAAGAGGTGGTCCCAGTAAGTATTGTGTCAAATAATGATTTGTCAAAAGATTTAAATGTTAATGAGGATAAATCAGCGGCGAAGAGTTTTTTTTCCCATGATGTTCTGAATAAGGTTTCTTATTGTGAAGTTGATGAGTTTTATGCTCGTGGCTGGGAAGAATCAACTGGTGGCGCTTGTACTTCTGCTGAATATCCGGGGTCGGCAATGGATTTGCTGGATGTTGATTTTAATTCTGTTTATTTAATGAATGATTTCTTGGATTATCGTGTTATTTTGAATGGTGATAGTAAAATTGTGGCTGATATTAAAGATCGTTTAGCCAATAATCGTTTGTCCTTAAAAGAATTTGAAGGAAAAATTGATGGTCGGGACGCTCGCGAGAAGGTGATTGTACAGGGTGTCTTTGATCGTCAAAATCCGAAAACGGTTTATATTTTGTTTTCTTATGAAGGACAGGTGATTGAGAAACCGGAATTGATTAATCAAGGAGAGAATGAAATTGCTTCTTATGTGATAGAAAATAAAATTTATAAATATGATTTGTCAGCGGATAATTTTGAAATCGTTTATCATGTTAATCAAATTTATGGAGATAAGGAAATTGTGCTTGAAGCTGATGGCGTGGCGATTGGTTTGTCCCATATTAAAGGAATAAATGAAAGCAATGATTTGCTTCTTGCCGGCTCACAGACGTTTGGTATGACCGGTTTGGGCGGGGGGCCTTATCAATTTGAATTTGAAGGAATCGCGCCCAGAATGAATTTATATTTATTAGAAAATGGTTCCGGAAAGTTGGCTGAATATAAATACAATCAAGATAATGATTCTTACAACGCTGATTTGTATCGCTTCTTGTTGTTAGAATATTATCCAAAGTATTTTGAATTTGAGTCTACCAGTGGTGGGCCGGAAGATTATAGTAAGTTTTAATTGTTCTTGATATTAAAAAATCGCTTGCCGGGTTTTTGAGCGAGCGATTTTTTGTTTTAAATTAAAAAAATTGTTATAATGGTAGCAAGAAAAAAATAACAAAATTTTATGTCCGGTCTATTTCATGCCGGTAAGCAAAAAGACGATCAATCGTCACATTCTGCCGGCGGAGGCTTGCCCCAGTATGATTTGGAAATGGCCTATTTGCAAAAATTGACCATGGCCAATACTGCTTGGGATAAGTATTTGGGTAGGGAAATTGGTCGTGTTAAGGAAGAATTGAAGGGGATTAGTTTTCCTGACAAAAGTGTTGATCCGCAACACTTGTTGTATGGTTCGGTTTCCATGCAAAACATTCAATCGGCTAGCGTTTCCTCCGGTGACCATGACGATCAAAAAATTCGTTGCAAGTGCGTCGGAATTTTTAATCGTTTGTCTTTGGAAAGATTAAAAGAATTACATCGTGAATTGTGGGCGGCGATTGAAGACAGCAAAAGTGGAAAAATTTTTGATTCCAATAAGTTGGTAGCACATGTTAGCGATAATCCTGAATTGACTAATATTATTGCGTCTGCTTTGGATTGTGTGATTGAATGTAAACAAATGGATTATCAAAAAGAACCGGATATTTATTTGAAAAATTGTGATAAGGTTTTGAAAGGTTTACGTGATTTTGAGCTTAATTTAATACCGGTGATTGAAAAATTTTTAAGCGAAAGTCAAAAAATTTCCGTAGAGGATAAGGAGAGCGATGGTTTTTGGAGCAAGATCTTAAAAAGTAAAAAGGAAGATAAAAATAAATTTGAAAATTATCAAAAGCATGTCTTGAGTGATTTGAAAAACGATTTAATAAGAGTCTATCATGATGCTTTTGCTCGGGGAAACGTGGTATTGGAAAATTTGACCGGTAAAATCAAAGTTGATTCTGGCAAGGATTTTGATTTGAAAGTTTTATTTGGTCTTAATTTTGATGACGTCAAAGTTTCCGGGGATGAATGTATTCGTCAAAATAATGTCTTTGATTTTGATTTGGGCCGCTTGGAAGATGCTTTTATTTTTGTTTCTCACCGAGAAAAACATGGTAATGGTTTGAAAAAGAAGGTTGATTTTAATGAAATCAGTAATTTTTGGCGAGTGGATATAATGCGTGATTTGTTAAATTCCGATCAATTACCGGCAGTGGATTTTGCCAACAATTTAATTTATTTGTTAA